>Ga0255761_10001552_pt1 | contig 21267 bp, 29 predicted proteins | sample 071ome_29_FD_179961 | JGI IMG/M metagenome (GOLD analysis project Ga0255761, IMG submission 179961) | Coastal salt marsh microbial communities from the Groves Creek Marsh, Skidaway Island, Georgia - 071407BT metaG (version 2) | ecosystem: Environmental > Aquatic > Marine > Intertidal zone >... | reverse complement strand
AGACGGTGTTGATGTACAAGAAGGTACAGTGTCAATCACAGAAGGCATTGTGTCTGTGTCAGCAGGTGCCAGCGTAGACAATGTCAACGACATCAACTACTACGGTGCAGGTGCCACAGTTGATCTAGACGTGGCCACAGTAGGTTACACTTACACCATGAAAGATGCCGCTACAGATGTGACAGCCAACGAAGTTGTTGTCGCAAAAACCATTGATGCAACCACATTCACAGGCGGTTACGGCAAAGTTGAAGATTCAACTGCATACTACACAGCAGGTGTATCACACAGCTTCACAGAATCACTGTCATCATATGCAGAGTTCCAAAGAGCTGACAACACCGGCGCAACTGTTGACACAGACAGTTACTCAGCTGGTATTAAATTTACATTTTAATTCAATTAAACAGTAAAGCATCAAGACCCGCTACGGCGGGTTTTTTTGTGACTTAAATACAGTTATGAACAAACAACAGGTGTTAGACAGTCTAAAACAGCTGATTCCTTACAAAAAATATGAGGATGAAGATCAACAAGAACAGCTCAATCACATTCAGGATGTCATAGGCCCAGATCGTGTGTTCAATGACAGATCCATCTGTGCTGTGTTGTCTGCTATTCATGAGCTCACTGACGATGCAGACATCAAACAGCTGGCACTGGAAGCCATATGGATGTCTGGTCGTATGCACGAAAGCATCAGACAGAGCAAAAACAGATCCGACGTCTGGTTGGAAATACTAGATCCGTCACATCCGGACAACAACAAACACAAATAAGGCGCAAGCCTTTACATGCGGAGCAGAGCTCCGTGTTTAGGTGTTCGGCGGCTATCAGGAATAGTTGTATGCACGACAGGCCAATCTAGAGAATTCTACTAGCCGATCCGGAGCCAACGGTGTCTAAGATTAGCAATCTCCCTAAATCTAGTCAACCGTGTCAGAGGCTACCCAGGATACAGTCAGTCTAGGTTCACATGATCGTGATTCCGACCGATTAGAACCACCATAACCACAGTACACAAGGTGTTCTAGCATCCGATTACTGTACACACCATACTGGTGTTAAGACTAGCTGTACAGTGCTTAAAAACGTGTTAAAAGGTGTTTTAATAGTGATCTCACCGTAGCACATCCTCTACAGCCTTTCAACGGTGGTTAATATAGTCCAAGGCGAAACTACGAAGGGCCGCGGCCCTTTGAGTTGAGCATAGAACTATGCTTTATTATAAAGTTTTTAAAATTTGAATCGCACATACAAATTATTGTTCATAATGACCCAATCTAGATAAAAGCCCAATTTAATTTCTCAGTTGAGCTAGTTTATCTAGTGCAGACTGTACTTTTTCTGAACGTGATAATTTCTTTTTGACAACTACAGATTTCTTTTTGTATTTTCTTTTTGGCTTGACATAAGTACCTGCTTCAACTTGCTTTCTGCGTTCTTCAGCATCATTCCAGATTTTTTTTCTTTTTTCTTGATACACACGAATATCTTCTTCTGTGTGATATCGTTCTTTGTCAGTGTGTGCATTCCATTGTTTGCGAGTCATTTTCATTTTGGTTTCACACACTGGTGCAGACATATACACGTGTTTGGTACCAACAAGTACCCAAAGTAATCTTAAACCACACATTGGGTACTTGTTGTCCCACAACCCAACTTGCCATCTTTCGGCTTTCTGCCATTTTTTAGCTTTAGGAGGATGATACACAGACATTAGATATATTCTTTGTTGGCTACATAGTATCTAGACTTTAGATCGTATCCATGATACCAACACCATTTTTGCCATTCATGTTCTACTGCAATATTTTTGTTTGGTTTGCCTTGAAGACAATATTTGTTTCCATTGACAGTGGTAAGAATTTTTGTTTGCTGATTAAAACTTTTAACAGTGTCAGTAACAATAGCCATAAATCCATCAGCTATGCCACACACAACTCTGTTGTTTTTAATTTCTCTAATGTTCCAGCAGTAAAGGTTAGCAACGTTTTTTCTTTTGCTCACTGTTGGACAGTTGTATTTCTTTTGCCTTGACACTTAAATAATCCTTTTTGTTAAAGTGTTTTTAAAGTTGGTAGTCCTGACAGGATTCGAACCTGTATCGCTCTCTGATCTGGAGACTGTGCCGAGTATAAGCCGGGTGTTTTACCATTAAACTACAGGACCTTTATATAAGGTGAAACAAGAGATTACATTGTGCTTCCGGGCTTAAAGCGCCTCTTGTTTCCTGCCCGTCTCCTTTGTTGTTGTACCACTTCACAATCGAATCTTATTCAGCATTGCTAGGCCAGGCTCATTCCTGTGTGGTGTTGCCTATTTGGTGCGAGCGGAGGGACTCGAACCCACACACCGTAATCGATAACGGATTTTAAGTCCGTTGCGTCTACCTATTCCGCCACGCTCGCTTTGTCTAATCTTTCCTTTTTTGCCAAGATAAATTAGTTATTACAAGACCTTTGGTTGTGATTTCAAATGATAGTGTATCATTAATTCGCCAGTCACGCTTTTCTACTAGTTCTTTAGGAAATTGAAGAATTTGCTCTCCAGTTTCTTCATCATATATAACATTGCAGATATAAGTTACATCAGCATCATTCTTGGACATTGCCTCGTTCCTTCTCAACGTTCATGTAAAATTCATCAACCTTGTCCTGTGAAACGCTTGGTTGGCTTTCTTCAGTATTAAACCATGATGGTCTTTTTGCTTTGGTTTCTTTTGATGCGTACTGATTCAATTCAAATACCTGACACATCATGTCATCAAGATCGTCAAACCTGTGTTGGTAGATTGTTTCCATGGCCATAAAAAAATTATCAAGTTCGTCCCATGTGAAATCTCGTTGATTATAACGGTCTCGTAGAAGGCGAATGTCTTCTAGTACCCAACTTGCTCTCATGATTTTTTCTTCAAGATCAAAACGGTCAGCCAATTGTGTTTCTCCTGTGCTGTGCTTTGTGAATGTTTTATGCTCTAACTAAATACTATAATAACACAACTACGTTGAAGGACAACAAAAAAAAAAAGAAAAAAGACAAAAAAATGAAAATAAATGATAACATATTAAAAAACTGGGGATATCATGGAAATTTTCCTGATTTAGTAAATCAAACAGTTCATTTTTTCGTTGATAGTGAAAAAAAATTGTATCAGAAAGACATGAAAGATCCAAGTAGAAAAAAACTAATTGAAAGATTTGGATGGACCGACACTAATATCACTTATACTTTTAACAGTGATGGGTTTCGCAGTGATGAATTTAATCAACAATGTTATATACTAACTGCTGGATGTAGTGAGTCTTTTGGACATAGTCTTGATTTAGAATCAATGTGGGCAAAAAAATTATGTGATCATTTCAATTGTGCTCATATGAATATAGCAATTCCGGGCTCTGCATGGAAAAATGTGGCCATGAGAATAGGCTACTGGGTTCCAAAATTAAAACCAAAAATAGTTGCTATTTTTTCACCACCCACATACAGATTAGGTTGGATTAGACATTGGCATGATGGTTATGTTGGTGCTGGTTTTGTTGGCGGTCGGTATAGTTCAAGCCATATGAAAATAAAATTAAAATCAAAATTACCTGGCAATCGTTTTGGTTATACATCTGAACGACCTTTTGTTGATATGCTAAACGATGATAATGTCACTTATAATATGATAAGCAATATAGAATTTATTAAAAAAATCTGTAAAGATAATTCAAGTGAATGCTTAATTGTAAATAGTGCCACAATCTTTAATGATTTTAATAATATTTCAGATCTAAAACTTGATCTTGCAAGAGATCTTGATCACAGTGGAAAAGTTTTTAATAATTTAGTTTTTGAATATTTCAAAGAACAGATATCTAAAATAGAATAATATGACTGAAAGTAAAAAAATCTTAAACGTCTGGGGGAGATCGCATTATCATAAGTGGTGTAATCAAACTGTAAACTGGTGCCCTAGTGATACCTTAGAAGCATTTAGAAAAAACGCAACAAATCCTGATACCAGAAAGCTACTAGAACAAAATGGCTGGCTTGGCAAAGACATAACCTATGTGTTTAACGAATATGGTTATCGTTGTGACAGTTTTGATTTACCGTGTGAAATATTATTTGCTGGCTGTAGTCAAACCATGGGCATAGGTCTTTCTTTAGATGTGCTGTGGGCATCAAGAGTTGCTGATCATTTAAAGATTCCTTATCACAACATTGCCTGTGGAGGTGCTGACTGGCAACATGTATCTCAAAGATTGGTTTATTGGTTGCCAATATTAAAGCCAAAAACAGTTGTATTAAAATATCCTCCAGAAGTGAGATTTAACTGGTGGGATCAAGAAACAGCAGTTTCAACCTGTCAGTTTGATGAAGAAGAGTTAATGAGTTGTCAAGTAAATGAATCAAGACCTTTAATTGACATAACTGAATGTAGTAATGGCAAATGGTATCTATACTCTATGTCTGAATTTGTTAGACAACTGTGTAAGAAAAATAATATAAATTTGATCACAGTACCAACCGGAAGATTGAATCATGATAATGAAAACTCTCAACAAGATCTAGCTAGAGATTTAGATCATCATGGACCGTTAGAACAGAACTATACATACAAATATGCACTTTACAAAATAAAAAATGAAGAATATTCCTAAAAGATTTTTTGCGTTTGGTTGCAGTTTTACCAACTATATATGGCCAACATGGGCAGATGCTGTCGGATATGACATACCAGAGTATTACAACTATGGGTCCAGCGGCAGTGGCAATCATTATGCGTTTAATCATGTTTCACAAGCAGATCAACACTACAAATTCAATAAAGACGATCTAGTGATTGTGTGTTGGACCAATGTGATGCGTGAAGACAGAAGAATAAATCAAGACTGGCTAAATTCTGGAAACATATATACTCAATCTTATTATGACAAAGAATTTGTAAAAAAATACTGTGACCAAGAAGGATTTCTTGTCAGAGACTGTGCCTATATAAAAGCAGTTAGAGATATTCTCAATCTGTCAGGATGTACTTGGTATTTTTTAAGCATGGTACCAATTGAAAAAATGTTTAATCAATGGAACACTGAAATGAACAACTCATACAAAGAAGTGTATAAAGTGTATCAAGATTTGTTTGCAGACATAAGAAAAAGTTATTTTGAAGTTGTTTTTCAAAACAATTGGCATTCTAAATCAAGGCCAAATACCATAACAGATGGAAAACTACAAGAAGAATTACACCCAACACCTGCAGAACATGTTCAGTATATTGATGCTGTGTTACCTGAGATAATTATATCTAAAGAATCTAGAAGTTGGATGGCCGAGTGGAACAATAAAATATGGAATAATCCTGCAGATACACAAAACCCAGAATGGAAAATAGACCAACAAGACTTTAGAAATAAAAAATTAAAACTATGACAAATTTCAACAATCAAAGTTTAGTAAGAAAACTGTTAGGAAATTCAGTGTATCCCTTGTTAAGCGTTAGTAACAATATAACTGATGAAGAAAACAAATACAATGTGTTTAGTTTTTACGAAGGGTATGTACACAAAAACAAGAAATTTATCAAAAGTATTTCTAAGACTAATAAAATTCTTTTACATGGCAATCTTAACTTTGAATCTAAAAATTGCAAGCCTTTTGACTATTTTCGATATGAATATGTTTACAGCATCAACAATCAAAACATAAAACTCAATGATACAGTTTCGGATCAATACAATTTTATTTGTTTGAATGCCACATCAAAACTTCATAGAATGTTTACAGTCAGCGAACTGTACAAAAGAAATTTAATGTCATTTGGCAAAGTTAGTTTGTTAAACAGGTATTATGGCAATTATGACAATGATCTCAAGCAACTTGAATTATGGCAACCAGACCAACAATCAGTAAAGTACATAAAAGACCTTTACACAAATAATAAAAAACTTGTGCTTGACTATGAGTTTGACAATGAACACAGTCGCAACGATAGAGAACAAAGTAATAATTTGTATCAAAATATTTTAGTGTCTTTGATAACTGAATCGTATGGTCATACAAATGATGTAGGAGACAGGCATAGTTATACTAACGAAGAACTAGGTTATAACATTTTATTTGTTACTGAAAAATCATACAAGGCTTTTGCCAATTTGCAAATACCAATATGGATAGCATTACCTGGCACTGTAAAATATTTTAGACAGCAAGGCTTTGACGTTTTTGATGATGTTATAGATCATACGTATGACAATCAAACTGATCATGTGCTAAGATATATTGGTGCTGTTAACGAATTGGAGAGATTTGTCAAAGAAAAACCGTTTGTTAATCACTTGGAAAAAAGATTAAGAGAAAACAAAGAAAAATTACTAACTTCAAACATAAAAGAACTAGATATTTGGAATATAGTAATAGACACACAATAAAATTGGTGCTATAATACAACTATGAATAAAGATTTAAAGTGGAGTGAATACGATTTTACCAAGATTCCGTTTGACGATCTAGTAAGAGTTGGACAACGGACCATGCTGTATCGTGACATGTTCACTGTGAGTTGGCTATTGGGTAGATTCTGTAACTATCGTTGTAGTTATTGTTGGCCTTATGCTAGAAGTGATCGCAAAGATCACAGACCCACAGAACTGTGTTTGCTTACTATTGATGAAATCAAACGTCAAGCCAGAGAACGTGGATTCAACAGTTTTCATTTTAGTCTTTCGGGTGGTGAACCCACTTTCCATCCAGGATATTTAGATATTTTACAGCACCTAGCAGATGATGTAGCCAACACAAACTACACCAGTGTACACATGACATCAAACTGCTCTAGAAACATGAAATGGTTTGAACAATATGCTAAAACAGTCTCGGGATTCCATAGAGCCAGTATCACGGCTTCATACCACAGAGAACACGTTAACACACAAGAAAAAAGAGCAGACTTTGCCGACAAACTCTGCTTTGCTCAAGAATGGGACGTGCAGGTCACTATCAACCAAGTCATGGTACCCGAATGGTTCGACGAACTCTATGAGGAATCGTTATACTTCCACAATAGAGGTATTAACGTTACGCTCAAGCCTCAATCAGATCCAACAGCGTCAAAGGTTGTTGATGGGTACACGGATGAAATGCTTGAGAAGTTACACAATGGTATGCCACAGAGAGCATTCACAGAAGTAAAAAACAAACATGTAGAAAGACCACAACCAGAATTTATGCGATCGCCAGATCCAATATATAAAAATTTTGAACAAGATAATGTACCACAACACTTCCAAGTTGAATTCAAAGATTCTAAACACAAAGAATGGTACATGGACCAAGCAGAAAGATTTAATGCATTTAATTTTAATAGATTTACAGGATGGGAATGCTCATCCGGATACAGATCAATTATCATTAGAGAACCAGATGGCAGTATAAAAAGGAGTTACAGTTGTCATGACAAACCACTTGGAAACATTGAAACAGGTTTTAAATTATTCGACCAACCAGAAAAATGTATATCACCAACTTGTGTCTCAAGTGCTGATTCGAAAATACCAAAAAGGGCTCCAGGAACTCAATTACCCTTGTGGCCAGGAGATCGAACGTTTTAATGAAACATATAAGTGCAATACTGGGCAGTCCAAAAACAAAATACATAAAAAAGTTTGCATGGATGCCAACAAAACTAAATGACAAAACTACAATATGGTTTGACTACTATGTGCAAAAAATACTGTTTTGGGAAAATCTTACCACAGGACGTAATATCAAAAACAAAACAAACATATCTACACATCAAGCTCTATTAGAAAAAATAAAATAAAAGGAGACTGCTATGATTGATTTAAAAAAATATCAAGACTTTGTTAAAAAAGTAACTTCAAGTGAATCATTGTCAAGTATGCAAATGTACAATCGCATGATTGATATAGAAACAACAGAGTCTAAAGCAAAAGTAAATATGGCATTACTAATGACAGGTGCAATTGGTATTGCATCAGAAGGAGGAGAGTTTAGTGAAATTGTTAAGAAATGCGTATTCCAAGGCAAGCCAATGGATGATGAAACTCAGTTTCATATTAAACGAGAACTTGGCGATATTGCTTGGTATTGGATTAATTCTTGTACTGCAATGGGTCTAGATCCCAATGAAGTCATAGAAGAAAATGTAAAAAAACTAGAGTCAAGATATCCGGATGGTGAATTCAGTGTACACTATTCGGAAAATCGAAAAGAAGGCGATTTATAATATTATGAACACTGCTTTTATATTTGATGTTGACGGCACATTGACTCCAAGCAGAGGACTGATGGATTCTGATTTTAGTAAATGGTTTTTGGAATTTAATAGCAACAACAATGTATATCTAGCCACCGGCAGTGATGCTCCTAAAACCATTGAACAGATAGGCGAAACTGTGTTTAACAGTGTCAAAAGAGTTTATAACTGTAGTGGCAATTCAGTTTGGGAACAAGGATCAAATGTATACAACAATGAATGGAAACTAGCACGATTACCATGGCAATTCTTAGAAACAAAACTTATTCATCACAAATTTGAACCAAAAACAGGAAAGCATTTTGATGAAAGACCTGGACTTCTGAACTACAGTATTGTTGGTAGAAATGCAACAACAGAACAACGTAAAAAATATGTTGAATACGATTTAGCAAACAATGATAGATTTGATATAGCAAAAGAATTCAATAACAACTTTTCTAAAGAATATAATGTTGTTGCCCAAGTTGCCGGCGAAACTGGTTTAGATATAATGCCAATTGGCAAAGGTAAACAACAGGTACTAAATGATTTTAGTAATGATTCTAAAATAATTTTCTTTGGTGATAGATGTGAACCAGGTGGTAATGACTATGATATTGCTACAGCGGTTAGAGAATTAAAAAATGGAAAAGTGTTTCATGTTAAAAACTGGCAACACACTTGGAAAATCCTTCAAGATTTAGATTAATCTATGTTATCAAGCCAACGTCCTGTGTTGGCTTCTACAACACTTTTAAGCAAATCAATATTAAGATATATCTCTACCTCTTGTGTGTTTTCCCATAGTTTGGCTATTTGTTTGTAATCAACCATCATATTAGGAACTATACCTTTGAGCTCTTCGGTAGTTATAGTTTTTTCTGTACCATCAAGGTAAAGAATTTTTACAGAAGAAACAAATCTAACAGGCACCTCTTCTGGAAATACTTCTGAGAGAAGCCTGTCAAAATCTTCGTGTTCTTGGTTAGGATTGTCAGCTCGGAATTTTCTCATTGCTTGTACTACCTTCAGTAGTATTTAGCAACGGTGAAGCTGGTGCATCTTTTTTTGGTCTACCTCTAGGTCTTTTGGTTTCATCATTAATACCCGGATAAATCTTTTCTGCTTCAACTCTTTTTCTACGAGCATCTTCCTCAAGCAGTTGTGCTTGTATAATTAAGTTTCTTGCTTGTCCTAGTATTTCATTTTCTTTCTTTTCTTTGCTGTTGTAGTCACTAGGTTTGTTAACTGGCTGTTGTTCAGCTAATTTTTGATCAATTGATTGTGATTTAACTGTGTTCAACATGTTGTTATGATCACTTAATGAAATACTTTCATTAGGTGAAGGGTTTAGTATCACAGAGTCAGTTGACACTTTTTTGAGATGTTTGTTTATGTGTAATGTGGTTAAAATGTTCTTGCCATCATAAAACAGTTTTCTGTTTAAAACTTCAAATAAGTCATCAGTTGATTGAGCTTCTGTGCTTTCAACTGCACTAATTAGGTCATCATGATATTTGTCTGAAAGAGCCTGTGTTTCTACTACCAATGCATGTGATGAATCTTCAGGAAGTTGTCTAAACACTACCACATACTTTCTTTTGGTAGAAGCGTCTTGACCAAAGTGTTTAAGTTTACTCATGTGTTACTCCTTTGCAGATTGCTCTGTGGGTGCTTCAGCTGTGGCTGGTTGCTCTGGATTATCAGCTTTTTCTTGTTCTTCTTTTTGTTTTTGTTGCTCAGCAACAGCAGATAAGAATTTACCTAATTTGTCAGCAATGGCACCAACATTGGTTAATTCATTGGCTCTAAATGCTCCTCTTGAACTGGCAAGATCAATAATATTTAGAATTACTTGTAAATCAGCAATTTGAATACCAGTTGGCTGTTGAGTTGCTGGTGCTTCTGCTGTAGCTGGTTGTTGTGCTTGAGTTTGTTCAGTCATTTTAAAATGTTCTCCTTGTTATTAGTTTTATTAAAACGAGTTTTAATTACAAATGTATTTATGATTAAAAAGATCTTTTCTGTTTAATCAGCATTATTTTAACAGATTTTTGAAAATTAATCAAGCCACTTTGATCAATTCTTCAGGCCAGTTTAGATATATGTTCCAGTCTATATTGCGTAGTTGCACCGGAAAACGTTTTCTTTTGTTTTCTAGTTCATATAGATTTGGCTGATAAGGCAGTTTTTTTGGTTTGGCTAGATCACTACCTTTGGCAGTGTTACACGATTTACATGCTGTTACTATGTTTAACCAATCTGTAGTACCACCTTTAGACCTTGGTATCACATGATCCATTGTGGCATCATGATAAGACACTTCGCAACCGCAGTACTGACAAACAAAAAGATCACGCAGATGTATGTTGTATCTATTAAATCTAGGCTTTTTGCTAAACTTCATGTAACTGTTCAGCATCACAACACTGGGTACATTGATCTGCATACTAGGGCTATGCACCACCCAGTCTTGATAGTATTCTAATCCTCTTGCTTTTTCTAATAAGATTAATTTTACAGACAACTGCCAGCCAACTGCACTGATAGGCATAACACTGATGGGCCGACCATCGGAATTTAAAACAAGTGTATCGCACATGTTAACTATATTTAATCCTTATGGATATCATGTTAATAACACATGATTTAATTTTTTTAAAAACGAGTAAATACTTTAATGCGTGGTTTATTAATTATATTATTATTGATTGTTTCTTTTGTGTCAACCTCAAAAGCCGAAACTGATGTTAAAACTCTAACTGAACAAGAAGCTATGTTGATCAGAGACATCAACGGTTGTAGCACTGTGTACTATAACCTTAGTCTTTACCTGTTAACAACCAGACACATCACAGAAATGTTTGATCCAAAGTTTGATTCAACTCTTTTAAAAAAATCTTTTAACACTGCAATTGCAAACTATAACAAACTGAATGGCATGTATGATGTTATAGAACAGAAACTAATTTCCGAAGGTTATTTGCCAGAAGAACTAGACTACTATGAATATCAAGGCACATACGGAATGGCTAACATTGTTTCAGGAATGACTGTTCAAATGTTTGCAGATCCTGATAATGCCAAAGATGTGTTGATTAGATTGATTGCTGAAACTGACCGTTGCGATAATCTTTATTTAAAAATTAATTAGTTTCGTAGATACAAGTTTGTCCAAACGGTGCTTGAATGTTCTTGTCATGATTAGAATGAATCACCCAAAGTGTGTCGCAATAGTTTGGATCTCCCCATGAACCCCATGGATATCCATCTGTGAACACAATCAGTTTTTTGGGTTCTACATTGTTTGCTTTCATCCATTCCCAATTGATATTAAATTCTGTGCCACCAAATCCTGCAAGTTCATAATCCATAATGTCTTTTTCAGGACCAAACTGTTCTGGATTGTGAACTTCTGTGTCAAAGCACCACACATAAACTTTGTAATCTGTGTACTGACTCATGATACCTTTGACTTCACCCAAAAAGTCTCTGAGCTGACTTTCTCTAATTGAACCTGATGTGTCAATGGCAACACAGATGTCAATGGTGGTATCATTTTTGAGTCCTGGAAGAACAGCATCCATGTCCCAACCTTTTCTGCTGGGTTTCATCCAAGTAAAATCATTTTTTACCACACTGGTAATCTGTTGATCCAACATGGTTCTCCAGTCCATTTTGGGATTGGTAATGTCTTGAATCAGTCTTTTAACACCACCAGGCACATTGCCTGCACCGGCCACTTGAGCTGATTGCAACACTGCATTTTTAATTTCGTCTTTGAGTTGCTGACGTTCTTCTTTGCTGATCTGTTCTGGGCCTTCTCCGGCACCACCACCTTTTTTGTTTTTCTCATCCATCTTGTCAAGCAGTTTGTCAATGTGCATGTCAAGAGTCTGTTGTACCGGTGGTTGTGTTTTCATGAGATGATCATAGATTTCATCTGTGTACTTGTCATGATATTTAGGATCATACAATCCCACTTCTGGCATTTTACCAATCTTTTGATTGATAAGATCTCTGTTGATCACATAGTCACCAGCCATGTTCCAATATTGGTGATCTCTGGTTTCACGTCTTTCCATGTGATCATAAACACAGTGCATCACTTCATGAGCAATCACAAAGTCCAATTCTTCATCGGGCATAGCACCCAAAAAGTTTTTGTTGTAGTAAAGGTGTTTGCCGTCAACGGCCGCAGTGTCACACCATGCAGTAGCATCTTTAATGATTAACCTTGTGGCAAGATTGCCAAAGAAAGGGTGATTAAGCAATAGCCTTACCCTGGATTGAACGATACGTTTTTTGACTAGTTCTGAATCGTATTCTTTTTGTTTGGTTGCTGTCTGCATTGTTTTACCTCTTTTTGTGTTGCTCATACTATTATAATAGCACAGAACCCAGATCTGTCAACCGGTGGATTTTGGTTGATTCTTGGAAGGTTTTGATGCTAAAAAACATTAAAATAAGGATTCTTTTCAGCCTTTTCCCAGTGCATGGATTCTCGGCTTTGTTCTTCTTTCAATCGTTCCATTATCACATGGCGGTCCACAATCTTGCCCACTGTCTTGGCATCTTTTCTTGCACCACAATAGATTTTGTTGTTGGCACAGTAGACCCAGGTTTTGATATTGTTTTGGCACCAGCTGGCATCCAACATTTCTTGAATTTGATCAGCAACACTGCTGTTGTGGATATCCACTGCATAGATAGGCCACTTCATGGTTTTGGGATCATACTGAGTTTTTAATTTAGACATACTGCTCCATTTTGGCTTTGATTTCATCATAGTATCTGTTCACAGTGACAGCATCTTGTTTGTTCAACAATCTCATTGCCCACAGTATAGGATATCCATTTACACCAGACCCAGAATTATCTGTTTCTCTGTCCAGTCTAGCATATACCATACCCAAGTTGCCTTCAATGATTTTGGCTCGTTCAATTGAATCCATTAATCCCCATACCATAAAACATGTTGACATCATTTCTGATCTGTTTTCTACCGGCAAGTGTCTGTCAGTAAAGATAACACCTTGATACATGTCATGAGCCAATTTTCTCAAGTCATGATCTGACATACTTCCTATTTGTTGTTTGTCTACTTTTTCTATGGTGTAGTTAGTTGACATATTTTGAATTTTTGAGTTTTCCTTGCTCTGACAGTTTCAACAACAGTTTGTCTCTGACTGCGGTCCAATATTTCTTTGCCCATGATGATGCATTCGCATTTTCCAAAAGATATTCTACATCACGAATATGTTTGTCAATTCTGCTGTCTAATATTTTTTGATCTGTTTTAGAAATTTTAATTTTTGTCACTGTCTTTCCTTTTGGTAAACAAGTCTTGCCATGTACCAGTACTCATAGCACTGGTTTGTTTTAGTGTGTTGAGTGTTCTGCCTACTCGTTGTAACATAGCAGAAGCACGTTTATCACCTTTGAGTGTTTTAGATTTTTTAGCACAGTACTGAGCAAAGGCCAATATTTCACCTTCAAGTTCTTCGTACCACCAAACTCTGTCGTCTGATTCGCTGGCTACTGAGTGTACTACTTTTGGTTTATCTAATTTGATAGTCATAATCCTTAACTATGTTGATTGAGTGTTCTAGTTCGGCCAATTCCTGTTCTAGACGTTCTTTGTGTGTTTCTGAAATTGTGTATTCAATTTCCATTTCAAGTTCTTGTTTTTGTTTTAACAAATGTTCTAAATTATGATTCATTGTTTCTCCTTGTTAGGATGAAAGGCCCACTCAGTGTCGAACAGAGCAGAGAGAGGTGAGCAGGCCTTTCAACTGTTTACGCCTCAATAATCAGCGAGCCGTATCTTTTATAAAACTCGTCAAAGCTCTTAAGGTGCTTTGGCGAAAATGGCAGTTGATAAGTTTTAAGAGCTGTTCTGGCTCCAAGTACCACCATTTCAGTTTCAAAATTGTCCATCATAAACTTCAAGAAACAGTCAGCCATTTTGTACCAACCATCAAGTTTTTTACCTTTCTGTGCTTTCTCACAAGCATCTTTGAGCTCATAACACATGCTGGTAATCAAAGTGTACATGGCACTGATTTCTTTGGTCTTCAAAGATTTCACTTTGCCATTCAAAATTTCTGTTGGGTTAGGCAGTTGTCCAGAAATCTTTCTGTGTGCCTGAAACTTCACAGCAAGACCTTCACCTACTGCACCTGCAATAAGATCAGTCATTTGTGTGATATCAAGAGTGTCGTCGAGTATATCACTCACAAAACTCCATGAACGTGGAGTAGCAAATCCTCTAGAACTTGATGCCGGATCAAAATCATAAAGATCCTGTTTTGCAAAAGTCAAGTAACCAACCACATCAGGGTGTACTTCGTTGATCACTGCCCAAGAAAGCCAGTCTTCAAAGTTCACAGCCAGTTCAATATGAACCATTCTGTTGGCAAGTGGACTAGGCATTCTGTAAGTAACACCACGGTCAGTTTCTCTGTTACCGGCGGCCACAATTGACACACCTTTTGGCAGAACATAGTTACCAATTCTTCTGTTAAGAATCAACTGATAAGCCGCGGCCTGCACAGCCGGTGGTGCCGCATTAATTTCGTCCAAGAAAAGAATAGACGTGTCGTTGTCGTTTGCTGGAAGGTCAATTGGTGGTGCCCAATCCATGCAGTTCTTTTCTTTGTTGTAATAAGGAATACCACGCAGATCTGTGGGTTCCATAAGAAGCAATCGAAGATCGATCACATTACGACCAAGTTGGTCTCCAATCTGTTGAATAATATCACTCTTACCAATACCAGGTGAACCCCAAATCATCAAAGGTCTCTGCTTGTTGATAAGATGTGTAATCTCCGCAATAGCATCTGCTGGGCGGGTTGTTCTTGTTTGTGTCTCTGCTTTTGACATTGTTACTACCTCTTTCTGTTAACTTATATTATAATAATACACTAGAATAGGATTGTGTCAACCAGAAAAATAGCTAATAAAACAGCGATTTTTTAAGGGTATCAATATACCATATATGTGATTTGACCCCACTGTATGACCCTTAAAATGCTTTTTAAACACGGGTTTTTAGGTGAAATACAGCATTTACATAAAAAACACTTGATCTTGTAAACATTATGTTATATTATAATTATGCGTTTTAAACATATCAGAAATGTGTAAAACGCATAAATACACAATATGAGAGATACTAGATTATTAATAGATTATGCTAATAAAATGGTAACCAAAACCAAAGAAAAGTTGTTACACAGATTGTTACGTAAAGAAGTTGATACCGGAGCAAATGGAACTCAACAGTACATGATCAAAAAAGGTGCTAACACAGGTCAAATTGCCAAAAAATAATTAGCGTCAATTATACAGATTCTTCAGGTAATACCGGAGGTTCGTTGTACCTATCTTCTATCCAACGAGTTCTTGCCCAACTGTCTAAATCACCATCATGCAGTTTTATTTCCAAAACACTTTTGTCATGAAACAGTACCAATTTTTTACTGTCTAGATAATAAGGATAATCTATGTCTTGCTCAATGTATTTGATGTGTACATTCTTGACTTGGAATCCTGGCTTCAATGGAATAGGATACATTTTGAAAATGTTCTTCAACAGCATGATACCGCTTTTGCTGAGTCGTAGACTCTTTGAGTAGATGTTCTCATTGTGCCATATACTTGGCAGGTCAACAGCAACGTCAACTCTGCTTTTTATTAATGATTCAATTTGATGTCTAGTTATTTTTTTGGTCATCACTGGTTTCCTCAACCTCTGTGATAACTTCGCCTTGTGTGAGTTTGACTACTTGAAAGTCTTTGGTGTTGAACAGTTTGTTCATTCTTTCGGCTAGATTGAAAGCATGTCCTGAGTTTGAAAATGAAACTTTTTTGTATTTTGGTCCGGGATAATTTACCAGTGTGTTAAGGCTTCTTAGATTGATAGGTTTGCCTTGATAGAACACCGAATAAATTGCATCTGCTTTGAGCACCTGTTCACTTTTGTAGTTTTTAGGATTAGTATGCTCTAAGATTATATCTGGTTTAGGTCTGCTCATTGTATATTTGCTCCATACATATTTATCTGATTTTTACACATAAGTTATGGTAACAGTTACTTCACCAGCTGTTGCATTGTTGTGTGTAATACGTGCTTGTACGTCTAGTTCTGTGGTGTTAGAAGCGGCATACACATATCCTGGTGTGGTAGTGTATTGTCCTACTGTTTCTAGATCGTTTTCATCTGCTGTCTGCAACAAGTCAGTATCTGTGCTGATACCTACTTCAATTTCTGGTGTTGAGCTGTGCCCAGAGAATGGTGTGGTAGTGTCTACCAACACACTTAAAATTCTTGCACCCGGAGATAGACTGCCAAGTATTTCTGTGTCAATGGTACCAAATCCGCCAACCGGTGCTGTAAATGTGTATGACAGCGACTTGGCATCTGTGGAAGCAGAATCTTCATCACTGATTAATACCCATGTGCTACCGTTGTAGATGTAGTAACCCCATTCAGATTCTCCGGTGTTGATCACATATACTGAATCACCTATCTGTGGTGTTAATGCATTTCTGGCTGTAATGTCACTTACAACTGTGGTTCCGCCGGCTGTTCTAATACCTTGTTCTACTGTGACTGCTAACGGCAGTCTACCATTGTGTACTGAAAAAATACCAAAGTCTACTGTGGGTGTACCTGTGATATCATCTAGTAATATTTCACCACCATCTGATCTTGTTAATTTCAAAAACGATCCTGTTGATGCTGAGGTTGACAATGCCCAACCTGTACCTGAACTTGGACCTGCTACTGGGTTACCAGAACCATCGTTGGTCACATTAACAATAGTGATAGCGTTACCGTTTGCTTCTGTGAGTACCACATTTGATCCAGACAATGATGCTGTGATGTTTGGCACATTGGCCGCATTTACGTCTGCCATAATGTCTGCACCAATACCAACAGCAATACCATAAGCGGCATTACCTGCTGTGGTTGTTGAAAATGTGACTGTGGTTCCGTTAATAGTGATCACACCACCCGGATAAACACCAACCAATCCGTAAGCCAATGACTGTGTACCAGTAGTTGCTGTAGTAGGTGAAGGTGAGGTACTAGCCACAATCGAGTCAATGTTTGCTGTATTAATGTTTGCTACTGCATCTGCAATACTGACATTTGCGTTTGCTGTAGCCAGTGTGACCTGTTGTTCATTTAGTTCAATAACATTATTAGCAGTAGTTGTTGCATCTACCACTGTGCCTGTTACTGACGTTTCAATTGCATCTGCAATCTTTAAAAACTGTATTCTTCCAGATGTGATTGTGGTTGTTAATCCACCTGCTACAGAGTTGTCTGTGTAGATAAAATCTCCTGGTGATCCTGGAATTGCAGGAACAAAATCTATGATTCTTGTATTAGGTCTCAGCATGAATTGATTTGGTCCTGGACCAGCATTGGTCACTGTGCCAATTACTTTTTCTGCTGTTGATGTTGTGGTTTTAGCAAAACCTGAACTGGTTGCAGAAACGACATCACCAACTTCAAATCCGTGTGCAGTTTGATCCAACACATAGTGCATCTGTGGATTTAGATACTGAAATCTTGAATTGATGTTTAGATAAAAATCATTAGATGTAATTGAAGTTGGTACTGGATCTAACATTGGGTGGCCATTTTCATTCAATTGAAATACCACACAATATCCTGTATTAAAAATACCGTTACCAATTGCTGATCTAAATGTGTTGTATCTTAACCAATCTTCAACCACCATGGTCACTGATGATGCTGTTTTTGAACTGATAGAAACTATTCTACAACAAGTACCTGTTGTGGCACCTGAAATCCAATCACCAACTTGTATGTCTAATCCGTTGTATTCAAAATCTTTTCTTGTTAGGTGTGAACCATGTGCCTGTGATGACACTGTGCCTGTGATTTCCCATTGATAGTATTTTGGATTGGTACCAGACGAATACCATTTGTCACCTTCGCCGTCATTGTGTGGCCACTGTGCCGAACCAGTAATTGCAGTGACATTGATGCTTAAAACTTTTGCTGGTTTGTTAATGTCTATGTAATTTGTTTTGTAGGCCATCTATTAAGCCCCCATAACAAATCTAATCCATGCATGGGTAGTTGTACCAAATGATCTACCTGCACCTGTTTCTGCTTCTCTTACTTTAAGGGATAAACTTGAAAATGAACCAAATGCTGTTGGTGATCCTGATGATCCACCGCCTGGTACTTTTCTTAATGTGGTACCTGTTGATCCAAGTGTATTCATGTTGTATTCGTTTGAAGCATAGTTGTAACCATAAAACATAACTGATAATGGCGGTGTAGAATATCCAGTAAATGTGATTGTTACATCACCACCTGATGCTGAATCAATGGTTACACTTGATATACCTGATGACAGATTTGATGTACTTGATAATGTACCGTCTGTTGCATAGTTAAGTTTGAATTCTTCGTATTCTGTTCCGGCTGATCCACCACCACCTGATGATACTGTGGTTGGTTCCCATGCCGCATTAGCACTCACATAAGTTAGTACTTGACCATCTGTGGCACTGCCTACTGACACGTCTTGTAAGTCACCTAAATCTTCATTTGTGATATTTTCTAAGTAACTGGTTAACAACGGTGGAGTAAATGTAAACACACCTGTACCTGAGTTGTATGCTAATGAACCGTTGCCAAATGCTGATGCTGTTGTTATTGATAAATCTGTTAGTGCAATTCCACCTGATTCTGTGTCGTTGATCCAGGCATTACCATCATATTTTAAAACCTGTCCTGATGATGCTGATGTAATGGTTACATCTGATAAACCTGACAGTGTTGATGACCCACCTCCTGATACTGTGGTCCATTTAAATGATGTTGTTGAATGATCATAGTATAGATATTTGCCGTCGTCACTAGCTGAAACTGTGTCAACATCTGATAAGTCAGTTAGGTTTTCGCCAGTAATGTCTGTTAGATATGATCCTAGATCTGAAATTTGTGATTCTGTGATTGTTATATTGCCTTCATGTGCTGTAACATCTGAACTTGATACTGATGTCAAGTAACTGCCTAAATCTGAAATTTGTGATTCTGTAATTGTCAAGTTGCCTTGGTGTTGTGTTACATCTGAACTTGATACTGATGTCAAGTAACTGCCTAAATCTGAAATCTGTGATTCTGTAATTGTTAGATTGCTTTGGTGTTGTGTTACATCTGAACTTGATACTGCTGTTAGATAACTTGATAAATCCGGTGGAGTAAATGTAAACACACCTGTACCACTGTTGTAAGCAATACCACCAGATCCACTTGCAGATGCATCTGATCCTACAGACAGATCTGTTAATGCAATACCTCCAGCATCTGTGTCGTTGATCCAAGCACTGCCATTGTATTTTAGTACTTGTCCTGAGCTTGGTGTTGTGATTGTTACATCTGAAAGTTGTCCTATTGAATTTGAACTGATATCAGTTGCCAACGATCCAGCTGATTGTACTACCCAACTATTACCATTATAGGCTAGTACTTCTCCGGCGTCTGCATTTGAAGTGTCTACATCGGTTAAATCATTAAGTGATACTGATGTCAAGTAACTGCCTAAATCTGAAATCTGTGATTCTGTAATTGTTAGATTGCTTTGGTGTTGTGTTACATCTGAACTTGATACTGCTGTTAGATAACCCTGTGTTGAGTGATCACCCCAACCATATGCTGTATTCCAATTGGATGAGTTGTCAGTTAATATACTGTAAGAGCCTGCACTTGCACCACGTAACATGATACCTTGTGATGTAAAGTCACCGTCTACTACCACGTCAGCGTGTGATGTTTCTGATGTCAAGTAACTGCCTAGATCTGAAATCTGTGATTCTGTAATTGTTATATTGCCTTCGTGTGCTGTAACATCTGAACTTGATACTGATGTCAAGTAACTACCTAGGTCTGAAATCTGTGATTCTGTAATTGTTATATTGCCTTGGTGTTGTGTTACACTTGATGATGTGATGTTTACATCTGGCACGTTCGCCCAAGTAACATTAGCAGTTAGGTCATTTGTTTCAGTATAACTTGTTAGATAACCTTGTGTTGAGTGGTCACCCCAACTGTATGCTGTGTCCCAGTTTAAAATTTCAGTACTTGATATACTTCCACTTCCTATAGTTACTGTGCCTTGTATATAAGCATCTTTAAACTTCTTTGTTGTACTACCTAAATCATATGTAGTGTGTGTATCTGGTATAATATTGGTATCTAAATTACTGTTCAAGTAAGTTGCTACATTACTGTCACCATAACTACTACCACCTGACTGAGCCACCCAAGCATAATCACTTCCATTCCAACTTAATACATATCCTGCTGTTGGATTTGATTGATTTAGGTGTGCGTCAATATCACTGTTTAAATTTGCTGTTGTTTGATAAACAGATAAATCTGGCGTGTTGCTTAAATTGTTGTAGTCTTGAACATCGTTGCCATTCCATAACAGTTTGCCAGTTCCAGACTTTTCTAGACTTGTGCCATCTAGATCAATTGTGGCTCCTGACAGATACAATGCTCTAAATCTGTTTGATGCTGATCCTAAATCATATGTAACATCTGTGTCTGGAATAATATGTGTGTCAATATTACCGTTTAACAGTGCTGAAACATTTGAATCTCCGTATGCACTGGCCACTGTGCCTGGTTCCCATTGTGCATTTGCACTCACATATACCAGTGCTTGACCATCTGTGACATTTGCTGTGTCAACATCAGTTACATCGTTGAGTGCCACTGACGTTATTGCATCTGTGATACCATAACCTGATACTGTGGTTGGTGTGTTTGCTAATGAGCCAAACTCTCCATCAAACAGTGTTGGTGCGTTTGCTAATGAGCTGTATTCTCCGTCAAATGCATCTGTGATACCATAACCTGATACTGTGGTTGGTGTTCCTGTTAACGATCCAAATGCACCGTCAAATGCATTTGCAGTTGTTTGATAACCAGATAAATCTGCTGGTCTATAAGTGTAAACACC
>Ga0255761_10001548_pt1 | contig 21279 bp, 25 predicted proteins | sample 071ome_29_FD_179961 | JGI IMG/M metagenome (GOLD analysis project Ga0255761, IMG submission 179961) | Coastal salt marsh microbial communities from the Groves Creek Marsh, Skidaway Island, Georgia - 071407BT metaG (version 2) | ecosystem: Environmental > Aquatic > Marine > Intertidal zone >... | reverse complement strand
AAGTTAACCTTTTCATTTCATCAATATCACTCTGACTTGCCCATTTAAAGCTAAGTATGTGGTTTTCATTTATCAACGGGTCACCAAGCGCATCATCCTTAAGAAAAAACTCAAATAGGGGCGGATCAAGAATTAAACCATCCTCAACCCCTAGCCTTCTGCATAATGAGCCTGTTGCTCTATTTCTTACAACGCACTCAATGGGGAACATATCAAGCTTTTTCACCAAAGATTCATGTGTTGAAGTGGTTTCAATGAAATGGGTTTCTATGCCTTGTTTTGCAAGGAGATCTAAAATAAAAGCATTAAATTGATTGTTCACCTTTCCTTTGTTATTCAGAGCTGACATTTTTTTACCATCAAATGCAGAGGCATCATCCCTAAACTCCATCAGCAATACACTTTTTGAATCAGTTTCGTACATTGATTTTGCTTTACCTTGTGCTAAAAGTTTTTGCTTTTCCATAATTATGTAAGTAATTTATTAATTTCAGATAAGAGCTCCTCAGCTCCGCCTAGATCTCCTTGCAAAGATTCAACGAATACTCTAGTTTTTCCTGCTGTCTCTTTAACAATAATCCTAAATTCAGGATCTTGAGATAAATCTAAAGTTCTCTCTTCTTCATTATCAAAATTCAAAAATCCAAACCATCCTTTTTTATCTTCCTCTGTGTCAAAAGAAACTAAGAAAAATCCCATATCCCTATTCCTATCATTAACAGAAACTTTTGCATCATCGATAGCTCTTGATACAGCAGACCAAGATCTTTCAAAATTTAAGGATAATTCAATGACGGTTTGTTCATTGAGGGTCAAGATTTTAGATTTTTTTCTTTCATTTAAATTTTGAGCAGCTAGAGAGGTGCCGGAAAATGTGGAAACAGAGTCAGCGAAGTACTTTAACAAGCCTTGTAGTTCGGTTTGTTGGAGTTGCAAATATTCATCGTCCAATAATTGATTATTGTCATCATCAGTAAACATCAATGAAATTTCAGTAGAGGCCTCTTTAATTCCATGTTCAACAGAAGCAGTTAATTGCACCCCTTCCTTGTATACCATAATAATCTTTCCAGTATTTGGATCAGATGACAAAACTTCATTTTCAGATGTCTCAAAATAAGACTTAGCTATTGGCCAAGATGTAGATGGCAGGGTTTCAACATACATCCAAAGCAAATCACCAAGCTTGCGTAATTGCACTTGCTTGGTTTCTCCTGATGAAAAAATCTGCCGAGGCTTAGGTACTGCAATATCAGTGACTTCTGGGTCCTTAGCTTGGTATGGATAATGGTTGTCGGTATTTAAATTTAAATTATTATCTGATATTGGAACATTAAGATCAGATGCAACTTCCTCTTCTAAAAAATCATCTGCTGTTTCTGGAAAAAAACCATCGGGTCCTGTGAGATAAGAACAGCTCGGTAGTAAAAGAATAAAGATAAATAACTTAATAGTTTTCATTAATAATAGATAGGCTTTTAAGTATAGATTCTACTTCATTATGATAGGTTGGATCTAGTTGAATCAGCGGCAATCTTATTCCAGATTGAATGAAGTGCATTTGCTTTAGCATCCATTTCACAGGTATCGGATTGGATTGACAAAAAAGTAGATCATATAAATCATCATACTTTTGATTTAACTGAGAGGCCTCTTGAAATTGCTTAGTTAGGCATAAATTGGCAATTTTAGAGCAAATCTCAGGGATTATATTGGCAGCAACTGAGATAACCCCATTAAAACCCTCGCCCATTGCATGACAAAATGTTGGATCATCACCAGACAACAAAATAAATTCAGGATCACTATTATCTCTAATTGTCACAAGTTCTTTTATTCTTTTAGGATCTGCCAAAGCCTCTTTTATTCCAATAATCTTAGGATGTTCAATTAAATCAGCAACACTGGAGGGGAGCAAATCACATGATGTTCTTCCAGGAACATTGTAAAGAATAACTAGCGCACCCGTGGCATCGGCAACTGATATGAAATGCTCTTTCATTCCTTGCTGAGGTGGCTTGATATAGTATGGAGTAACTTGCAAAGAAAATTTGCAACCAAGACTTACTGCTTCTTTGGTCAAATCAATTGCTTCTTGCGTGGAATTTGCACCAGTTCCTGCTATTACAGGTAATCTTTTCTCAGAATATTCTAAAGTTTTTTTAATAACTTCGATGTGCTCGTAATGATTTAGAGTAGCAGATTCACCTGTAGTGCCAACAGAAACTATGGCGCTGGTTCCAGCCTTGATATGCCAATCTACTAGCTTTTTTAATGAATCAAAATCAATGGTCCCATCTGGGTTCATTGGGGTTACCAAAGCAACAATGCTACCTTGAATATTTTGCATTAGTCTTTAACATTAATAGGATAAGCACTATACACCTAAATAAGGAAAATAAAATGGGTAAAAACTTTACAGGAAAAAAATGTCCAGCCTTCGCAGGAGAAGCAACTTCGGGTAAGACGATTTCAAATAAAGACTTTGCAGGAAAAAATCTTGTGGTTTATTTTTATCCCAAAGACAGTACTCCAGGATGCACTACAGAGGGCCAAGATTTTAGAGACAATTACAAGTCTTTCCTCAAAGCAAATACTGAAATCATTGGTGTTTCTAGAGATTCAATTAAATCGCATGAAAATTTTAAAGAAAAGCAATCTTTCCCATTTGAGCTACTATCAGATCCAGATGAGAAAACTTGTAATGCATTTGATGTCATGAAAATGAAATCAATGTATGGGCGCCAGTACATGGGAGTCGATCGCAGTACTTTTCTTATTGATAAATCAGGAAAAGTGGTAAAAGAATGGAGAGCTGTAAAAGTTAAAGGCCATGTGGAGGAAGTACTAGAAGAAGCAAAAAAGCTAGCCTGAGCTTTCTGAAGGCCAAGCATTAACAATTGCCTTCAAGAAAGTTGCCATTGGAATTGCAAAGAAAACTCCCCAAAAACCAAAAAGCCCACCAAACACAAATACTGCGAGGATTATAGTGACTGGATGCATTTTTACAGCATTAGAAAACAACATAGGTACCAACCAGTTTCCATCTAGAACCTGCAAGACAATGTAGAGACCCAATAACAACATAAAATCATAGCCAAATCCAAATTGAAGATAAGCAACAACTGCAACTGGAACAGTAACTGCAAACGCTCCAATATATGGAATAAGAACAGACAGTCCAACCAAAACAGAAAGTAATGCTGTATATTTCAAACCAAACGACCAAAATAAAATAGCTGATGCTATTCCAACAATGAGTATTTCAAACGCTTTGCCACGGACATAATTGCTTAATTGGACATCCATTTCTACCCAAATTTTTTCAAGCATGCTTTTATTATTTGGAAGTATTGTAAGAAAACTATTGATTAACTCTTTTCTGTCAAAGAGCATGAAATAAACCAAAATTGGTAACAAAACCAGCATCACAGCTAGAGATAGTGTGTTTTGTATCCCTAAAATAGAGATTCTTAAAAAATTTTGAGAGGCTGCAAGAAGCTGAGCAGATACATTATCTAAAAATGAGGCTATTTGATCAGAAGTAACTAAATCAGGGTACTGATTTGGTAAATCTGAGATAAATGCCCTCAATTGTGAGAACCATTTAGGCAACTCGGTAATAATGGACTGAAGCTGTTGGTAAAGAATAGGAGCTAGCCAAATCAATAAAGCCAAACCGGCGATCAAAAATATGCTAAAGGTTATAAAGAGAGATAGCTTCTCGCCTAAACCAAAATTAACAATTCTATTATTTAGACCGATCAGGAGGTAGGCAAAAATTACGCTTACAATAAATGGAGATAATGTAGATCCAAGAACTGCCAAGATAAAAATAGAGACGACGAGCAACAATGCAAAAGCCAAAGACTCTTCAGTTGGGAAGATTTTTCTAAAAATATTATTAAGTTGTTGCAACATTTTTCTATCTTTGCTGTCAAAGAGATTAGATTATAAGATATCTACAGCTTTCAAAACAAAAAAATTGTTATGTTTAAACATGTCCTCTTTCTGTCTTATTTCCTGATATTTCATCCCCATGTTAATACTCAGGAAATTTCAAACCTACCAACACTTGGCGATAGAGTATCTGGGGCAGTCTCAGCAGAACAGGAAAAACAAATTGGAGAAGCATTTCTTGGTCAAATATATGCTCAAGCTCCTCTAATCAATGATCCAATTATTCAGGAATTTACAGAACTCCTTATTTACAGAATTTCCGAAACATCTACATTACCAGAACGAAGTTTTAATGTGGTGCTTATTGATGATAAAACTTTAAATGCTTTTGCGGCACCTGGTGGGATAATTGGAATTAACGGAGGGTTATTTTTGAATGCAGATGATGAATCACAATTTGCATCAGTCATAAGTCATGAGCTTGCCCACTTAAGCCAACGACATTTTGCTAGAAATATCCTCAGAGGCTCAGATACAAATATGGCTTCTGCTCTGGTAATGATTTCTGCGCTAGCGCTTGCAATTATTGCTAATAATCCAAGCGCATTTATTGCAGGCCCTGCTGCTCTGAGCCAAGAAAATCTTAGATACAGCAGAAACCTGGAAAAAGAGGCTGACAGATTTGGTTTTAATAATCTCATTAAAGCTGGCTATGATCCTAAGAGCATGGGAGAAATGTTTGAAAATATGGTTCAAATCAGAAGACTATCGGGTGATCAAATTCCAGAGTTTTTATTGACTCATCCTGTTTCATCTTCAAGGGTAAGCGATGCATTCAATGCTGCTGATCAAACGGGTATCATTGGAGGAAAAAGGAATTCAATAGATTACCAATTTATTAGAGGCAGGCTAAAAGCAGATTACTACAAACCAATAAATAATTCTTATAATTACTTCAAAGAAATTCTTGAAGCAGATAAATCAAATGAAAATATTTACGCTCTAGTAAGATCTTATTATCACGCAACAAAATTTCAAGAGAGCTTGGATGCTCTGGGGTTACTCCTCAAAAAATTCCCCAAAGATATTATGCTGCAACTTACCAATGCAGAAATATTATTTGGAATGGGAAATTTAGAAGCTGCTAAGACCCAAGCTGAGGAAGTATTAAGAATTTCTCCAAAAAATTATCCTGCAACCATGCTTTATTCAAAAATATTATCAGGCTTGGATGAATTCTATTTAGCAGAGGAGAGCCTTAGAGATTTGTTAATAACTAAGAAAAATAACCCTCTGATTTGGTTGCAGCTCTCCGAGATACAAAGAGCTGGAAAAAATATTTTAGGCTACCACATGAGTTTGGGAGAGTATTACCTAATTCTTGGACAGATAGATGAGTCTCTTAATCAGTTTAGATTTGCTTTAAAGTTAAGCGAGGAGAATTTTCAAACTATGGAGTATATATTAGAAAAAATTAAGTTGCTCCAAACAAATCTTAGAAATAGAGCTAGGTAACTTCAATCCTTGCGAGCCATTTTAGCTCCAACATAAGATAATGCTGCAGAAAATGGAATAGCTAGAAGAGGTATTTGGGCCGAGATAATTGATAAAGTCTTACCAAGAAAAATAAATCCACTTCCAGAAAAATCCCCTAATCGCACTAAGGCAGTATCAACTAATACGGTTGATTTATATCTATTCACTTTTGATAATTGGCTAAACAAAATTTCCCTGCTGGGTTTGTTATAACCGTACTCAAAGACTCTTAATAAAATAGTTACTACAAACACAAGCCCAATTGATGGATGGATTGCATACCCAACATATACAGCTATGAAAATAATTCCGTAAAAGATAAAGATCTTCTGAATGCCAATGAATCTGACAGCAAGATTGGTTAAAAAGAATTGAGAAAATACTGTAAGGATAGCTACCGTTTGTTCAATATTTCCAAAAAATCTGATTCTATCTGCACTATCCTGAGACCACTCATTAATTATCGTAATTGAAGTAATCCAATGAATAGTCATCAAGCCTGTCCATAAATACATGTACAAACCTATATACCTAATTTGTTTGTTAGTAATTAAATTACGAAAGGCATCTACACTATCTCCACCTACTGATTCAGAAATTGAATTCTCATACTGGGATCTCTTAATTAGATAATTCCCAAGCAACAAAGCAAGAATAAGGAAACATACGGAAGAAATTGAAAATAAAGTAATACCCGAAGTATTAATTGTTTCAGATAAACCCTTAGTTATTCCAGAGCCTAAAAAACTACCAATAGATCCTCCTGCAGCAATAACCCCATAAAATCCTTTTGAGCTTTCGCCCCTAAAAATATTGATTACTAACACCCAAAAAACTGAAACTACAAAAAAAGAAAATACATTGCACCAAATATAAAAAAAACGCGAAAACCAAAGTGAGTTATTCATCTCTAGATACTCTGCGATAAATGCAAATAGAAACAAATTTGCTATAAAAAATAAGTAGGAATAATTGAAGATTCCTTTGAGATTATTTCTAGAGGCAATCCAAGAATATATTGGATTGATTGCTATCATTACAAAGGCTCCAAACCCCAAAAGCAATGGAAGGATATCTTCATTTTGTGCAGCCATATCATTTCTGATAGGCCTCAATATGTACCAAGAGCTTAAAACCAGGAAAAATAAAACGGAGGCAAGGACAGAATTAATACTAAATCCTGAGAAAATTCTTTTAGAAGTATATTTTGAGAGCATCTAGGTCTCTCTAGTGGTGGGTCGCACAGGATTCGAACCTGTGACCAATTGGTTAAAAGCCAACTGCTCTACCAACTGAGCTAGCGACCCATATTTATGCATAAAAAAGATGGCATTATTCCATATTTTCTAATATCTGCAAGGCTAAAGATGCTGCAGGACTTGAGGGGTATTCACTTACCACAAAACGGTACTTACTTTCTGCTTCAACGAACTTTTCCTGAAGTGAATAAATATCTCCAATTTTTTTATGGGCAAGAGGAACCCGCCAGTGGTCAGGAAAAGATGTTGTTATGAAAAGATAATTAAATAAAGCCTCTTCAAGATCATTATTATTTAAACTGATTTCTGCAATCCAGAAGGCGCTCAAGGGAACTTTTTCTGGATCATCAAAATTATCTACTATGTACTTGAATTCGTTGTATGAATCTAAAAAATTTTGGTTGTTAAGGCTGTTTAATGCATTCTCATAAATCTCATTGAGAGAACGCTCATCATTCAATCCTTCAAATTTAAATGCACTGTCACTATTAGCTTGTGCATTTTGATTCGAAGTATCTAGGTTATCGATGCTTGAATCAACTAGATCTTCCTGGAGTTTTTTAATTTGAAATGATTGACTTTCAATCTCAGACCTTAGCAATGCAATTTCTTCCTCTAGCTCCTGAATCTTAAGAAAAAGAATATCTTCAGTATCTGACTGAGAAAAAGTTAGCGGAGATATTAATAACGCAAGTATAAAAAAAAGGGAAAGCTTCACCTTAGAGGTTATTTAATTTCAACTCTTCTATTTTTTGCCCATGAAGCTTCATTAGAGCCAAGTGCAACAGGCCTCTCTTCGCCGTAACTTCTGACAGTGAGTCTATTTGAGTCGACTCCTAAAGTTCTCAAGTAGTCTGCTACAGCTTCACCTCTTCTTTGCCCAAGAGCTAAATTATATTCTCTTGTGCCACGCTCATCTGCATGACCTGCAAGTAAGATAGTTAAGTTTTCATTTTGTTCTAGCAGGTTGGCAAGGCTTTTTAATGTTTGTAAAGATTTACTACTTAATCTGTAAGAATCGTATTCAAAATAGACTGTAGCATTGGCTAGCACTGCTTGCTCAGATGTTGATCTCTCGCCTGAGGAACCTGAGGAAATAGAAACACCACGGACACCCTCATCTGTAATAGTTTCTGAAGACTTTTGCACTGAGCTGCACGATGCAATAAAAAATATTGTAAGAAAAATACCTAAAGTTACTTTTGAATTTGTCATAAATTTACTTCCTCTACCTTGTGTAATATGACCAAGCTGGTTCTCTGACTTTACCATTCTTTACTGGATACCTGAATTTAGCTCCGCTTAAGCTGAAACCTGCCAATAAGGAATCGGCTCCGTCTGTTATTGCATAGACTACCATATTACCATTAGGAGCAACACTGGGAGATTCATCTAATTTGGCATTAGTTAAAGGCCTAATAAATCTTTCATTGTTGTATTGCAAAGCAATCTGAAACCTTCCTTGAGCATTGCGGTGAACAAAAACAAAGCCCTCATCCTTTGGAAGATACGTTCCTTTTGCGTTGTAAGAACCCTCAAAAGTAATCCTTTCAGGTTTATTGCGCAATTTCCTCAAATTTACTTCGTATAACTGAGGGCCACCAGATCTAGAGCTTGTAAACAGTAACTTATCTCCTTTTGCAGACCAGGTGGACTCTGTATCTATGGCAAAATGTTTTGTAATTCTAGTTAGAGCTTTATCCTTGAGACGCAATATATAAATTTCTGCATTACCATCCTGATAAAGGGTAAGAGATAGATATTTACCATCTGGAGAAAAGGCAGGAGAACTAATCTGAGTATCCTTTTCAAGCACTCTTTCTCTTTTACCAGAAGCAATTTCTTGAATGTAAACTGCAGCTGTGCCAGACTCAAAAGAAACATATGCAATGCTCTTAGAATCCCTTGACCAAGCAGGTGAAATAATGGGTTGATCACTCTGTAATAACATTTGCTCATTAGCACCATCAGCATCTGCAAGCATTAGTTGAAAGTACTTTTCCTTATTAGCTTCACGCTCAACCACATACAGTAATTTGGTGGAAGCAATACCTCTTATACCTGTGATGGTTTCAAAGATACCATCAGCGGCATAATGAGCTAACTGTCTTGTTTGATTAGGTATTCCAAGAACTTTAGACTCTCTAACCAGTTTCCCCTTGGATACATCAAAAACTCTGTATTCAAGCCTCAGACTAGTATCCTCTTCCCTAAAAAGTTCTGTTGTTGCAATGAAATCTAGCTTCATTAATTTCCAAAGAGTAAAAGGAAGATCCTCATCATTTATCTCGCCTGGGTCTGCTTCATTTAGAATAGTGAAGTCTCCAGTTCTTAATAGATCATCCTCAATAATAGAATTTATAGCTTTAAATTGATCTAGATCAGCTGCTGATTTAGCTATTATTCCAAGTCTATAGGGGTTATCAGAACCCTTAGTAATTTCTATAGTAAGTTGCGCATGCGCAAAACTAGCCATCAAAACTATCAGAGCAACTGAGTAATATTTCATGGATTAAAATCTAAAATAAACGTTTTTAATTCAGACTCGTAAAGTTCGCTTGGCAAGTCATCAAAGAAAATAAACCTATCAACTCTTTTTATTGCGGAAAGGCCTGAGTTATCAAATCTTATATTGCCACTGCTTTTGTGCAATTGATAACCTAAAATCTTTCCACTTCTTGAAACATTAAGTAAAAATTGAGCTGATAAGCCTTCCTGAATATTGATTGGTTTTCTCCAAGCCGCTTCAACTGAACCTATAATCATATTGACAAAATATTGAAGAGTTAGTTCCTCGTTGATATCAAATACTTCTTCCTCTTGCGATATTTCAGCCTGCGTAAAATCTGTTTTTGTTGAAGATAGTATTGGCAATTGTGATTTAAATTCATTAATTGAGGTATCTGCATTTTCTCTTTGTGGTACTTGTTTTGGTAAAGGAGATTTTGCAGCAGTTTTCTGAGCTTGCTCTTGAATCAATGATACATTGATAGGTGTATGAATAAGGGCCTTGCTGTTTCCAAAATTATCGAACTGAAGATAAGCATATAAAAAAATAGATGCATGTATTAAAAATGAGAAAACTCCACTTTTTAGGTAAGCAGGATTATGAATCATAGCCCGTGGTAACAATTCCGACATTTTGTACGCCAACACTTTGAATAGATGCTAAAGCTTGTGCCACTTTTTCAAATGGAACAGATCTATCACTTTTGATAACAATCTCAATTTCGGGATTTGCATCAAAAATTAATGAAACCTTAGAGCGTAATTCTACAAGAGGCATCGGAAGCAATTCTTCTCCAAGATTTAAAAAATACTCTCCCGATTTATCAATAGAAACTACCAAAGGCTCATTTTCAATAGTCATTTTGGTAGTGTCGGTTTGTGGAAGATCAACATCCACTCCTTGAATGAGTAACGGAGAGAGAATCATAAATATAATTAATAAAACAAGCATTACATCAATATATGGAACAACATTAATTTCTGAATGCAGTCTTCTTTTATTTAATTCTTGTTCTAGCATTGATTTACTATTTTCTAGTTACTTCGCGATACAAAATACTTACTAATTCCTCGCCAAAAATAAGTAGCGACTTAATATGCTGATCTGCAAGTGAGACAAACCTGTTATATGCAATAAGCGCAGGTATTGCAGCAAATAAACCCAAGGCGGTAGCAATCAATGCCTCAGAGATACCCGGAGCAACTGCATTGATAGTTGCTTGAGTAGCATCGGATAAACCAACAAAAGAATTTACTATCCCAAGAACCGTTCCAAATAATCCAACGTATGGGCTAACTGATCCAATGTTAGCAAGGAGTTGCAAGTGTTTATTTAAATTTTCGTCCTCTTTGGCTACTCTTACCTTTACAGATCTTTGGACGCTTACTAAATCTTCCACTGAAATTACAGAGTCTTGCTTAAGCCTTGAATATTCAAGCAAGGCATCTTGAAAAACTCTTTGCGTGCTGCCATTTTCTTTCCTGCTTTCGCTGATTTTATGTAAAGCCTCTAAATCTTTACTATCCCAGAAGATCTCATCAAAGGATTTATTCAACTTACTAAGATTATTAAAAAACTGCCATCTCTCAAAAATAACAAGCCAAGAGACAACTGAAGCAGCTAGCAAAATGATCATTACTAACTGAACAATCAAAGTCGCATCTAAAAACATTTGTATTAAATTCAATTCATTCATAACTCTATCCTATCAAGAAATGCCTTTGGAAATTGGATTGGCTTTCCATGCTCGCGATTTACATAACAAACCTCAACTTTGGCTTTAGCAATTGTAGTTTCTTCCCTCAATATATTTTGATAAAAAAAACACCTTACTTTTGATGCTTTTTCTACTTTTGACTCTATCAAAAGCCTGTCCTCAAGTTTTGCAGGCTGCATAAATGTGATAGAAATATCTCTCACTACGAAAAACCCTTCTTTGTCTTCACTTTGAAAAAAACCAAGATCATTAAGAAACTGACTTCTAGCTCTTTCAAAAAATTTTAGATAGTTCGCATGATAAACAAACCCCTGGAAATCAGTATCTTCTACAAAAACCTTAACGGCAAAAGGTTTAATTTGTTGGACTGCTTTCATGAATCAAGATATCTTCTTGAAAACGCTCTTTAAGAACCACTAAAAAATCATCCCAAAGTAAATCTACCTTAATATTTGCAGGAAATTGGGGATTTAAAGTAGAGGCTAAAATCCTAACCTTAATTGGGCGTCGATTAAATTTATAAATCAATGCAGAAAATTCATTCTCTCCGGTAGCATTGACTACCTGCTCCCACCAATCATCTAAAGGCTCGGAGCCTGCGCCATATCTCTTGCACTCAAGGCACCATCTTCCGAGTTTTAGATCTGGTAGTTCTTTTGTTCTGGTTTGCTCTAAGATTCTTCTTACTGGGTTCTTAAGGCTTAATGCCTCTTGTAAGAGGTTGCCGATTTCCCTTTCAAAATTTGCACCTTTGGTCCTTGAATTAATGGCCACTATTCTTCAAAAAAATTATCTGGAAATTCTACATTTGAATAAACTTCCTGAACATCATCTAAGTCCTCAATGAAGTCTATTAATTTAATAACTTTTTCAGCAAGCTCGTTATCTGCTTCCACGGTAGTTGTAGGTTTCATAATAATTTGCGTCGAATCGATGTCTAATCCTTTTTCTTTCAAAGAATCATTGACTTCGTGCAATAGGTTTGAGGAGCAATAGATTTCAGCTTCAGAATCAGAATAAATTAGGTCATCTCCCCCTGCATCGATAACATGTTCAAGTAGTTCCTCTTCGGGCAGTGATGTCTTAACTTGAATTGAACCAATTTTTTCAAAGAGGTAGGCAACAGAGCCATCTGTTCCTAGATTTCCTCCATGCTTTGTAAAAGCGTGTCTTACTTCAGCAACGGTTCTATTTCTATTATCTGTCATGGTCTCAACTAAAATAGCTACTCCACTTGGTCCATAGCCTTCATAAACTACTTCCTCAAGATTTGCATTATCATCATTGCCAGCACCTCGCTGAATAGCTCTATTGATGGTATCTTTTGGCATGTTCTCAGCATTTGCTTTATCTAAAGCTAATCGCAGTCTAGGATTATCCTCTGGTAAAGGACCGCCACTTTTAGCAGCAATAGTAATTTCTCTTATTAATTTGGTATAAACCTTCCCCTTCTTTGCATCTTGTCGAGCTTTCCTGTGTTTGATATTAGCCCATTTGGAGTGACCAGCCATTATTGATCCTCTTTGAAAGTAGATTCAATATGCAACTCATCCAATTGTTCATTAGACACAGTGCCGGGAGCGTCAGTTAATAAACAAGTAGCACTTTGTGTTTTTGGAAATGCAATCACATCTCTAATATTTTGAGTACCTGTCAGCAGCATTGCTATTCTGTCTAAACCGAACGCAATACCACCATGAGGCGGGCAACCTGATTCAAGAGCACTTAATAAGAAACCAAATTTTTCTTTCGCTTCTTCATTGCTAATATTTAAAATCTTAAAAATTTCCATTTGTGTTTCAGCATCGTAAACTCGTAAAGAACCACCTCCAATCTCATACCCGTTCAAAACAACGTCGTATGCGCATGCAAGCGCAGTATCAGGATGAGAAGACAATTCTGAAATACCATTTACAGGTAGGGTAAATGGATGATGAAGAGAAGTTAAGTTCCCTTCTTTATCTCGCTCAAACATTGGAAAATCTGTTATCCAAAGAGGAGCCCACTCTCGGGTGTACATATTTAAATCTGATCCAATCTTTCTTATTAAACTGCTCATTGTTAAGTTAACCACGCTTGAAGCGCCTGCTCCAAAAAATATTAAATCTCCCGTTTTTACGCTTAAATTCTCAAGCAAAGCTTCCACGCATTCTTTTGAAAGAAATTTCAGTATGGGAGACTGGAGGCCTTCAAAAGATTGCACATCATTAACCTTGATATAAGCCAAACCTTTAGCGCCTAACTTAGCAACAAAATTTGTGTATTCATCAATTTGCCCTCTAGTGAAATTATTCCCTTCTGGAACTTTCAAAGCTACAACTCTGCTATTAGGGTCCTTGGCAGGATCAGAAAATACTTTAAATTCCTCATTTTTAACTAAATCTTCAATACCTACTAGCTCAAGCGGTATTCTAAGGTCCGGTTTGTCAGAGCCGTATCTTTCAATAGCATCTGCATAAGATAATCTGGGAATTTCCTGTAATTGATAATTTGTAAATTTTTCAAGGAGGGAATTAATCATGCCGCTTGCTAAAGCAATAATATCTTCAACTGAAACAAAGGAAGCCTCTATATCAATTTGCGTAAATTCTGGCTGCCTATCTGCCCTGAGATCTTCGTCCCTGAAACATCGAGCAATTTGATAATATTTATCAAACCCAGACATCATTAAGAGTTGTTTAAATAATTGTGGCGACTGAGGGAGAGCATAGAATTTGCTTGGATTGACTCTACTTGGAACCAAGTAATCTCTTGCTCCTTCAGGGGTAGCTTTGGTTAAAATCGGAGTCTCAAACTCTAAGAATTCATTCTCCTCAAGATAATGCCTTATTTCTGAAACAATTTTAGAACGCTTAATAATTCTTTGCTGTGATTCCGGTCTTCTTAAATCTAGAAAACGGTACTTTAAGCGAACATCTTCATTGACTTCTTGGTGCTCGTCTAATGGGAATTGAGGAGTCACTGCTTTACTAAAAATATGTATTTTCTCAGCAAGAATTTCTACCTCTCCAGTCTTCATTTTAGCATTCACTGTATCCTCAGATCTTGCATGTACTTTTCCTGTTATGCTCAATACATATTCACTTCTGCAACCATCAGCAATTTTGAATGCCCCTTCATGATCAGGATTGAAAACAGCTTGCACTATCCCTGTTTTATCTCTTATATCAAGAAAGATTACTCCTCCATGGTCACGTCTTCTATGGAGCCAACCACAAATTGTAATGCTCGATCCAATATCATCAGTTCTTATTTCACCGCAATAATTTGTTCTCATTTTAATTTGCCTGCTTCTTCTCTTTAGATGACTTGTCTACTTTATCATTTCCTGAATCTTTCTTGTTAGCTGCTCCACTGGATGAATCATCTGCGCTTGATAAATTTTTCTTACTTCCTGTCTTAAAATCAGTCTCATACCATCCTGATCCCTTTAATCTGAAGGCAGGAGCAGATATTTGTTTTTTTACTTCGCCTCCGCATTCTTCACACTTTTTAAGCGGTTCATCAGAGATCTTTTGTAATATTTCAAATTGTTGGCTGCATTTTAAGCATTTATACTCATAAATAGGCATAAGTCCTCTAAAAAAATATAGAATTATAAACTAAATGGTGTAACCTCAATACTATGCTTGCCTCCAAAAATTTTGCTCCTCTTATTAAAGATACTCCTGCTGAAGCTGAAGTAATCAGCCACCAGTTGCTATTAAGGTCTGGAATGATAAGAAAGGTTGCTTCTGGAATTTATAATTGGCTACCGTTAGGCTTTAAAACATTAAAACTGGTAGAGAATATTGTTCGCGAGGAGATGACAAATACTGAATCTCAAGAAATCTTTATGCCTATGGTTCAGCCAAGAGATCTGTGGGAGGATTCCAAAAGATGGGATAAATTTGGTCCAGAATTATTAAGGTTTAAAGATAGGCATGAAAGAGATTTTTGCCTAGGACCTACTCACGAAGAAATAATTACAGACCTGATAAGAAATAATTTAAGTAGTTACAAAGAGCTGCCTTTAAGCTTGTTTCAAATCCAAACAAAATTTCGTGATGAAATAAGACCACGATATGGAATCATGAGAGGAAGGGAGTTCTTGATGAAGGATGCATACAGTTTTCATCTCAATCAAGAGTGTCTAAATAATACTTATCAAACAATAAGAGAGGCTTATAAAGCTATATTTAATAGACTAGGTCTAGGGTATAAAATTGTTAAAGCCGATTCCGGAGCAATAGGAGGAGAAATCTCAGAAGAGTTTCATGTATTGGCTGAAAGTGGAGAAGACACCCTAGCCTTTAGCGAAGAATCAGAAATTGCTATTAATGCTGAATTATTAATCAATGAGAATGAAAGTATCGATTCATTGCAAGGCAAAACATTTCCAGATTCACAAGAAGAAATCAAGCTAGCTAAAGGAATAGAAGTTGGACATATTTTCCAACTAGGCAATGTTTATTCAAGCGCAATGAATGCAACGGTATTAGATGAAAATGGAAATCGTCAAGCCCTGCAAATGGGATGCTATGGAATTGGAGTTTCAAGAATAGTGGCTGCAGCTATTGAGCAAAACCATGATGATAAAGGGATTATTTGGCCTAAGAATATAGCTCCAATACAAATATCTATTTTGCCTATTTTTAAAGAATCATCTGATAACACTTTCATTTTTGCTGAGAAGCTTTACAAAGATCTCTCAAAATTAGGGCTCAGAGTAATGTTGGATGATCGTCAAGAAAGATTTGGTAAAAAAATTACAGAGTCTGAGTTAGTAGGATCCTCTTACGCAGTTGTTATTGGTAAAAGCTATACCGAAAATAAAACAATAGAGCTCATTTCTAGAAATGGGGATAAAACTGAGCTAAAGGATTCTGAAATAGAGAAATTCTTAATTAAAGCTTTTCAATAATTGTTGCATTGGCTGTACCGCCGCCCTCGCATATAGCTTGTAGACCATACTTGCCCTCACGTCTGTGAAGTTCATGGACTAGTGTAGTCATCAGTTTTGCTCCGGTAGCTCCAAGAGGATGGCCAAGAGCCATTGCTCCACCATTTACATTTAATTTATCCCTGTGTGCACCGACTTCAATTTCCCAAGCAAGCGGAACAGGAGCAAAAGCTTCATTTACTTCATAGATATCAATATCATTAATTGAAAGTCCAGCAACTTTTAATACTTTATGAGTGGCTGGTATTGGTCCAGTGAGCATAAACACAGGATCATCTCCAACAACACTAATAGCTACAAACCTAGCCATAGGATCGGAAGAGATTTTCTTCAGTCCTGCTTCATTACATACCATAATTGCTGCAGCGCCGTCTGTAATCTGGCTGGCATTACCTGCAGTAATTACCCCGCCTTCAGTAACAGTTCTTAATCCAGCAAGAGCTTCTAATGAAGCATCATAGCGAATTCCTTCATCTTTCAGAACTAGGTCTGTCATCCCTTCTAAATTTTTCCCAGCAATAGGTAAAATTTCTTTGTCAAAATAGCCTTCATTCGTAGCATTAGCTGCTTTTTGATGACTTGAAAGAGCAAAGGCATCTAATGTTTCTCTAGATAGCTTCCACTTTTCAGCAACTAATTCCGCACCAGTAAATTGAGAGAAAAAGACACCTGGATATCTCTGCTTGATTCCGTCTGAGTCAAATGGTAAGCCATGCCCTGCTTCGTATCCATCTTTAATACTAGCTCCAATAGGAACCATGGACATAACCTCAACACCCCCTGCAATGACAACATCTTGTGTTCCAGACATAACTGCTTGCACAGCAAAATGAATTGCTTGCTGAGAGGATCCACATTGTCTATCAACTGATGTTCCAGGCACAGATTCAGGAAGAGACGAAGATAGAATAGAATTCCTTGCTATGTTTCCAGATTGAGCGCCAACTTGATCTACACAACCAAATATAACATCATCAACATCGGCGGGATTAATTCCCGTTCTTGCCACCAATTCATCAAGAACTTTAGCTCCGAGATCTGCTGGATGCCATTTAGAAAGACTTCCGTCCCTTTTACCGCCAGCAGTTCTAACTGCTGCTACAAGATATGCTGTATCTGCCATATATCACTCCAAAGAACAGATATACTACATAATTTTTCTTAGTAAGAAAAATCTATTTTTTTGTTTTATTCTTAGGGGCGATATACGAAGTTCTTATTTCCTTCAAGAGAGCATTTCTTATTTTTGCATTTTCCTTTAAGAAGATACTCGCGTTATTCTTTCCTTGGCCAATCTTTTCGCCGTTGTATGAGTACCAAGCACCAGCCTTTTCAATAAGTCCAAGTTTTTGACCAAATTCAAGTATCTCGCCCTCAACATTGATTCCTTCTCCATACATAATTTGGAATTCAGCAGACTTAAAGGGAGGAGAAACCTTGTTTTTTACTACCTTTACTCTAGTTTCATTACCAATAACCTCATCTCCATCTTTAACTGATCCAATTCTTCTAATATCAAGTCTCACAGATGAATAAAATTTAAGAGCATTACCCCCTGTTGTAGTTTCGGGATTTCCAAACATTACCCCTATTTTCATTCTTATTTGATTAATAAAAATAACCATTGCGTTTGATCTTTGGATGTTACCGGTAATCTTTCTTAAGGCCTGGGACATTAACCTTGCTTGAAGGCCTACATGATGATCACCCATCTCACCCTCAATCTCTGCTCTGGGTGTAAGGGCAGCAACAGAATCTACAACTATTAGGTCAACTGAATTTGATTTTACAAGCATGTCTGTAACTTCAAGAGCTTGCTCACCCGTATCTGGTTGTGAGAGAAGCAATTCATCAACATTGACGCCTAATTTTTCAGCATAAGAAGGATCCAGCGCATGCTCGGCATCAATAAATGCAGCTGTGCCTCCTTCTTTTTGACACTCTGCAATGGCTTGAAGAGTCAAGGTAGTCTTTCCAGATGACTCTGGACCAAAGATTTCTATTACTCTTCCTTTAGGGAGCCCACCAATACCCAAAGCAATATCCAATCCCAAAGAACCAGTAGACACTGTAGGGATGTCAACGAATTCCCGCTCACCCATCTTCATAACAGTACCTTTTCCAAATTGCTTTTCGATTTGAGATAGGGTTTCGGTTAACTGTTTGGATCTATTTTCTTTAGTTTTATCATTCATAGTGAACTCCTACTGTATATTTATACAGTATAATAAAATCGTTCTATTTTGCAATTATTTTTTATTTTTTTCTGCTAGCTAAAAAATAAATCATTGGTAAAATCATACATCAAAAGATAGCCAGATGACCTTTGTAGTAACTGAATCATGCATTAAATGCAAACACACAGACTGTGTTGAAGTATGTCCTGTAGATTGCTTTTATGAAGGTCCAAATTTCTTAGTGATTCATCCAGACGAATGCATTGATTGTGCTTTATGCGAGCCAGAGTGTCCTGTTGATGCAATTTTTTCAGAAGATGAATTACCAAAAGATCAAATTGAGTTTATTGAAATTAATGCAGAACTAGCTGAAATCTGGCCAAATATTACAGAACAAATTCCTCCGCTCCCTGAGGCAGAAGAATACAAAGACATATTGCCCAAAAAGCATCTCTTAGAAAGATAGAATCTACTTAAATTTTATTTTTTTTGGATCTACTGGCTTTCCTTGATATCTGATTTGAAACCTTAGCATTGGTCTGGCTGCTTCAGTTTGGCCTAACGTGGCAATAGCCTCTCCTTCAGAAATATTATCACCCTCGTTAACCAATATTTCTTTTAAATGCCCATAGAAACTTAGAAATTGATTCTCGTGCTCCATAAGAACAATATTTCCATATCCTGGAATGACAGATCCTGCTGCTACAACCTTGCCAGCTTTTGTGCTTCTGATAGGTTCTCCAATTGCCCCATAAAAAAAAATCCAACTATCTGAAGTTTGCATTTTCTGATTTGATTCTAGAGGCGATCTCCAAACATTAGATTGTATTAATTCAGAAGCAGCGCTAATAAAGATCTTATCTCCAGGATAAATGGAGCTTGATCTTATTTTTGGATTACTTTGAAGTAACTCTTTAATGGAAAGATTATTTTCTTTGGCAATGCTCCAAAGACTATCGCCCTCTTTTACCTCATAGATGTAATCTGAGGAAGCTAATGTTTGAAAAAGGTTCGGATTAATTTCGTCTGATTTGCTAATTAGTTGGCAGCCTCCAATCAAAAATAATGCCGATAAAAAAAAGATTGGCTTCAAAACAATAGGATTCCTGAAATCAGAATTAAGCCAGCAAAAAACATATCAAGAGATGATTTGTAATTTGAATAGATACTCAAGATTACTCTTGGCAGAACTATTAAGGATATTAAACAGCCAAATCCAAAGGGTATTAATATCTCTAAATTAAGTTCTGATATGGCTTTAATAATTAGTTCATAAAAGCCAAGTGCGACTAAGATTGCGCTCCCAGAAATGCCTGGAACAATAAAAAAGCTGAAGGCTATGACTCCCGCTAAAATTAGAGTAATGATAGATATCTCAGAAGAACTAAAATTAAAATTTCCTAAGATATAGCCAAAGAGCAAACCCACAACCAAAGTAACTAGTAAATTTAATGAAAGTTCCCTGTTAGTTGCTCTATAGACAATATATGCAGAAATAACCAGCATGGTTACACCAATTACGGTATTAAAAACCTCTGTATAATTTTCAAATATATAAACAATAGCATTAGAGAACAATAAAACTCCTAATGCCATTGATAGCATTAGCACGCAAATACTCAGCAAATCATATTTCTTGAATTCATGAATGGGATTTTGCCAAAATCCAAAGCTAGTTAGGGCCCTAGCAGAGATAATGATATGCTCATATACTCTGAATAATAAGGCGATAGTTGAGCCAGATACTCCAGGTATTAGCTCCGCAAACCCCATAAATACACCAGCCATCAAGTAGCGCAACTTACTCATCCTTAATCGCCAGCCGAAACTCCATTGAGCATAGGTACAAATGATACAGCATCTAATTCCTGACTTGAGAATTCATCATTTTCTAATTTTGTATATACATGTAATTTTTGTTGGCCCGCAATTCCTACAGGGATTATTACCTTTGCTCCAATCCCTATCATTTCCAACAAATGATCTTGAAAAACAATCGGAGCTGCTGCACAGATAATGCCATCAAATTTCCCCAGATCAGAAATATCAGCCATACCGTCGGCATGCTTGATCAAAACATTTCTGATACCAAGTGTTCTTAAGTTTTCTCTACTTTTTATTACCAAGGGTTGAATTCTTTCTAAACCTACTACTTCGTCTGCAAAAAAGGAAAGTATTGCGCTCTGATAACCGCAGCCAGAGCCTATTTCAAGCAATCGACTAAATTTTTTTGAACCCCTGTGATCCCTTATTAGCTCTTCAGTCATTCTTGCTACAGTAAATGGTTGAGAAATTGTCTGTTTATAGCCAATAGTTAAAGCTATATTTTCATATGCTCTTGAATGAAGCGCCTCATCTACAAAAATATGTCTTTTTACTTTATTCATGGCATCTAGGACTCTAAAGTCTTGAACACCTAAATTAAGCATCTCTTCGAGCATCTTTTCTCTTACTCTTGAGAAGGTAAATCCAGAGTTATTCATTTAATTCTGTCTCTAGATTTTGTGGAAGTTCCGAACAATTGATTGACAATGTGTAATCAAGAAAAGATACAGAGACATAACCTGAATTGACTGCATGAACATCGGTATTATCAGGAACGTGTGAGGGAATGCTTGAGGGACCTATTTGAAAAATGGGATTTCTAGTAGATTCATCAATCGGCTTAGGAAAGGATATAGGTCTTACATGATTTAACTTTGTTACTTTTATGCCCTTATATTGATTTTCTGTTATGTCTGGAATATTTATGTTCACAAGAATATTTGAACTTAAATTCTTGGATCTGATGTTGTGAATCAGCCTACTACTAAGTTCGGATATAAAATCTATGTCTAATGGAGTATAAGAGGCAACCGATATTGCGATTGGAGGATGCTCTAGCCCCCTTCCCGCAAGGGCTGCTCCGACAGTTCCTGAATAGAGAACATCGTTGCCTAAGTTTGCACCAAGATTAATCCCAGAAATTACTTGAGAAATCTCGCCTAGAAAAAGTGAAGTTAAGCCTAAATAACTGCAATCTGCAGGTGTTCCATCTACTTTGTAGCTTGAATTATCAACTTTTTCTAAATGAATATCTTTCTTTAAGGTTATTGAGGCGCTCATCCCGCTACAGTTGTCTTTAGGAGCAACTATCTTAATATCATCCTCTAATTTGAGTTTCTTATAAATTTCTTGAATGCCTAATGCATTAAATCCATCATCGTTGGTAAGCAAAATAGCCATTATTTAAAAACTGA
>Ga0255761_10001542_pt1 | contig 21307 bp, 15 predicted proteins | sample 071ome_29_FD_179961 | JGI IMG/M metagenome (GOLD analysis project Ga0255761, IMG submission 179961) | Coastal salt marsh microbial communities from the Groves Creek Marsh, Skidaway Island, Georgia - 071407BT metaG (version 2) | ecosystem: Environmental > Aquatic > Marine > Intertidal zone >... | reverse complement strand
TCATCAAGTTCTGATAATCCATCTAGAATATCTTTGTCTATCATTACTAAAATGTTAGTTGAAAGGTCAAATATTTAAGGTTCTTATAAATGAAAAAAGTTGTTTATTTAAGTGGTGGTGTTGGAGGTGCTAAATTTGCTAAGGGGTTAAGCAAATTAAGAAATCTTGACTTATCAATAATTGTTAATACTGGTGACGACGAATATATTCATGGCGTAGCTCTTTCACCAGACATTGATTCTGTAATTTATGGCTTAGCAAATATAGAAGGTAAACACGGTTGGGGTGTTTTAAATGATACATTCACTGTTAATAGTGAGTTAAAAGAGTTTTATGATTTAAATTTTATGGTAGGTGACAAAGACCTTGCCCTTAATTTGTTTAGAAACCAAATGATAAACGATGGTTTAAATCTTTCAGATATTACAGATATAATAAAAAACAAATTTAATATAAGTTGTAAAATTCTCCCGATGTCTGATGATAAAGTAAGTACAAAACTTATTACTAAAAGTGGTGAAAAATTGAATTTTCAAAATTATTTTGTAGAAAAAATGGCAAAACCAAGATTAAGAAAAGTTGTCTATGAGGGTTCCAGAAAAGCGAATGTCTCAAATCAAGTCATAAACTTGATAAATCAGAGTGATGTCTTGATTATTGGACCTTCAAATCCAATCCTATCTATTGGTCCTATACTCTCGATAAGTAGAATAAACCAATCAATTCAAAGTCATAATAATGTTATTGCTATCAGTCCCTTTATAGGCAAAAAAGCACTTAAAGGTCCTTCTGTTCAAAACTTTATTGATATGGGATATAAGCCTGATATTCAAGGATTAAAAAAATATTATAAGAATCGAGTTAATAAATTTTATGTTCATATTGGAGATTCTGATGGTTCTTCTAACGTCTTTGAAGATCAAATTGTTTTTAAAAATGAAAATGACTCGAAAATTCTAGCTAAAAAGATATTGCAAAATGAATGAGGTAAGAATAATTCCTGTTCAAGGTATTCCAGAAATTAAAGTTAATGATAATTTGGCTGAAATCACATTCGACTTATTAAATAAAAGTGAAATAGGTATTGAAGAAAATGACATTTTTGTAGTTACGCAAAAAATTGTGTCAAAAAGTGAAGGGATGGAGAGAGATCTTTTAAATTATAATTTTGAAGAACTACTAAATAGTGAGACTAAAAAAATTATTAGAAAAAGAGGAGATTTAGTTATAGCAAAGACAAACCATGGGTTTATTTGTGCAAATGCTGGAATTGATAAGTCAAATATAAGAAAAAATACAGCTTTACTTCTCCCTGAAGACCCCAACAAGTCTGCATACAAATTTCGAAAAAGATTTGAATCGTTATCAAACTTACCAATAGCTGTCATTATTTCAGATACATTTGGTCGAGCATGGAGAAAGGGTCAAGTTAATTTTGCGATTGGTTCATCTGGAATAAATCCTATTGATAGCTACATTGGCAAATTAGACAGTTTTGAAAACGAATTAAGTGCAACAGAAATTGCTGTGATTGATGAATTGGCAAGTGCTGCAGAACTAGTAATGAAAAAAACTATCAATATACCAATAGCAATTATTAGGGGTGTTGATTACGAAGACTCTAAACTAAATGCAAGTGAATTGTTAAGAGAAGATAATGAAGATTTTTTTCTTTAAGCTTTTAACCAGTTAAAGACTTGTTTCATACCTTCATCTAGGTCGTATTCTGGCTTCCAATCTAATTCTTTTTTTGCTTTTGTATTGTTTAATACACTTCTATTTAATTCACCTTCTCTAGCTGGTTTGTAAATAGGATTAATTTCAGAATTAAACTGACTTTTCATCGAATTTGCAAGTTCATTTACTGATGTTTCTACACCTGTACCAATATTTAAAAAATGGTTTTCGTCAATTGTTGATGCTTTTATCAATGCACTAACAACATCCTTTACATATATATAATCTCTGGTCTGCTCACCATCTCCGTAGATTATTGGTCTTTCATCATTCAAATATTTATTTGCAAATATTGACACTACACCAGCTTCTCCATGAGGATCCTGTCTTGGTCCGTAGACGTTGGATAGGTTTAAAATTGAGTATTTTAAATTTGAATTATTTGTCATAATCTTTATTAATTCATTTAATCTTTTTTTTGCAACTCCATAAGGAGATTCTGGCTCATCTGCATAATCTTCTTCAGCTGTAGGAATTACAGAAGGTTCACCAAAAATTGTTCCTCCAGATGAAGTAAACAATAATTTTTTACAGTTAGATTTTAAAAGTACTTGAATAAGTTTTATCGGTTGTAAAATATTGTGTTCAAAATCAAGTGTTGGGTTTTCAACTGATACAACAACTGAAGACTGTGCTGCTAAATGGAAGCATACATCTGGATCAAATTTTTCAATTTCTTCTAAAGAGTTTTCAGAACCGAAATCATCAATTATGAATTTAAAATTACCTGTAATTTTCAAATTTTCTTTTTTACCAGTTAGACAATTATCAAAGATTAAAATCTCATTTTCATTACTTATAAGCTCTTCGACAAGATGAGAACCAATAAAGCCAGCTCCGCCAGTTACTAATATTCTCATTTTTTTAATCTTTCCTTACGATTTCTTTGTTAATAATAGTATCAGCAGTAATAATTGAATCGCTACTAATTATTGAATCAGAAATAGTTACGTTATCTTCAATAATGCAATTATCCAAAATAACGCTATTTTTTATTACGGCACTCTCACTAATTTGTACATTATTTGGGGAGATCCAACTCTCTTCTCCCTCAATAACATGTGCCGAAATGTATGATTCAAGTGTTCCAACATCTAACATATCTCCACGAACAGTATATGTGCTTAATAAGCTAGCCTTAGATAGCATGGGAAAAACCTGTCTTTCAAAAGAACAAGGGATTTCAAGATAATTTTGTATTCCAAATATATCTTTCTTATATAAGTGATACAAACCCAGGCTTATTTTATTTCCATAACTTTTATCTTTTGGCTTTTCTACAAATTGAACTACTTTGTCGTCTTTATCTACTTCTAATACTCCAAATCTTGTTGGATCATCGACCTCAAAAGATCCTATTACAGAATTAGAACATTGATTGGAGGCGTTGATGAAATTAGGTAAATCAACATTTAACAATAAATCACCATTCATGCAGTAAAATTTATCGGGCATTGAGTCTAAATTTTCTACAATATATCCTGCTGTATCCATCTTAGATTTTTCAAAAAGAAGGTTTACATTCTTGTTGTGGTTAGTTTTATAATCTATCCATGATTTTTCATGTTTGATTGAGCAAATTAAATTAAAGTTAAAATTCTCTAAATTTGAAAATTGTTTAATAATTTTGTCAATTATTCTTACTCCTCTAATTGTCAGTAAAGCTTTTGGTATACCAGAAGAAAGTGGTTGAAGTCTCGTTGCCTCTCCTCCAACTAATAAATAAATTTCATTCATCTTCATTAAGAATATTAAAAAACTTATTTAAATCGTCATCTTTTTCTAAATTTATAATTTTATCCCAAACATATGTTGCTTTTTCTTCATCAAATAAAGATTTCGTATTTCTGAGAAATTTATCTTTTAATAGCGGAATTGCTTCTTCTCTTCTTGAAGGATGGCCTATAGGATTTTCTATAGTTATTTTTTCAGAAGTTGAGTTATCTTTATAAACAATTTCTATCGAGTTAGATATATATCTCTTTGAAAATTCATAATAGTCTTTCGTGAATTGAGGCTCTTCAGAGATAAAAATCTTTTTTCTTAAATTATTAATATTTTCAAATCCCTCAAAACTCTCTTCATACATTTCATATTTTAAATCACCATAGAGAAGCGCAGCTGCAACCATATACTCCAGACTATGATCTCTATCAGATGCATTTTTTAATATCTCTTTATTTGAAATTATCCTCACAGCGGGTTCATGTGTGTAAATATTAACTTTTTCAAATTTATTTAAATTATTATTAAATTCTTCACTTAATTTAATTGCAGCTTCTACTGCTGACTGACCATGAAATTCAGCCGGAAAAAGAACTTTAAATAATATATTTTGAATAACCCAATTGTTAAGATCTTTTCCAAATTCTATTTTTGAACTATCCAAGAAACTAGACTCAAATCCCCACTTATCTTCATTCTGAACAGATTCATAAATTTCATCTTTATGACTGCTAATAATTGAAAGCTCAATACCTCTTCTAGAGGCATCGGCAGCTGCCCAACTTTTTCTTTTTCCAACATTAGGAAAATGCCGGTATGCCCTGAGAGTTGGACCATCTAAAAGTATATTATTGACAGTTCTTCTTACAGCACTTGCATCACCATTATTTACTAGATACGAGAAAACAGAACCCGAAGCGAGTTTTACGTAAAAAACGTGATCATAACCTAATTTGTTTAATGATGTCCCCAAGCACAAAGAACCCTGTATCTCATATGCTTTAGTTAAAGCATTTGTAAAATCATTAAACTTGTAATTATCGTTTTTAGAAAAATAGCTATAAATTGAACCAAAATTATCAGATGGATGCGCCCACTCTTTAGCCAAAAAAGTATCGTTGTAATCAAACCATCTCGTTAAAACAGTAAGGTACCAAGAAATATCTTCATAGCTTTGGTTAGCTGTTAAATTTTTAAATGGATTTTTAAAATTTAGGCTTAAATTATTTTTTGACGCAAATTGAACAACATCATCATGACTACTTGCTTCGATTATGCATCCAATGGTATCTAATATTGCTAATTTTGAAGAAAAGAAATGTTTATCATTTTCCTCTAAATCCTTAGAAATATATTCAGTAATTAATATATCTAAATTGTTAGAATTCAAAAATTATCTTTCTGAAGGTCCGATATACTTGGCTGCAGGTCTAATCAGAATATCTTGTTCTCTTTGTTCAAAATAATGTGCTGCCCATCCAACCGATCGTCCAGCAACAAATATAGGAGTAAACAAATCTACTTCAAAACCAAGCTCAGCTAATAGAAGGCCGCCATAAAAATCTACATTTGGAAAAAGATTTTTTTCTTCATCCATAATTTGATCAATTTTTTTTGCAATTTCAAATCTATTCTTCGACTCATCACTGTTAACTAATTTTGATACCCAATTTTTAACTATTGGACTTCTTGGATCCTGTATTTTGTAGACACCGTGCCCAAACCCCATAATTTTTGTTTTTTGCTCTAGGAGCTCTTTAATTCCTTTTTCTGCATCGTCAACAGTTTCGAAAGAATTAATAAGCTCTACCGCCCTCTCATTAGCTCCACCGTGAAGTTCCCCTTTAAGTGTTGCTATTCCTGAGACTATAGCACCAGTGAGATCTGCTCTTGTAGATGCTGTAACGCGTGTTGCAAACGTTGAAGCATTAAATCCATGTTCGGCATACAAAATCAACATATCATCTAAAGCTTCTAATTTTTCTTTTGATGTCCCGTTAGGCAAAAGAGAGCTGGCAACCAAGTATTGCTTGTCTAACTCGTCGCATACTTCTTGGTGGTAAGAAGCAATAATGTAACAGACTATTGCTGTTATTCTTGCTGATAATTCTGTTTTATCTTCATTATCTAAACTTTTTTTCCTAAGTGTTGTTAGTTCACCCTTGTACGAAACAATTGTTCTGACAACATCCATAGGATGGAGTTTTTCTTTAATTTCACCAAGTAATTCATTTAATTTTGTGTCTTTAGAAGTTTCTAAATAATATTTTGAGAAACTTTTCTTAAAATTTTTATCTTTTATTGAATCTGTAAGAATTAGAGATGCAACTTCTTCGTAAGTTTTGTTTGATGTTAGATTAGTTGCGTCGTAACCTCTATATCTAAGTGAAGTACCTTCTTTACCAACTGTCGATATTGCTGTTTCTCCTGCAATGACTCCTCTTAAACCAGGTGAATAATCCATCGGTACAATTGTACTGTATTAAAGTGTATAAGGCTAGAAATTTAGCTGTACAAAGTAATGGTTTGTCACTATTGAGGTTATCATTTTCATATGGCACAAATACATAATTTAGAATCCAAAACTAGGTACGGATCAAGGTATGTTGCAGGTTTTATAATTCTTATTTCAAGTATTTTATTAGCAGGGTGGGTAGGTTTCTTCATCTTTTTACCGATTAAATCAAGTATGGAAGTTGTTACAAACCTTGAAGAAAAATTTTTGCCAAGAGCTGAGGGTATGGTTCTAAATTTTGTCTCATTGTCTGAGCCGTCAACAATTATTACATCTGACAATCAGATATTAGATGAATTGCATGACGGATTAAATAGGGATCCAATTCCATTATCAGATGTACCCTCATTTGTTATCAATACATTGCTTGCAGCAGAAGATAGTAACTATTACCTTCATGAAGGCGTTGATTTTGTTGCTATTCTGAGTGCTGCTCTTGATAATTTAAGAGGTGTTACGCGTGGTGGATCAACAATTACTTCTCAGGTTGCAAAGCAATCGTTCGTTGGAGATGAAATCTCAGTTAGAAGAAAAATTGCTGAAGCAGTTGTAGCAGCTGAGTTAGAAAGGCGATATACAAAAGACCAAATTTTGGAATACTATATAAATTCAATTTACTGGGGCTCTGGAGCGTACGGTATACAATCTGCTGCATATGAATATTTCGGTAAAGACATACGTGACATCACATTGGATGAAGCAGCAACTCTGGTTGTAATTATTAGAAGCCCAGCTTATTACAATCCCAGAAAATACCCAGAGAGAGTTATCGAGAGAAGAAATGATGTTTTAAATATAATGCTCAAAGAGGGCTTTATAGTGGATATCCAAGCTAGATCGGCTAAGCTTGCTCCTCTTAATGTTATCGAATCAGTTAAAGTTGATTCACAAGCAGAACATGTTGTTGCAGAAGTTAAAAGACAATTATTAAATGACCCTCAGTTTGCTGTTTTAGGTAATACAAAAGAAGAAAGAAAAAAGAAAATATTTGGTTGTCCATCTGATGATACTTCCTGTACCGGAGGAGGAGGCTTAAGTGTTTATATAACTATAAATCTTGAATACCAAAAACATGCCAATCAGATATTAAATAAATGGGTACCTTCAGGAAATTTTGATGATGAAAATGATGAACCTAAACCAACTGGAGTAATTACTTTATTGAATAATTTAACTGGTGGTATTGAAGTAATGGCTTCAGGAATTCCTTTTGAAGAAGAACAATATAACCTTGCAACTCAGGGTAAAAGAAATCCTGGTTCTGCTTTTAAACCGATTACTTTATTAGCCGCTTTAGAATCTGGATCTAAATTATACAGTTACAGAGACTCAAGAAGCCCAGTTGAAATAGATTGTGGTTACCCATGTGCTCCTGATGGAGTAGGAACAAAATGGGTGGTTAGAAATTATGGCACTTCAATAACCGCCGATCGTTATTTGAATAAAATTCCTGCACAAGATAGAGCTATTGAACTTCAATGTGTTGGTTATCATATTGAAGATATAAAAAATATTGACTTTATTAAACAGTTTCCACTTGTGTCAAATTTAGATGAGATAGAAGAAGAAGAAGAAAAACTAATTGAAATTGGTAAAGCGTTAAATCAAATAGATGAAGAGGGTAATCCTATTGTTTATCAAGAAGATACAGAAAATGTTAATTTTCCAGAAGGTACAATAGTGATTTCAGACCCCGAATTAATTGAGCAACAAGCAAATACAACACAAATTGATACTGAGAGTGAAACTCAATACATATTCAAACCTTGTAATGATAAAAGCGAGTACAACAGATCTATAAAACTTTTAGACACATCTGGAATGATTTCATTAGAAGAAGCTACCAGAAGGTCAATAAACACTGTTTTTGCTCAAATGGCATCTGAGTTAGGTGGTGAAAAACTTGCGTCAACTGCAAACAGAATCGGCATAGATTCTGAGATTGATCCGGTTATTTCACTAACACTTGGTGCTGGCGCAGTAACACCTATAGAGATTGCATCCGCTTATTCTTCTTTTGCTACTAACGGCGTACTGGCACCACCGTACCTAATTGAAAGAATAGAAGACTCAAATGGTGAAGTGCTATATCAAAATATAGTTTCTCAGCGAATTTCAATACCTGACCCTGGAGCTGCTGCTGCTGTAAGAAAAACATTAGAAGTAGCAGCACAATTTGGAACAGGAACAAGAGCAGTTCTAGATGACAGGCCTATTGCTGGAAAAACTGGTACTCACCAAGGCTTCAGAGAGGCATGGTTTATAGGATTTATTCCTCAATATACCTCATCAGTTTGGATTGGATTTGCTGAAGAGCAACTTCCATTGACTGATGTGGAAATTAATGGCGAAGTAATTAGGAATGTATCAGGAGGTCGAGTTCCAGCACCAATGTGGAAAGAATTCATGACAAAAGTAGTTGAAAATCTTCCGGTTTTAGAATGGCCTAGTGACCCAAGTGATATAGAAAAATATTACGAGATACCTACTGTATTTATCCCTGAACTAACTGGTCTGAATGTTCTAATTGCAGAAGAAATTGCATTTTCAAACTATCTACTACCTGATATAAAGCTTGTAGATTCAGAAGAAGCACCTGGACTAGTTTTAACTCAGAGCATCGAAGTAGACGAAGAAGTTCCAGAAGGAACAGTAATTGAACTAGAAGTTTCTGGGCAAAAGTTCTCAGCTCCTATTCCAAATATTCCTCCTTGTGAATTTACACCTGATGAAGCTGAAGATCTAGTCAAAACTTACATGAGAGAAAACAATGTCATTTTATTTTTAAAGAAAAATTTTGAATCAAGTGATATTCAAGGATGTGAAGGAAAGGTAATTGGAACAAATGTTGCTCAAGGAGCGACTATGTCAACTGGAGACACTCTAATATTTATTGTTGAGAACTCTGAGGATAATTCTTAATTATTTGCTTCTTTAACTAGAAAGTTAAAATAGCCAAGAACCCCAAACCCTGTACCACCCTCTGGATAAAAGGAACTGCTTGATCTAGACCTTGCAGGTCCAGCAATATCTAAGTGAATCCAGCTTAGATCATCAACAAACTCTTCAAGTAGTAAAGCAGCTGTTATTGCTCCCCCAAACCTTCCACCAGAATTCTTCATGTCAGCGATATCAGATTTAATAAGCGATTTATAACTTTGTTCTAATGGGAGTGGATGGTATTTTTCAAACGCATGATTATTGGAATCCAGAAAACTTTCTAAGGTTTCTTTATTATTTGAGAAAACCGCTCCAATCTCGACACCTAGTGCAACATACGCTGCACCAGTAAGCGTTGCAACATCGCATATTATGTCTGGCTTGCTCTCACTAGCATAAGCTAATGCATCTGCCATAATCAATCTGCCTTCAGCATCGGTATTCATAACTTCAATAGTTTTACCATTTCTCATATTTAAAACATCACCTGGTCTAATAGCAGTTCCACTAGGCATATTTTCAACTATGGGAGTATACACTTTCAAGCCTATGTCTAAACCTTGTTTTGCCACTAGAGCAATTATGCCCCAAGCAGTTGCAGCACCAGCCATATCCGTTTTCATTGTTTCCATACCAGCAGGAGATTTCAAAGAAAGTCCACCTGAGTCAAACAGAACACCTTTACCTATTAATGAAATCTGCTTTTTTGCTTTTGGATTATATTCTCCAACTAGAAATTTTGGAGACCTTTCGGAGCCTTGAGATACTCCAATAACACCTCCCATATTATTTTCTTTAATCCATTCTTCATCATAAGATTTAAAACTAATGTTTAATCCATCAATTAATTCCTTAACCTTGGTCTGAAAAAATTCTGGAGATTTGGTTAGTGCTGGAAAGTTAACCATATCTCGAACCCAAAATATTGAATTGACTTTATTTTCAATTTCTGTTGAGAATTCACTATTTAAAATATTTATTTTTATTTCTGGAGACTTCGTTGATTTGAAATTTTCAAATTGGTAAGTAGACAACATTATTCCTAATTCAATTAAATACATATTTAAATTTTCAGCAATAGCGGTTAATTTCAAATCACAATCATTATTGATTTTTCTACCAATTGATGCTCCGAGTTCTACAAAATCATATTCTGATTTGCAACCATCGGTACCTACTATAAGAAATGCTGTCTCATCTGTTGAGTTGTAGTTTGCCATATAAAACATTTGATTTTTTTTAGCTTCAAATTTATTGGCTTCAAACAGAATACGATTTTTATCATAGTCATTAATGCTTTCATTAACTTGATCTGTAAGTAAAACTTCAATTTTCATTTGCTTGATGTCCATTCTTTTTCAAAATCTCTCGCCATCATCCATAATAAGTCAGATAGCCTATTTAAATATATTAAAACAAAAGTATCTTCGATTTTATTTACTTTTTTCCATGCAACACATTTTCTCTCAGCTCTTCGTGATACAACTCTACACCAATCAAATTTTGAAGAAATACTATTTTCACCAGGAACTACAAAAAAATCTGGAATTCCATTCTTATCAGTTAAATAGTCTATATCTTTTTCAAGGCTTTCTACCATGTTGTTTGTAACAAGTGTCTCAGCTGGTTTTAACTTTGATCTACTCTTTTTTGAAGTTGCCAACTCTGCTCCAACAACAAAAAGTTCTCTTTGAATCCTTAAAACTACTTCCTTCGTCTCTATAGGTAATTCTTTTTCATATCTGATTAATCCCAAGGCAGCAACTAATTCATCGACAGATCCATAAGCCTCAGGTTCGATACTGTCTTTGGATACAGCATCTCCATATAAAAGCCTAGTTTCACCTTTATCGCCTTTTTTGGTATAAATTTTCATAACTTAAGAATAGTGTTATAAAGAAAGTATAAGTGTTCCAGAAGCTCCCAATGAAACGATGAGCGACAAATAACTCAACCCTGTACTGGCCATAACTCCAGTATATGATTTTTCTTGTAAAGATTTAAATGATGCATATGAAAGTATCCCTGCAGAAATAAATAAAAATATTATTACATTATTTAATAGATCGTCACCCACTATATTAAAAAATACCGTCGAACTTTCATATATATTAGCAAAGACAGACAATGAGAGAATTAATGAAAGATACATAGAAAACTTTGCGATGTTTTTCATCCCTTCACGATTAATTGTAGGGTCTACAAGGAACCAATGACCAATCATCATGGACGAAAATACAGCCGATATTAATAAAATCGGAATGAGATTTTTAACATTATTGATACCGATGACATTTATTGAAGAAACTATGAAAGACACAAAAGACAGCAATAAATAATAGAATTTTTCCTTTCTTGTATATGAAATCAAATAAAATGCTAAAAAAAATACTCCTATTTGGGAAAAATTATTAAAAATCAAAAAAATATTTACTGAAATAATTCCAACAAATAATATGCTAAATCCTTTTTTGGGATTAGTTGAACGCACTATATATATTAAAAAAGGTAAACAAAGTGTTAAAAAAATGTAGGTGAATTCACTCAATTGCATATGTTATTTACAATAATATATGTGTTTAAAAATATTATAAAAAATAATAGTCGTAATGCTTTAGTAATTTCTGTTTTATTCATCGTTTATCTCGGAATGGCTTCTGAGACTCCAGCTCTACTATTTTCACCTTTGCTTCTTTTTTCATTTATTTTATATTTTCTAATGTTTTCAATTGCTTTAGATGCCTTTAAAAAAAGTAAATTACTTGGCGTGTATCTTTTTATTACTGTATTTTTTATACCGCCTAATATATTTGAAAATTATAGAGGTCTTTTATTTCCAGTTACATATCTCTCACACTTAAGTTATCTTCTTTACTTATTATCTGCAAAATTATTTAAAAACTGGAAAAATAGCCATGAACTATGAAATCTTTTCTAACTACCCTAAAATGAAATAATGAAACAGGGTCAATTAAAATTCTTTTTGTTTTTTGCAATTTTTATTACAACATTTTTGTTTGTTGATAAAGAAAGTAAGAATGTTTATGCTCTTGAATTTCCAACAAACCCTAATTTATCATGTGTTGATAATGCTGTAGCTCCTTTAGATAATTTAAAAGACATTCAAACATTCCTAAACTGTAATGGGTTTAACCCAGGACCAATTGATGGTTTTAACGGATCTAGAACTGATGGTGCTATAAAAAGTTTTCAAAAAACTGTTGGACTGACAGCTGATGGTAAAGTTGGACCCGCAACTAAACAAGCTATGAGAAGTTACAGTTCTGTTTCATTTACTTTTAAAGGTAGTGGGTGGGGTCATGGTGTTGGACTTAGTCAATATGGCGCAAAGGGTCTTACTGAATTGGGTGCAAGCTTTTGTTCCAACATAAGTTCATGTTCTTCAAGTGAGGTTGTAAGTTACTATTTTAAAGACACATCAGTAAAACAACTATCCGACTTAAGTTTGTCATCACCTGATATTGCCTCTAACAATAATTCACTATGGGTTGGTTTAGCCAGAAATGCTAGATCAATTAACATAACAACTCTGCCTTCATCAAGTCCCCCAACTCTATATATCTGTCAAGAAAATTTACCTCTAGTAGTCGGTGTTCAAGTATTTTTAACCTCAAGAGGCTTTGATCCTGGAACTATAGACGGAGCATTTGGGGATAGAACTTCCAATGCTTTAAAAAACTATCAAGCGTCGGAAGGGCTTAGTCAGTCTGGATCAATAACTGATGAAACTGTAAATAAAATAAAATCTGATGCAACTTCGGATGGCCCATGTGAATCAGATTTTGGACCTCTAAAAATTGGTGGCGGTGCAACAATTAATGTTATCTACATGAATGGAAATTGTTATCTTACGGGACACCCTTTATTATCAAAAGTTCCTGCCTCATGTAACATAGGAATTTTCTGGTCTGATGGTGGAAGAATTAGAGTAGGGCCAAGAGAGCACAAACATGGAGTATTAAAACTAAGAAGTAAAAATGTATCTAGTGGATTCCATGTATCTTTAGCTGTCAATGTTGAGAAATACCTATATGGATTAGCTGAAATGCCTTCTCATTGGAATGTAAAAGCACTTGAAGCCCAAGCTTTAGTGGGTAGAAGTTATGCTGTTTTTCAATATTTGAAGCAAAATATACCAAGTGAAACGACTGATACTGATACAGGACTTTCTAGTTCTAGAAAAGACTATTGCTGGTGTCACATTGGTTCTACTGCGTCTAGTCAGTATTATTACGGGTATCTTAAAGAAATCGCCGGACCTAACTGGGTACAGGCTGTTAATAATACATCAGGAAAAGTAATTACATATGAAGGGGGCTACACTGAAAGCTCTGTTGTGCAAGCCTTTTACTCTTCTTCAACTGGTGGAAAAACCAACGACAATGCAGTAGGTTTTGGATCATCTACAGTTTGGCCCTATCTAAAAACAGTCGATGATCCCTGGTCAGTAGATAATAGGGTTGGAAATCCAAAAGCTGCTTGGTCGTATGACTTTAGTTCTTATCAGCTATCAAAAAATATTCTTTGTGGTGAATCTCCATGTTTTGATGCTGTAACTGACATCTATGTATCATCAGTGGCTGAATCTGGAGCTGCACTAGAAGTTACTATGAAAGGGTTTAAAAATGGTGCAGCAAAAACTGTTACAAAATCTGGTAGAAATATTAAATCTCAACTTGGCTTTACATCGCACTACTTTAAAACTTCTAGCCAGTCAGATATTTCTAACCTGAGCATTGGTCCTGTAACAGCTAACAGTTCAACAAGTAACGTTGATAATTCTTCAAGCTCTACCGGTGATACTCCACAATATGCGACTTCTAGTAATGGCTTGAATTATTTATCTAAAGCTGGCTTACTGAATGTATGTAATGAAACTTCAAGTGCCTGTCAGGCAAAGACGATTTCAAGAGAAGAAGCAGCTGCAGTAGTCACGGTTGTTGGCGGTGTTTCTTTGGATGCACCAAATGCATATAGTGATGATGATCAAAGCATATATCAAAAAGCAACAAATGCACTTCCTTACTATGGAATGCAAGTTTGCTTTGGTAGTCCTTTTCAAATACAGCCTTCCGAAACTGTTTCTAGAGATGAGCTAGCTTGTCTACTTGTAAAGTCTATAAAAGCGGGAACAACTGATAATCTTTCTGGTTCAATTGATAAATACTCAGATGAAGGTGCAAGTAAGTGGACAAATGAAATAAATATACTCGCTGCTAATGATGTTATTCCTTCTTGTAGTGACATAAGTGATAAATTTTGCCCAAGTCGAAAAATTACAATTGGTGAAGTATCTTATATAGTAAACAAAATGGTTGAGAAGTCTTTAGTGCCTTCATCAGTATTTGACTCTAATCCATTTCAGGGAAGTTGGACAGCTAATGGTGGAGAGGTAGCAGAAGCATCTTCAACAGCCGTATCTAACCCTAATGCTGGTAATGATGCTTGCATTCCTCAAGACAATAGTTCGCTTGTGATCAATTCAACTTTAGACATACAACAATTTCTCTCCAGCAATGGGTTTAATCCTGGACCAATTGATGGACAATCTGGTCCAAAAACTAAAAACGCAATAATTTCCTTTCAAAAAGAAAATGGACTTTTAACAGACGGAATAGCTGGAAATAAAACAAAAGAAGCGATGAGAGCTTACACAGGTTGTAAAAGTGAAAATGTATGTATTGCAAGGGATAATAGATCTGCAAAGCTTGATTCTGTTGCTGATATTCAAACATATCTAGCAAATAATGGTTTTAATCCTGGTATTATTGATGGAACAATTGGCTCTTATACTAAGGAAGCAATTAAAGCTTTTCAGAGAAAAGTTGGATTAATTCCTGATGGTGTTGTGGGAGCAAGAACTAAATCTGAAATGAAATCTTATACAGGTTGTTAGTCAAGATAACTTCTAATTTCTTTCACAATAAAGTCTGCATTAACCTTAAAATACTTTGCTAAATCCATTTCTGGAGCAGATTTGCCAAATGTCTGAATGCTAAAGGATTCTGTTATATTACCAATGTAATCCGACCACCCCACAGCTTTTCCTAGCTCTAAGGTAAAGGTAAGTTTATTATTGTTTAGTGACTCAGATATTTCAGGAGTTAACTTATTTAAAATTGGAACACTTACAACTTGAACTGAAAACTCATTAAGTATTTCTTTTATTTCTAATGCTAAATTAACTTCTGAGCCTGATGCAAAAATAGTTAAATCTTCTCCTTTTGAAATCACATAACCACCATTTAGAAAATCTGAATAACCTATATCCAATTCTAAAAATTTTAAATTTTGTCTAGTCAGTGAAAGAGCTTTAGGATTTTTTGTATCTGAAAATAAATACTTATATGCATAAATTGTTTCAATACTATTAGAGGGTCTAATAACATCTAGACCGGGAATAAGCCTCAAAGACATGAGGTGTTCTATTGGTTGGTGTGTTGGACCATCTTCTCCAAGATATATAGAATCATGAGTAAATATATATGCAGAATTTAAATTCATCAATGAAGCTAGCCTGATGCTTGGACGCATATAGTCTGAAAAAACTAAAAAAGTAGATCCAAAAGCAAATAAATTACTATGGAGATTTATTCCATTAACTACTGCTGCCATGCTGTGTTCTCTAATTCCAAACTCAATATTTTGACCACTTCTATTTTTACTTGAATATGATTCTTCACTAATAATTTGTTTCGTTGATGCTGCAAGATCAGCTGACCCCCCTAAAACAAATTTATTCTCTATACCAATTAATTTCATAAAATTTCCACCAGTAACACGTGTGGCTGCTTCTTGAGTTTCAAAACTTTCTGGAAAATTTAATTCATTTTTTACAAACTGCTCCCATAGTTTTTTAAATGATTCATCGTTTTTTAATTTATTATTTAAGTTTGAGTTCCACTTTTCATAAGAATTGGCATCCTCTAATCTTTTTTCAAAAAAATATTCATAAATATCATCACTATGCTCGAAAGGATCGCCTTCCCATCCAATTTCATCTAAAAATAAATCCATTTCTTCGCTCCCAAGAGGAGCACCATGTATTGAGCTAGTATTTTGTTTATTTGGTGCAAATTTTCCAATTATGCTTTTTGCTATTATTAAAGAAGGCTTATTTGTTTCTTTTTTTGATAAATCAATTGCATTTTTAATTTCTGTTTCGTTGTGACCATCGATTTCTAAAACTTGCCACCCTACAGACTCGAATTTCTTCTTTTGATCAGTTATAGATACTTTATCAACATTGCCATCAATAGAAATATTGTTGTCATCAAATATATAAATCAGTTTTCCTAGATTCCATACTCCCGCTAACTCTGCTGCTTCAAAAGATATCCCTTCCATCAAATCTCCGTCTGAGACTATTCCGTATACATGGTGATCAATTATGTCTTTTCCTAAAACTTCCGCCAAATAGGACTCAGCCAAAGCAAGTCCAACTCCTGTAGCAAATCCTTGTCCAAGAGGTCCTGTAGTTATATCAATACCTAATGAGGTGTCAACTTCTGGATGTCCAGCAGTTTTTGAATCGAGTTGTCTAAATTGCTTAATATCATCTATAGATATATCAAACTTATTGAAATGAAGTAAGCTATAAAGCAACATCGAACCATGACCAGCACTTAAAACAAACCTATCCCTATTGATCCAGTCAGGTTGTTTATTTGAAACTTTTAAAACATTTTTAAATAAAACTGTACCTACCTCTGCCATGCCCATAGGCATTCCTGGATGTCCAGAATTTGCTTTTTCAACAGCAGCTGCAGATATGACTCGAATAGATTTTGTTACTTTATCAAACATTGCTTTAAGTATATAAGAATCTATACAGACGCAAAGGAATCTTTTGCGTGATAAGAAGATCTAACTAAAGGACCAGACTCTACATGGGAGATTCCGAAAGACTCTCCTATAAGTTTATAATGTTCAAATTCTTCTTCAGGTGCGTATCTGTCTATTGGGCGATGTTTTGCAGTAGGACGCAAATACTGCCCGATAGTTACAATATCAACATCTAGTTTTGAAATATCTTTTAATACAGATATTACTTCTTCCTTGCTCTCCCCCATGCCAACAATTAAACCTGTTTTTGTTTTTCCTTCAAACCCCTGAGATTTTACATAATGCAACAAAGATAAGGATCTTCCATAAGATGCAGATGTTCGTATCTCTCTTTGTAGCCTTGGTACTGTTTCAAGATTATGATTGATTACTTCTGGTGAGGCTTCAATTATATTGTTAATTGCTTTTCTGTCACCTTTAAAATCAGGTATTAAAACTTCTACATCACAGCCATTATTTAATTTTTTGACTTCTCTTATTGTTTCTGCAAAAAATAGAGAACCTCCATCGTTTAAATCATCTCTATTAACTGAAGTGATTACAGCATGTGAAAGTCCCATAGTATTAACACTTTCAGCTACTCTTTTTGGTTCTTCCCAATCTAAACTTCCAGGCTTTCCAGTTTTTACATCACAAAACCCACAAGCCCTCGTACAAACATCACCCATAATCATAAATGTTGCAGTTCCCATAGACCAACATTCGTATATATTAGGACATGATGCCTCTTCACAAACTGTATTTAGCTTTTGTTCATTTAATAGATTTTTTAAAGATCTGTAATCATTACCCAAATTAGCCTTAACCTTCATCCATTCAGGTCTTTTTGGCTCATTTGGTAAAACTCCTTTAATAGTTATTGGAATTCCTTTACTTGCCGGTTTAAAAACTCCCTCAGCAACCATTTTGTCAATGTTGAACTCTTTTTTTGACTTAAGTTGCTTAGGTGTAAATTGTGAAAATTGCTCATCAATTTCTTTATATTGAAATAACTTTGAAAAATTTTTAGATACTATTCTTGAAACTTCCTCAAAAGATACTTCATTATTGAAGTTTTGAATTGATGTAATATTTTCTAATTCATTTCCGCAAGGATTTATAAGCTGAAACCCTTCTAATTTATCAAATATATTTAATGAAAAACCATGATACGTTGTCCACTTACTAACTTTTACCCCTATTGAAGCAATCTTACCTTTTTCAGTCCAAACCCCAGTGTCATCTTCTTTAGTAAATGAATCTATGGATAATTCTTTTAGAGAATCAATTAAAGTGTTCTCTAGTAATCTCACAAATGGAACAACTTTTTTTGGATCTTCAAGTCTGATAATTGGATATCCAATCAATTGACCTTCACCATGAAAAGTAATATCTCCACCTCTGTCCGTCTCGAAATAATCTATTTTCATTTCTTGTAAATCATCTAGAGAAACAAGTAAATTGCCTTCTTTTGATGTTCTTCCTGATGTAATTACATTGTCATGTTCAAGCAATAAAAGATAGTCGTCATTGTCTAAGTTATTTGATACAGATTTGTGTAAACCTAGTTGTAAATCATAAGCTTCAGAATATGGAAGTTTACCAAGCCACCTTGTATTTAATTTTCTCAAACTAGTTTAATTCCTGAGACCAGTCAGAGTTTTCTAATTTCTCTCTTATGGAATTTAAGAATAATAATGCAACTGATCCGTCAAAAGCCCTATGATCCCAAGTTAAACTTAACATTCCTGTATGCCTAATAGCTATAGAATCAGTACCGTCCTGTGCTTCAATAACTACTGGTCTTTTTTTAACTGACTCAGTAGACAATATTGCAACATTTGGTTGATTAATTATTGGAGAAGTTAAGAATGAATTGAATGAACCATTGTTAGAGATGGTAAATGTACTACCAGATACATCGTCCAAATCATAAGATCCCTCTCTCAACTTTGATGATGTGTCGGATATTTTTCTTGCTAAACCTTTCAAGCTAAATGAATCTGCTTCACGAAGGGTTCCGACTAACAATCCATCTTGATTGAGATCAACAGCTATACCTAGATTAATGTTGCTGTGAAAACTATGAATATCTTTATCAAGATCAAATGAACTATTTACAACTGGATACTCTCTTAAGGCATATATCGTAGCTAAAGATATAAAAGGAAGATAAGTTAAAGAAAAACCATTCTCTTCTTTAAACGATTTTTTGTGCTTACTTCTAAGTATTTCAACATTTTCATAGTCAACTTCAACAGAGGTCATTACATGAGCAGAGGTCTGTTTTGACATAACCATATTCTCTGCAATTCTTCTTCTTAATCTAGAAATTTCACCGCTTGAAGATTTAGCAGGTTGAACATGCTTCTCTTTTTTTTGTTCAGGCAATTCTTTTGATTTTTGAACAGTTTTACTTCCTGAAGTTATAAAACTTTCAATATCTTTCCTTGTAATCCTTCCACCTGATCCAGTACCGGTAACTTGCTCAAGATCTACATTGTTTTCAGATGCCAATTTTCTAACGACAGGTGATAACTTTAAATTAGTACTTTTAGTAACTGGTGAAGATTTAACTTCTTCCACTGCAACATCTTCTTCAACTACAACTTCATCAACTGCCTCGCTGACAGTCTCTACTTCGTTTGATGCTTCTTTGCTAACGGAGCTACTATTTGAGTCTCCATCAAGCTCCAAAAGAGATGCACCAACTTCAACAGTCTCACCTTCTTCAACTAATAGAGATGTTACTTGACCAGTAAATGGAGATGGCACTTCGGTATCAACTTTATCAGTTGATATTTCTAATATAGGATCATCTTCTTTTACTTCATCACCAACCTGAACTAGCCAGCGGAGTATTGTTCCTTCAGTTACTGTTTCACCCAATTGGGGCATAGTTACAATTTGACTCATAGTTTTATTGTAATTCTTTTATAGCTTTTATGACTTTTTCAGCGCTAGGTATGAAGGCATCCTCAAGCACAGGTGCAAAAGGAATATGAGTATTTGGAGGTGTAACTTTAACAATTGGATTGTCTAAGTTCCAAAAACCCTTTTCAGCAACCATAGATGAAATTTCAGATGCCACTGATGAGAAAGGGACATCTTCTTGTAAAATACACAAATTTGATGTTTTTTCTACAGATTTGAGAATGATCTCTTCATCAAGCGGAACAATTGTTCTAATGTCAACAATCTCAACGGAAATGCCTTCTTTTTCTAATTCTTGAGCAGATTGCTCTGCTACTGATACCATTCCCGACCATGTAACAATTGTTATGTCTGAGCCTTCTCTAACAACTTTTCCCTTACCAATTTCAACTTCATAAAGTCCAAGTGGCACATCCATTTTTATGTCAGGTTTTCTATAGAGTTTTTTATGCTCTAAATACATAACTGGGTTTGGATCATTCACAGCAGCTACCAAAAGTCCTTTTGCATCATATGGATTAGATGGAGCAACTACCTTAATTCCAGGATGATGAGCTAACAATGATTCGGGACTTATTGAGTGAAATGGACCAGACCTTGTACCTGCTCCTGTTGGACCCCTAACAACCATAGGGACAGCTTTTCCAGCTTTCCAATGATATTTTGCTGCTTCGGTTGTTATCTGATCAAGTGCTGGATATACAAAATCATAAAACTGTAACTCAACTATAGGCTTTTTACCAGCAAGAGCTGCTCCAACTGCTGCTCCAGTAAATCCGCCCTCTGAAATTGATGTATCTATAACTCTGAACGGTCCATATTTATCAAAAAGACCTTTTGTTGCTTTAAACGCACCTTCAAAAACTCCAATATCTTCACCCATCATAAAGACGTTTTCATCATTTTCCATTAACTCATCTAATCCGTTAGTAATTGCTTCAATGTAGTTCATTGTTTTTTTATTATCTTCACTATTTTCAATTTTTGGAGTTGTTCTTAATGCAAAAATATCTGATTCCTCATTGTTTGGATTTGGATCGTCTTGATTTTTTGCCCAATCTAAAGTTTCTTTAATTTCAGTTTCTAACTCATCTGTTAAATTTACAAAATGTTCAGTTGTGAATAATCCTTCCTCTAACAATGCATTTTCAAATCTTGCAATAGGATCTCTTTTCATCCAAAAATCTCTTACTTCATCATTTACGTATTCAGCTGGATCATGTCCTGCGTGACCATAATGACGAAAGGTGACTAATTCAATTAATGAAGGTCCGTTACCATTCCTAGCTTGTTCACACGAATCATGAATTGCATCTATTACTTCATATATATCATTTCCATCAATAATCTTTGCTGGAATTCCATACCCTGCAGCTCTATCAGCTACATTAGGTGTACCGAATTCTGTATCGTTTGGTGATGAGTAAGCAAACTGATTATTTTGAACTGTAAAAACTATAGGTAAATTAAGTACAGCAGCCATGTTTACACTTTCGTGCCAAGTACCTGTTGCAGTAGCTCCTTCACCACAGTTTGCAACTGCAACGACTCCAGAACCACTTTGTTGAGATGCTAAAGCCCAACCAACTGCTACAGGTGCTGAGTCAGGGA
>Ga0255761_10001534_pt1 | contig 21388 bp, 9 predicted proteins | sample 071ome_29_FD_179961 | JGI IMG/M metagenome (GOLD analysis project Ga0255761, IMG submission 179961) | Coastal salt marsh microbial communities from the Groves Creek Marsh, Skidaway Island, Georgia - 071407BT metaG (version 2) | ecosystem: Environmental > Aquatic > Marine > Intertidal zone > Salt... | reverse complement strand
ACGAGGAGGAGGAGGAGGTGAACAACAACAACAACAACAACAACAACAACAACAACAACAACGAGAGGAAAAAGTGGAGAAGAAGAAGTCCAACGAAGGGTTCTACTTTGCCGCGATATTAGCGTTCGACGACGAAGAAAACGCGAAGATGTTTTCGAGTAACTTTCAAGGACAACCGTTCAGCAGCTTGAACGACGAGGAGATTTGCCGGTGCGTGTTCGTGAAAAGCGTCGAGTTTGGGAAGGAAAGAGAAGACGGCGCCGACGACGAGGAGGAAGAAGGGGTAGACGGCGGCACGGAACTTCCGGCGAATTGTCCGGTGTGTCTCGATAGGTTGGACGGGGAAGTTTCCGGGATACTGACGACGAGTTGTGGGCATCACTTTCACGCGGATTGCATGTCGGGGGTGTCGGGAAGCGTCTGTCCGGTGTGTAGATTCGCGATGGACGCGACGGCGAAACGAGAGGCGAAGTGCGAAAGGTGCGAGTGTCAGAACGGTTCGTTGTGGACGTGCTTGATTTGTGGCGTCGTCGGGTGTGGAAGGTACGAGAATCGACACGCGGTCGCGCATTGGACAGAAACTGGTCACTGTTACTCGCTCGAGATTGGTAGCGGACGAGTGTGGGATTACTCTCGAGACCAGTTTGTACATAGACTGATTCAAGGAAAGCACGGTTTGGTCGAATTGACGCCGGACGAGAAAGGGCGGAGGAGTCACGCCATTGATCCTTCGACACGCGCGGTCGGGAGACGCGTCGAAGGCCCCGGTGGAGGAGAAGGTGGTTACGCGTATGGCCATCCCGACGGGGATGATTTGGAAGACGGGGACGATCCTGAACTAACGGAGGCTTTGGTGGCGTCCAAGTTAGACGCGGTCGCGAATGAATACGACCAACTGCTAGCCTCGCAATTGGATCAGCAAAGACAACATTACGAGCGACTCTTGATGGACGCCGCTTCGGATAAATCGGAAATGATGACAAAAGTTGAAATCATCGCCGAACAAGCGACTAAACTTCGCCTGCTTAACAGAAGAGCGGACCACGCCGAGAAGGAAGTCAAGCGCCTGGAAGAGGAAAATGTATTTTTGAAACAGCTCAACGAGCAAATGTTGAGAGACGCCGGCGAAATGCGAGAGACGAAAATGACGTCCTCGACGAAAGAGAAGGAAAAGATTGCGTCTCTGGAAGAGAAAGTGAGAGAGTTGGAAGGCATGAACCGAGATTTGATGTTCTTCCTAGAATCGAAAGATACTATCCAGAAATCAAAAGGCTCAGAATTGGACGCCAGGTTCGGTAAGATTGAGTTAGAAGAAAAGAAAATGCAAGAGGAACCGACGCTGGTGCGCGGGAAAGTGAGCACAAAGGATCGCTTACGAGCGAAACTGAAAGAAAGGAACAAGAAATAATTTTAGTTTTAGATAAAACACCCCGTAGCAGCTGCAGCACTGTAAAAAAAGAGATATTTTAGCCCGCGCGTATAGAGGGGGTGAATTTGTACAACATGCAAACGAAGTAGTTTTATAAGGTAATGTTACAAAAAAAGTGTTACATAGTCTCTCTCGCATCGCTTTTCTCTTCTCTTTTTCTCTTCGCGCGTGTTATTGTTACACACCGTTTTTTCATCAATACGATAAACACGCCTCGCAAAGCTCCAAAAAATATAGTATAATAATATAATGATAATAGTAACAGTGCTCTCTACTAGTATACACACAAACGCAAGACGCATTATTACGATCAGGCAACATCAACGTAGCCGTCGCTTTCGCCCTTTATGAGTGGCGAAATCATGGTGTCGAGGGAGTGCGCAATCGCGCTCGCGTACGTCACGACGCAACCAGCGCTCCAAATCATGCTCAACTCACCGGAAACGCCGTTCAACCCGGCATACGGATCACTCACGGTCTTCACAGCCTCCAAGTTTTGATAGTTATCTTCCAAACGTTTGATGATGTTCTCCCATTTTTCGTCGAACTCATCGTCGTCGTCGTCGTCGTCGTCGTCGTCGTCGTTTTCGTCGTCGCCGCCGCCTCCGTCGCCTCCGTCGTTTGAAATATCGTCGAACCCGTCGTCGTCGCCGCCATCGTCCAACTCACCCTCGTCCTCTTCATCATCCTCGAACATCTCGTAATCTCCAGGAGACGACGAGAGCGGGGGTTCTTCGTCTTCCGGTCCGCCCGGACCCTCTCTCCGCCGTCGTTTTTTCCTGCATATTCTCGATACTTTCGACGGGCAAAACACTCTGACATCCACGTCGCTCCCTATTTTAGGGTTTGGAGGCGCGCTGACTCTGTTTGAAATCGTAAACGTCGTCGTCTTTCTCTGCGCAGATCTGCTCTTGGTACTCTTCAGGACCCCACGCGCAGACGATGATGAGGTGGAAGAGGAAGAAGAAGTGATCGGTATCCGAATCATGTCTGCGTATATCTCTCCTATTTCTCTGTTATGTAGATTTGAAAAGCCGCGATGATCTCGCTTTCAAAAGTTCGTTAAGAGTGCCTTTTGAAACGTCGCGCGCGACTTCTTTCTCTCTCTCTCTCTCTTTTCTTTACGAAGAAATGAATAAAAAACGCGTGCGATTATGCGCGCGCGATCTCTCTCTCGCCAAATGCGTTTGATCCGTTGGTTGATGTTCTTTCTCTTATTTTCTCTCTCTCTCTCTCTCTCTTTGCGCGAATACGTGTAATTGCGCGTGATGAATTCTTTGTGAAGTGTCCGTTCGTTTTGCAGAGGAAAAGATTCGTAAAAAGTATTGTTTAGGGTTACAAAATTCGCGTGTTGTTGTGAAACGGCATTTTTCTCTCTCTCTCTTCTCCTTTTTGTCGTATTAGTATTGTTTATTGCGCCGCGACGGACGAAGCGGCTTTCGAGGCCGCGACGTTATAGCCGTTCGCTTTCTCTTCAAACTCTCTCGTTCTCCTGTTCGCGTCGACGCAGAAGAAAGAGACTAAATTTCTAAACACGCCTTTGTCGAACGGGTTTTTGAACGTTCCGTCGGAGGCTCTCAAATACGCGTATCGGTGTAAGTTCATCAACTCGTTGGTGGTTATGTTTCGGGCGACTTGCGCGAGTTGCGAGGAGACTAAGAGCAAGACTGGAATCAAGACGGAGACGTCACACGCGACGAAGAACAGGACGCCGGTTTTTGAGCGCTGCTTTTCGGACGGATTTTCTTCCCAGACTCGCACGACGGCGACGAGCAAAGAGACGATCATGGCGAATGTTTCCAGAAGCAGAAAGATGACAAAGTCGCGGTGGTTTTTCGCACCAACCGTGTTGCCCATCCACGGGCAGTAGTGATCGAATCTTCGGACGCATCGCTTAGCGACTTGGCAGTGTTTGGTCCCAGCCGGTTTGACTATTTTACAGGTGACGCAAAGGCGTTCCCAGTTACCCGCCCAAAGCTCCGGGTGGTCGAGCCATTTTAACGAGGCAGCAGAGGTAATGGAGGTCATTTCACCACCACCGCCGTTACCTCCTCTGCCTCCTTTTTCGATGTCGTCGATGTCGTCGTTCACTAAATTCTCCACCGACGAAGACGCGTTTTTCAAACTCCTCGCCGCTAACTGCGCTCGCGTGGAAACGAATCCGGGATCGGTATTCGCCACTCTCCAAAAGAAAATCAAACCAGTAACTGAGCTAATGACCACCATCCACGACCACGCGGCTAACGCGACGTCCACGCGAGGCGTCCCCACCGGTCCAACGACGACAAAGTTCACAAACATCAACGTCAAACCGCACACGATGGCTAAACAAAATATAGCCATGCCTTTTTGCGACCACCACGTCTGGCCTTCTTTGAGAGTGACCAACTGATTGGTCAGCATGTTCGATAAACTCTTGTGCCCTTTCTCCATGGCGAGCTGCGCTGGAGTATTTCCATCCGTATCTCTCACTTTCAACAACTCTTCGCCACCACACAAGGCTAAAACGTGCGCGGCCTCCGCTTTCCCTCGTATCGCCGCCCAGTGCAACGCCGTGCACCCTTCCCTATCCGCGCGCATCACGTCCGCGTCAAACGCCAAGAGTAACTTGACGACATCTTTATACCCTTTATACGCGCCCCAATGCAACGGGCATCTTCTATCTTCGTCCATGCAATTCACGTCTAAGTTCCATCGCAAGAGAAAATGGTACAACATCGAAGCGTGGCCGTACTGCGCGGCGACGTGCGCGGCGGTGTACCCGCGAATATCTTGATTGTGCAGCTTCGCTTTACTCTGCAAAAGTAATTCAGCGACCGGTAAAGCCCCTCTTACCGCTGCCCAATGCAACGCCGTTTGACGCTCGTTATCCCCGGCATTCACATCTGCGCCTAAATCTAACAAATACTTCGCGATCGCGACGCGATTGTTCAAAGCTGCCCACTGGAGAGGCCGAAATCCGTTCGCATCTTTCGCATCCACCAAAGACGCGTTCGATTTCACGAAAAGCTCCAACTTTTCTTGGTTCCCGTACGCCGCGGCGCGCCAAATGTCCCACTCTTTCTCCTCCTCTTCTTCTCCTTTTATTGAATTGTTTCGATCGTTGTTGTTGTTGTTGTTGTTATTATTCTTCTTCTCCTCTTCGGAGAGCGAGTCGTTACTCGCGAGTGCCTCTGTGCTCATCTTTTGGTCTTTTCTCTCTCTACAATTATATAATAAATCTCTCTCTCTCTCTCTCTCTCTCTCGATCTCTCTCTCTCTCTCTCTCGATCTCTTCTCGATGTTTTCGTTCGCGATTTCGATGGCCGAAGAAGAGACGATGGAAGAAACAAACGCACGCGCACGAGAACTCGAACTCGAGCGAGAAGAGAGAGAAGAGAGCTTTTCACGTTTTTCGTTTTTGAATTTATTTGTATTTAGGGTTTCATCTGCTGGCAAAGACTCCCTCTGCCGTTTCTACTGGGGAAAAGCGAGAGACCAAAACCCAACAACACGCTCTCTCTGTGATTGATTGAATACGAGAAGAAACGATGTCGTCGATGGCGCAACAACTCCCGCAAACGCAGTCGAGAAACAACAACTTCGTCTTACAGAAGAACTGCACCGTTAAGAGGTTCGTTTTTTTTCTCTTTCTCTCTCTCCGCGCTCTGCCTTTTTTGTGTTCTCTCTCTGTCTCTCTTCTCGAAACCACTCACATATCGTGTTTTGGATAATGGTGATGAGATGTGTGGCGCTTTTTTATTACGCGGGACGACACCGTCGTATTCGTGAGCACTCACGCGTGCAAATCCTTCCTCTGTGCGCATCCGAAAAAGCAGATCTGCCGTCCGGTACCAGACGCGCCAAAGATGCGTCTCCGTCTCCGCCGGAGCGAAGAAAGCCTTCTTCTTTCCCGGTCAAGGCGCGCAATCCGTCGGCATGGCGAAAGAGTTGTGCGAAACCTCCCCGGAGGCGAAGAAAATGTTCGATAAAGCGACGGAGATTTTAGGGTACGATTTACTCGACGTGTGCGTGAACGGACCGGCGGAGCGATTGAACTCGACGGAAGTTTCGCAGCCGGCGATTTACGTGTCCTCGATGGCGGCTTTGGAGAAGATGAAATCAACCGCGGAAGGGCAAGCGGATATCGACGCGGTGGACGTGTGCGCCGGTTTGAGTTTAGGCGAGTACACGGCGTTGGCGTTTGCCGGCGCGTTTTCCTTCGAAGACGGGTTGAAGTTGGTGAAATTGAGAGGTGAGGCCATGCAAGCGGCGGCGGATGCGCAGCCGAGCAGCATGGCGGCGATTATTGGATTGAGTTCGGACAAGTGCGAGGAGTTGTGTAAAGCGGCGAGCGAGCAAAGCGGGAAAGACGTGCGAGTGGCTAACTATTTGTGCAACGGGAACTACGCGGTGAGTGGTGCCGTCGAGGCGATCGAAAAAGTCGAAGAGATTGCGAAACCGGAATTTAAAGCGAAAATGGCCGTTCGATTAGCGGTTGCCGGCGCGTTTCACACGGATTTCATGAAACCGGCGGTTGAAAAATTGGAGAAACAGTTGGCGGAGACGCCGATCAACGCTACGAGAATACCCGTCATTTCTAACGTCGACATGCAACCGCACACGGACGCGGACTCGATCAGAAAGACGTTAGCGACGCAAGTGACGAACCCGGTCAGATGGGAAGGATCTATGCAAAAGTTAATCGAGGAAGGTTTGGAAAGCGGCACGGAAGTTGGACCGGGGAAAGTCATCTCCGGCATCATCAAACGAATCGATAAGAAGTTACCGGTAGAAAACTACATCGTATAAATCAAAACAACTTTTTAATGATACTATAGTACCATCTACGATTTTACGTACATGGTAATTTGGAATCTACGTGGTGGTTTCTTTTTTTGCTATACACAAACTACTTCAAGTGACGTATTGTTATAAATGCTTGCTAAAAACGCGGCTTCGAACTTTTATTCGTCATCGTCGTCGTCGTCATCATCATCGTCCAACTCTTTCAAACTGGCAGTCTTGATAAACGGGAATGTTTTTTGTAAACTCTGCGCCGTAGCTGCCGCCAACGGCTTCGGGCCTCGAAACCCCAAAACGACGTTCCCTTTTCTCCCGTCCACCTCTAAACATTTCACGACGCCACCGTACCCTTTCACCCGTTCCTCGATGCTTTTCAAATGCGCGGCGACTGCCTCTTTCGTCAACTCCGGAGGCGCTTGCCCGACATCTCCGCTCACGTTGACCACCTCCTTAAAAATTTCATCGCCGAAGGTTTTCCTCAACACGGATTCCACGCCGCCTTTCATCGTCGCTTGCGAAGACGCGCACGAAGCGCACGCGCCTAACAATCGCACCGCGACGATCCCGTCCTCCTCGGAAACCGCGACAACTTCAATGTTCCCGCCGTCGTTGATCACGTACGGTCGTATCTCCTCCAACGCTTCGTCCACGTTCTCCTTCGTAAGTTTTGGATACGTTCTCTCTTTCTCGCCTTCGTCCGTCTTCGAAGAAGCTTCTTCCAGTCCTTTCGCCATGGCATCCGCCACGTCCTGAAAAGGAGACACGAACTTTGGCGCCGCTGGACTTTCTCCTTCTCCGAGCGCCGCGCGGCAACGAACCCCCGCCGCCGCCGCCGCCGCGGAAAATCTATCCGTTCTAAAACTGTTCCTTTCCGACGATACTAACGCGTCGTTGTTGTTGTTGTTATTCTTCATCTTCTTCCTAATCTCGCCGGGGTGGCGGCTTTTCCGAGCGATGATGATTTCACCGACGCCTCTTCTTCTCCTCGTTCCAAAACGACAACGTGGTTTCCTCGCCGCCACCCGAACCACCGCCGACGACGAGGGGGAGCACTCAAAACACACCAATAAAGAAGAGGAAGAGGATAAAAAAGTCATATTCTTAATGCTCGCGTGATAATATAATTCGTCTCCCTTGCGTGTTACGTATCGTTTGTTGTTGTTCTTGTTATCTCTTCTGTGTCGTCTGTCGAAAAAATTGTCGTTTCCAAAAAAAAAAAAAAAAAAAAAGGAGTCGCTCCACAATTTTTTTCTACGTACGTAAAAAAACAAAAATAATATCTCTCGCAACAAAAGCTCTCTCTCTCTAACGTCACTCTCTCTCTCTCTCGTGAGTTTTTAACGCAGTAGTCTCGGGAGGAAGCCAACGAGAGAGAGAAGGACGCGCGCGTCGTTCTTTTTTAAATAAGATCCTTTCAAAAATCTCTCTCTTTAAAAAAAAGAAAGGTCTCGCGCGGGTTAATTTTTATTTATTTATATGCGATTTCAACGAAGAGCGTCTTCGTTTTTGAATTTTGCGATGATGATGAAGACGACGACGACGACGACGACGACGACGACGAGACCTTGCTCTGCCGTTGCTGCTACTGCTTCGAGGAGCAATAATAACAAATATAAGATGATGATGACGACGACGACGTTGATGAATAGAAACGCCACGGCGAGTTTTATTATGAGAAGGAGAAAGAAGAGTTCTTTTTCGACTCTGTCGGTGGCGGCATCACCATCTTCATCGAGAGCAATGACGACGCGAGCGACGTCATCCTCGTCCTCTAGCGCGGCTTCTTCTTCTTCTTCTTCTTCGTTTTCAAAAGATGAAGCGTTTCTTTCCGGCGAGGTGCAAAGGCTCGAAGAATCTCTCATAGCGCCGCTCGAGAAAGGTTTGGCGTACGAAATCAAAACCGGATGTGCGAACGCGAGAGGGAGGAAGTTTGCCAACTTTGAAGAGTTTTTAACGAAGCAGCTGACGTTGCTGAGCGAAAGCGAGCTGGTGAAGAGCTCGAACAAATCGAGCTCGATTGTTCTTCGAATGAAAGAGGATGGATTTTTGTACGGACAGTTACAGGCGAACGAACGCGAGAGGATGTTGATGAACATGAGAGGCGCGCTGCCGATTGTGTTGGCGGAAGTGAATAAGACCTACGGCAGTGGTAGTGGTAGTGGTAACGTTACCGTTGAAGACGAGAGAAGCATGAGCGGGAGCGAGAGCAGCACGAGTGGTGGTGAAAGCGCTGAAGTCGTCGCCGGGTGGCAACCGCCGAGCGCGAAGAGAAGCAGCGGTGCTTCTCTGAAGAACGGAGGGGTGTTGTCCTCTTCAACCGTGCGAAAAGAAGTCTCTTCTTCTTCTGTGAAAGCAGAACGACCGAGCAATGTCGAAGATGTGAAAGATAAGAAGATGCCAACTGTAATTGTGTTTGACTTAGAAACGACCGGTTTATCGAAAGAACGCGATCGTATCGTTGAAATCGCGTGCGTGGATTTGTCCGACGCGGCGACTGCGAGCAACGGAACAGAGGTCAACAATTTTCAAACGTTAGTCAACCCGGGAAGGTTCTCAATTCCCTCGCACGTTCAAAAGCTCACCGGTATCACAAACGCGATGGTATCCGCGCCTGATATCCCGAGCTTCCAAATGGCTGCTGAACGATTCGAAGCGTTCATCGAAGCCGCGCGATTGAAAAATAAAGAATCTGGGGACGGCGCGTATAGCGGAGAAGTTTTGTTAGCCGCGCACAACGCGAGACAGTTCGACAGCTCGTTCTTGCAAAGAGAATATTGGAGACTCGGCCGCGAAATGCCTTCGCATTGGCGGTTTTTAGACACCTTACCCTTATCTCGATCTGTGCTGAAGAAATCGGGAAACACAAAGTTCACATTGGACGCTTTGAGAGAACACTACGCGATTACCATCAACGAAGGAGACATGATGCACCGAGCATTCACGGACGTTAAAGTACTTTCTAGAATTATTCACCAGCTTTTAGCCGATAACGAGAAAGCAAACACGCGCTTCTCGAAGGATAAAGTAGGATTGTTAGAATCATATTCGTTTTCGCTGGGCGATCCTGGTGCGGGATCTTTGAAAAGACAAATCGCCGCAGCGACATCATCGACGACGAGCGCGTCAGTCAATCAACCGTGGTTCTCCGGTGGTACGACGAGGACGTCCACTGGTGGTATTGCCGATGCCGTCGACGCTTGGGAAAATGTCCGCGCCATGAGCGGCGAGGACTTTGGTGACGATGAGGACTTCAACGGTGACGACGATTCTTCAATCGTGTACAACTTGAAGCAACAAAATAAAGAAGAATCCGAGGAGGCGAAAACTAGAAATCGTTTGAAGCGACCATTTTGGGCGCAAGCGGATCCAATCAACGGGTTTGCGCCACCAACGCTCGATTTTGCAAAGCTTTCGACCACGGATGAGAGCGATAAAGATCTTCAAGCGCTTCGCAACGACATAGACGCGTGGAAAGAGACGCCGATCCGAGAGGCGTTTGGCGCCGGGTCCTCCTACGAATTAGACGAGAAAACTTTGAAAGCGTTAGAAACCGAAGGCGTGGACACTGTGGAAGCTATATTGCGCGTCTGCCCGCGAAAATACCAGGAGTATTCGCCAATGTCCAACGATTTGCGACCGGGCACGGCGGTTTCGCTGCTCGGCCGGGTTGTCAGCGTCCAAGTCGCACCTTTCACTCGTGGACGGTCGAGACAACCAAACGTGATCACGTTAGAAACAGTAGCATCGTCCGAAAGCGACGAGCATGAAGGAGAAGGATGGGGCAAAAGTCCGCAACGGTTTAAGGTGAAAATTTGGGAATATTTGACCAAAGACGTCAAGAGTTCGTTGACTCGAGACGCGATTGTAAAAGTAAGAGGAACTTTAGGCAACTTCACTGGCTCAGAATTTTCTGTAGAGTCTGCGAAGATCTTAACGGACCCTCAAGATGTGACGCCAATCGGCGAAGCCGGCGAAGTCGTCGCCACCTACGCCAAGAAAGCGTCCATGACGAACGAAGAGTGGCACAAAGCTATCCCCCGCGCGCTTGAGTTTTTCTTGAAGAAACTCAAAGGCGATCCGTTGGAGGTTTCTTTAGGCAAAGAAAACGCCTTGTTGAAAGAGTTGCAACTCGTTTCGCACGCGGAAGCTGTCGCGAGCATTCACGCGCCGGCAACGGTGGAACAAGTCGCTCGCGCGAGAGAACGCCTAGCGTTTGAAGAGCTTTTGATTTTGCAAGTGCAGTTGATGGGTGAACGTAAGCGCTTACAATCGTTAGCCGCTGAGAATGAAGGCGAAAGCGAAAAGGAAGGCATATCCATCGTTTCCACGCACTTGTGCGACCAACTGCGAAAAGAACTCTCGTTTTCCTTGACGCGATCGCAAGACCAAGCTTTGGAGGAGATTTTAACCGATATGGCTGGTCCGGCGCCGATGTTGCGATTGCTTCAAGGTGACGTCGGGTGTGGTAAAACCGTCGTTGCTGCGTTGGCGTTACTCGCAGCAGTTGGTGCGGGACACCAAGGCGCTCTGATGGCTCCGACGGAAGTTTTAGCCAATCAGCACTACAAAACCTTATCGGACTTGTTGAGAGAAATGGGCCCAGACGCGCCAAAGTGCGAAATCATCACTGGGAGCACGAAGCAAAAAGAGTTGAAACTGATTTACGAGAAGATTGAATCTGGAGACATTTCCATCGTCGTCGGCACGACATCGTTAATAAACGAAAACGTGAAATTTAAATCGCTCGGTTTAGCTGTAGTCGACGAGCAACATCGCTTTGGCGTTAATCAACGCGCGAAACTCCTCTCCAAAGGCGGGGAACCGCCGCACATGTTGACCATGTCCGCAACGCCCATTCCGCGAACATTAGCGATGACTAAATTTGGCGAGATGGCGTTATCCGTCATAGAAGAGAAACCCGCAGGTCGTTTGCCAATCTGGACGAAAGTTCTCGACCCGCCTGAACACGAAGTCGCGTTTGAAGCCATCCAAGAAGAAACGCAAAGAGGCGGTCAAGCTTACGTCATCTTGCGTTACGTCTCGGACAAAGATACGGAAAAGAATCAAACGAAAGGTGCGGAGGAAGAGTTCGAGCGCTTAAAGCTGAAACTTCCAAACGTCAAGTTTGGTCTTTTGCACGGCCAACTCTCCTCCGAGGAGAAACAAAGCGCGCTAGATCTCTTCGCCAGCGGAGAAACGCAGTGTCTCGTCGCCACCTCCGTCGTCGAAGTCGGTGTGGACGTCCCGAACGCTTCTCTAATCGTAATCGACGCCTCCGGTGGCGGTGGTTCCGGTGGTTTCGGCCTCGCCGCTTTACACCAACTCCGTGGTCGCGTCGGTCGCGGCTCTCGCCAGTCCCGCTGCTTCCTCCTCAACACGCCAAACCCGGACGAAGACCGCGAAGAGCGCGCTCGCGACCGACTCGCCGTCCTCGAAAAAACCAACGACGGCTTCCGCGTCGCCGAATCGGACTTACAGCTTCGAGGTGCCGGCGATCTCTGGGGATCCAAACAGTCCGGCAACAGTGTTGAACTGTTCCACGCCAGTTTAGCCACGGATTTATATTTGCTCGAAAGCGCTCGCAAAGCGGCGGCGGAGCTCGTCGCCGCGAGCGAAGTCGAAACGTCAACGAAATCCGCGACGCTCCCTGCACCCGTGCAAATCGCGCTCGAGAAAAGAGCTGTCGTAGATTTAACCTTAGAGGCTAAGTTTTAAAAAGCTTTATGATATACACATATATAGCGTGCGTCGTGCGCTTCCTTTTTTATTACTTTTACATACAGGTTGATTTTTTTTACTTTTTTCCGCTCTGATGAGAAAGATTCCACTCTCTCGAAGAGACGCTTTTTCCTCGTTTTCCCTCGTCACAGAAAAAGAATAGGATGGGGTGCGTCTCCTCCTCTCCGAGCGGCAGCGACCGCGCGGCGGCTTCGCAATCGTCGGTGGAGGTGAACGCAGCCGGTGCCACCGGTGGTGTTTCTTCTTTCTCTTCCTCGCGAGGAGGAGGAGGAGGAGGAGGAGGAGACTTTGAGAGAACGGACGACTTTGCGTTTTTGGCCGGTGGGGAAGAAAAAAAGCGCAACATCACCGTCAACGGCGCGAACGCGCGCAAGGACGCCGCTGCCTCTTTAATGAACCAGGGAACGACGACGACGACGACAACAACAACAACATCAACGACGGGTTTACATGGTCATCCTCCCTCGGAACGCGCGAACAACAATAACATTAACAGCGCTGTTTCGTCTTCTTCAGGAGGAGGAGGAGGAGGAGGAACGACAACAACCACCGCTTTTTTGCACAAACAACAACCGCAGAGAAGAGGAATATTAAAAAGCGCCAGTCACGATCGATTGGGATCGAACAATCAAACGACGCCACCGCCGTCACCAAACTACGAGTTTTTGTTATCGAACGCGGTGAGTTTGCGGGAGGATGATACCTCGAAAGAGACGACGACGACGACGAATAATAATAATAATAATAATAATACGAGCGGTAGTAGTCGGTTGAAGAAAGCGAGCAGCGCGGGGACGTTACAGATTGACCTCTCTCGAGTGCAGCACCACGGGAACAATAATTCCGCGGAGGAGACACAGAACACGACGAGTAGTGGCGCCTCTAGTCCGGAGAGAAACAGCGAGTCGTCGAATATATTTTCGAGACTTCCTCCGTCTCCGACGGGGACTAGAAGCGGCGTGAAGCGGATATCCTTCGCCACAGATTTAGTGGAGGTGATGGATGACGACTCGCTGGTTGAAGAAGAGGAAGAGGAGAAGACTAGGCACTGGTCGACGAGTTTGTTTCGAGGGAGTAAGAGAGATAGCGAGGATTTAGCGGAAGAGATTGCGAACGCGAAGAGAGGAGAGAATAGTAATAGTAACAAGATTCTCGGATTGAAGAATAACATTTTTAGAGCAAGCGGCGGTGGCGGTAGTGGCCGTATCATGAACGTGGATAACTCGTTCTCATCGGAGGATATCGACGTCGCGAAAATGTTTGAAAATGAAGATACGACGACGGAAAATGGCGGTGGAAACGATAATTTTGAAGACGAAGACGACGAGGAAGAAGAGTATTGGTTCCACGGGATTTCCGTGAGTACGCAGAGAGCTCGGTCGGAGGTGTTACACGCGCGTTTGCAAGCCGCAGAAGGCGAGGCAGAACGTTTGAGAGAGAACGCAAACGAGAGTAGGAAAAAGTTAGTAGAATTAATCATCTCGGCTGGGATCACTCGGGAGGAGTTGCAACCAGAAATTGAAGATTTGAGAGAAGAAATCCGTAAAGGTAAGAAATCTGGACGGACTTCGAGCGTGGAAACGATGGAGATCCAAGAGGAAGAAGGAGAGAAGCCCTTTGTGTACGACAGCGAGCGTATCGCAAACTTATTGCACAACTTTTTGGAAAAGATTGAAAGCTACGATTCAACCACCTCTGCGGCGGCTAGCGGGGGATCCTCTCCAACTAACACCGGTAACAACACGTCACTCGCGGCGGCGTCCTCACATCCGGGAGAGCGACAACAGCCCGTCGCTTTGACTATTTTAACGCATTGGGCGAGAACTGGTGATGCCGAAGCCGCGTTATCGAGAGCAGAGTTGGAAAAGTCGCGTTTGGCACATTCAAGCGCAAAGTGGACGTTACAATCTGCCATGCAAGCGGTGAAGGATACCATGACGAGAGAAACCGTCGTGAAGGAGAAATTAAAACGCAGACAGAAAATCTTGGAGATAGCAACCAAAAGAAAAGAGTTAGCGCACGAAGATTTGAAAACCGCGGAGAATCGATTGGAGCACGCGCAAGAAATCCGGACAAACATGAACGTCGCGTTGGCAAAAGCCGTCGGAGATTTTGAAACGTCAAAAGCCGCTCTGGTCTTGTGGAAAAAAAGGCGCAATGGTGCGATGATGACGTTTAAAGACGCCATCAACGAACTAACCGAGGAAACGGTCATTGAAGTTAATTCTAAAACGAAGGAGTTTTTCACGAGAGCGACGAAAGCTTCTGAGGCGTTATCATTAGCGTACACCGCGTTAGGCGAACGATTACAAAGGGCACTCGATGAAGGCTCGAGACATCGTCCAGAACCGAAAGATGAACAGAATTCACGCGCGTTGAACAACGACGCTCGGGCGGCGTTCGTCGCACACAATCGCGCGGAACAAGCCATGAACGCGCCGATTTCCTTGCATTTTGCCAAACTCAACGCGTTAGAATCATCCACAAGACACTTGTTAGCTGAGTGTGAAGAGCAAGTCACCAAGGGCATCTCGCAATTCTACGAAGCCTTTCGCGTGGAACGAGAAGCGAGAGAGAAGTCGGAAACGGCAAACTTGGACGCGAAGATTTGCGAGACGACTTTAGAGGTTGCGCAATCCTATGCGCGAACCGCGGACAGAGCGTACGATGACGCTTTGTATTTCGCGCAAAGCACAATGGAACAAGAAATACGGGAAGTCAACGAAGCGATGATTGTGACGAAGCGTCGATTAGAGGAAGCAAGACAAAACGAGCGATCGGCCCAAGCGCAATTGTCCGAATCGATTGCGAGATGGGGTAAAAAGAAAGCGCTGATGGGTAAAGATAACGCTAAATCTCCATGGAGAGCTGTCACGAGAGCAGTGAACGACGTTCACGAACTTTCTACCGTCATTCGAGGACGGGAGATGATTGCAAAACCCGAGGACGATAAAGTGCCGTTCCCCGTGCATTATTTGAAAGACGAAGATGGGGTCATGAAGACTCAAATGAGCATGGAAAGCATTCCAGAAATGCACACCAACTCGAAAGTTTCGTTCAATATGTCCGAAAGTCCTTTACATCGTTCGTTTTCCAACAATATCAGCAATAATAACGCCACGCAACAGCACTATCAAAGCGGTTCTCCCTCAACGACTGCTGCTGCTGCTGCGAACGGAGAACAAGGCGTCGGCGGCTCGATGCTTCGCCCAACCGATTCGCAAGCGTCCATTGCATCCACAAACTCCGACCTTGAAAGTCTCATGCAGACATTATCGGGTGGAAGTTTAACTGCACCAGAAGCAAAAAAGCGAACCCCTGTGCTCGATAAAATCGATAAGCAAGCGGAGGAGTACGAGAACGAAGCCGATGTTGTCCGCGCCACTCGCATGGTCGAGTTGAAAGCTCGAGAGTCGGTAGAAGACTTCAGCGGGCACGCGCACCAAAACGGTACGTTTTATTAGCGCATGCGTCTCCATACGTTCATACTGTAATTGTTCATATATCATTATTTTGTATATTATCAGGATTAAAAACATTGTATTCTTCATCTTTGTCGTCGCCCAGCGAGACGCGCAAAAATTATTATTGCGAATCGCAGCGCAAAGAACTTTTTTAAAAAACAACTCTCTTTCTTCTTCTCACATAAATGTAAACATACATATATTAAAGCTTCGCTTCTTCTTCTCAACCTTTGATGTCAAAAGCCACACCGGTCTTGTACGTCTTACTCGCCAAATGCGCTTGCACCACCACGTTCGCTTTCGCGCCGTCGCAAATCGAGAATTCCTTCGCTAAATCCACCGTCCCTTGGCTGTTGTACACCGCTCGCGCTCCAGAGTTGGAGTTTTGCAAACCGACCGCGTACGCCAAAGACCCTGAACTTCTTCCAACGACGCACTCAATCGCACCGTTTACATCTGCGCTCAATTTTGTGCTCATTCCAAACTTCAAACGGTCGAGACCGTTATCGGCAGCCACGGCGTAGGTAGTGTCGCCTTGGCACTTTTGCAGCGCTACCCCGTACGATTGGACAGCCCCGGAGGTTGTCAGCATCCCATCCACGCCAACAGACGTCCCGTTACCCAAAACGTCCGAGCAAACGTTCACGGACACCGCGTTCGGCGATGGCAACGCCATCTCACACTTCACTCCAACGCCCCCCGTCGCGTATTGCAAACTCGCTTTTTCCAGCACGTTCGCTTTCAATTGGCCGATTTCAGTCACGTTCCCCGTCTTCAATTCAACTTTCATCCCGCTCAAAACGATATCTGTCGCGGTTAACGTCGCCAACACACTTCTCGCGTTCGCATCTAAAACGATGTCTGCTTTGATCCCATCGATCACATCGCGAGTGATGGTCGTTTTGTTCGACAACGACGACGAAGAGGTGTTGACGATGGTCTCCGATTTCGTCGAGCTTCCCGGCTGCGAGACAGTTATTTTATCGACCAATTTTAAATCTTTCGTGAGGACGTTGGATATAGATTTGCCGATTTCGGAGAAGTACGTCGCCATTATTAGTTTGTTTGTCGTCGGTTTGATTTGTCGTGGTGTGTTATGCTCGTGCGCGCGAGTATATCGTGAGGTCTGATTAAAACACACGAGAAGAGAGTTAGTTAATTGAGAGTCAGAAACTGAGGGTTTTTAATGCTGACTCACCCCAGGAAAAAATGTTAGAACCCCTCTTATACATTCACAGAGCGCGAACACGCGACGAATATACGAACAATAAAATTCAAATTATAGTACCAATGGTGTATATTTGTTGTATATTATAAATTAAAAAGTCACATATCTTTTTCGTCGTGTATCGTGTACTTATCTATGGTATGGTAATTTCTGTTGTTATATGTGTGTGTGTGTGTGCGTGTATTTTATCACCGCCTGCCCGGCCCGGCGCCGGCGCCGTAGTAGCCTCGACTCACCGGCGGGGTGGTGCCGTATTGCTGAGAGGAGGAGTACTCTCGAGTGGTTTGACCGCCTTTCGTGGTGGTTCTCGTTTCTGAAGTATCTCTGTACAACGGTCTGCTCTCGTCGTTGTTGTTCATTGTGTTACTACCCCCGTATCCCCCGCTATTTCTTCTAGACGATCGTCTCAATCGATATCGAACCCATCGTCGGTACGCCGCGCGCAAAATCAGGTAGATGACGACGACGGCTACGCCACCCATAACGGCACCGGTAATCGCGTCCGCTTGGCCAATGGTGAGGTTAAAAGCATCCACGAGCCAGTCGCGACCGCGTTCAAATGCGAACTCGATTTTGTTGGCGGTCCAGTGGATGGCGTTGCGCACCGGTTTCGGTAGGAAGCCAAAGTATTCGTCGTATTTGTTCTTGCGCTGCTCGATTAAGACGACCCCGACATCGTTCACTAGCGCCTGAGCCCCAGTCGCTTGAAGTCGAGACACGATGGCGGCGAGAATGTCTGGGTCGGAGAAGCGTTCGGCGATGAGAAGCTCTTGCGCGTCGACGTCATCGGTCATCACAACGATGCGGATTTCCGTCGCAGTTTCCACAGTATTCGTCGTCGTCGTCGTCGTTTCTGTCGTTTCTGCCGTTTCTTCAGCCATGGATGCCGCAAAGTTTTTGCTCTTGGCCATAGCCATGGGTTTTGCACTCGATGCTTTTGCCGCGGTGGAAGAGGATGAAGATGCTTTTTTGACGTTCGCAAACGACTTCGAAGTGCTCTTTCTGCTCGCCAAGGCTGAGTTCAAAGTCGCGTCTTTCTTTGCTTTTACTTTATTGATGTACTCGTTCAAGTAGTCTCGGTCGTCGACGCTTGTCTTTGCCGCGAGCGCTTTTCGGGGAGCACCAGAAGAAGATGCGCCAAGCTGAGGTCGTGATTGCGCCAAACCGAGTGCAGCAGCGCGTCTTGCGATAGATCGGCTTCTCAATACCGCTTCTTTCGCTCTCGCTTTGACATCTGCGACGTTCTTCTTCGGCGCTTTTGCCAATGCGGCTTCTTCTTCGCCCAAGACGTAATCTCTTATGGACACGAAGATCACGTCTTCCGTAGTAACGTCCAATGCCTCGGCAAAGACGCTCTTCGCAGCAATTTCATCTTCCTCCGTGAAGTTCGCCGCCGTGACGCCTTTCAAGACAAACTTTGTTTCCACGGCTTTGCCTTCATCGACGGCGAGCAGCGCAGCGGAGATTTCATCAATCGTTTCTTGAACTGGATACGACTCGCCCTCGCTGGAACCCTTCGCTTGCGATTCGCGACGAAGATCAATACCTTTCGACGCGCTGACATCGACTTCAACGATTGGGTCGTTGACATCGACGATATTGTTCGAGTCTCGATTCTTCATAGTCGTAACGATTGATTTGTCTTCGTTTGCATTCGTCATGGCATCTGCCACCGCTGGCGGCGTACCAGCTGGCACTTCAACTTCTTCATCGTCGTTGCCAGAGAAGATGCTGCTAGGTTCGCTGCTGCTGCTGCTGCTGCTGCTGCTGCTGCTAGGTTCACTGCTGCTGCTGCTGCTGCTGCTACTGCTACTCGAAGTCGTCGTCGTCGAAGATGAGGACGAAGAGGACGAAGTAGAGGAAGGAGAAGAAGTATAACTCGAAACGCTCGAGCTTGAATCCGTCGGAAACGACACTTCAGACTTCAACACCGATTGCACCTCGTTCTCGCTGTCTTCTGCAGTCGAGGCGAGATCTTCGTCGCGGGTATCTTGGTCGTTGATTACTTCTTTCAATACTTCTTTTGATTCTTCGATGGCTCCATCGATATCCTCGACCGTCGCTGCTTTGTTTGTGTACGGCGTACCCGTGGCGTCGAGGTTCTCCTTCTCCGCCTCGATTTCCTCCGCGCGGTGTTGCAAATTTTGCTCCTGGAGCTTAAATATCTCACTCATGGCGTTCGCTTCTTCGACCAATTCAATCTTCTTATTAATCAAGTCCAATTCTGCCAACTTTGCTTGCCTTTCATCCATCTGGTCGACGGTCTCGCCGAGCGTTTGAATCTCCTCTTGCAACTGCTCTTTTTCAGATTCGTAGGTGGACATTTGCATTTGCAAACGCGAGTTCTCCGCCTCTAATACTTCTTTTTCGGAGTTTGCTTGCGCGTGGTCACTTTCAACTTTACTCAGGGCGACTTTCGAGGCAGTGATCTCATCGTTTGCATCGTCTAATTGCTTGGACAATTCTTCGACGTCGTCTTTGTAGTTTTCCGCGTCTTCCTTCGCGTTCTTGTAGTCAGAATACACCTCATCAATCTGTCCTTTGGCTTCGTCCAACTCATCTTCCTTGTCCTCCAAAGCAGTTTCGGCTTCTTCCAACTTGGCTTGCAACTCTTCAATCTGAGAGGCTAAGTCTTCGGCTTCGGAGGTGTCCGGCTGCGGCACACCGGCAGCGTCAGCTTTCACTGCCTCCGACGCGTCGTTCAACTCGCTCATTTTCGACTCCAACGCCTTGTACTCTGATGAGGTCGAAGACATCTTTGACATCGCGTCCATCACTTCCGTTTGTTGCGCCATGATTTCATTTTGCGCGTTGATTGCTTCCAACTTAGTCGTCAACTGTTCCAACTTGTCCTCCAATTCTTCTTGCGTCATCGGCTGCTCCGTTTGAATCGCATCGAGCTTGGTTTGCGTGAGCATCTTTTCTTGCTCCGCGATGCGAATCTGTTGCTCGATCTGCTCGACTTTGTCTTGCGCTTCCTCGATTGCGATTTGCTCTTCCAAAGTGTTGTTCTCGTCTTTGACGTCTTCCAACTCTTCTTTAATCTCGTCGCAATCGTCTTGACTCATCCCGGCTTTCGCTTCGCGAGTATCCTTGGGCGTAAATCGGCTCATGATGGAGGCAACTTTCGGTCGCACAGACGTGTGCGATACAGAAAACGGATTCGTCGCGTATGGGTGCGCGACAGAAACTCTCGACGATGTTGATCGAGTATCATATCCCGTCGTCGACTGTTTACCGTCGCTCGATCTCGATGCGAACATGTTCGCGTACTTTGCCGCGATTGAATTCTTGTTCGATGACGCAGATTTACCAGACGTAGACGCGTCGCGACTGTACAAAGATCGAGCCGAAGAGAGTAAGTCTGAACGTAAAGACGTAGACGCAGACGTAGATGCAGACGTAGATGCGGATGCAGATGAACTAGCACGTGGTCTCAAATATTTTTGCGCGCTCGGCGACAGCGAACGCATGGAGTGCGAAGTCGTGATCGGCACGTATTTGGACTTTTGCACGGTAGTCGCGGTGAGAGAAGATTCCTTCGAGCCCGTCGCTGCCATTTTTGAGGACGACAAGGACTTTTCCGTCTCTTCGCTCGCCTCTTTCAACAGCTTCTCGGCTTCAACTTCCATGTCGATCGAAGAAGAGGTCGAAGTAGAAGCTTTAAGGGTAGAGGCGATCGGCTTCTTCTCTTCTCCTTCATGCTCAACTTCTTCTGCATCTAAATCTTCTCCATTCACCGTCTTCCCAGACTTCAAGGAGGACTTCAAATCCTCCAAAGATGGATCTTCGTCCGCGCGGGCATCGAGCGCCGTTTTCACCGCCGCGGAGAGATCGCGTTCACCGCCGCTCGTCGCCGCGGAAGAAGAAGTCGCGGAGGAAGCAGCGGCGTCCGTAGAACCACTCTTCGTCGAAAAGTACGCGTCCAACGCGTCTTTATCTGAAATGTTATCTTCTGATTCTCTGCGCGCTCTCAATTCTTCCGCGCTTCGCGCAATCTTCGCGTCCGCCGCCGCTTCGCCTTTCGCCTCGGGCGCCGTCGCCGTGGAAGAAGCAGAAGCAGAAGCAGAAGAAGAAGAATCATCAGCCTTTGACGACGACGACGACGACGACGACGGCGAATCGAACGAAAAGTACCCGTCCAGTTTCTTCATCGTCTCGTCCGTCTCTCGATCGTCTTTTTCTCTCTCCGAATCGCCCTCGGACAAGTCAATCTTCGAAGAAGAAGAAGAAGTAGTACTCGAGCCTAATTCTCCCGAAGAAGAAGAAGACGCGGCTTCATGGCTCACCCCAACGACGGTCGGCGGTTTCGGGGGCGGTAAAACATCGCCGAGCTTCGCGGTCTTCCTCTTCTCATCTCTGCTTTTACTGTTGCGGTAACTGTTCGCGTTTTTCTCATCGTATCGTCGCGACGACGACGACGCTTTTCCCGAAGAAGATGTCCTCGACGACGACGACGACGACGATGATGCCGCGAAGCCGCGGGTCGACGCATCGCCTTCTCTGTGCAAAGACGAAGAAGAAGCGATTTGGGACGTTCGTAATTTCGCTTCAACGCCGACGGCAGAAGAGGAACAACAACATCCAGCGGCGACGACGACGACCGCCCCCGCGAGTTTGAGCGCAGAAGGTGTCGTCGTCCTCGTCGTCGTCCTCCTCCTCTTCTTCGTCGAGTTGTTATTCTTCACGTTCATCATCGTGCGTGTTCTGCAACAAAAACGCTCCGTTTGTGTGTCTGTCGAC
>Ga0255761_10001514_pt1 | contig 21513 bp, 19 predicted proteins | sample 071ome_29_FD_179961 | JGI IMG/M metagenome (GOLD analysis project Ga0255761, IMG submission 179961) | Coastal salt marsh microbial communities from the Groves Creek Marsh, Skidaway Island, Georgia - 071407BT metaG (version 2) | ecosystem: Environmental > Aquatic > Marine > Intertidal zone >... | reverse complement strand
AGGAGTGATACCCGTTCCTTTATATCCTACCAAACAAAGAAAGAGAGGTTATAACCAGACCGAAATACTTAGTATGTGCTTGTCAAAAAAACTACAAATCCCTCTTTACAACAACTCCGTTGAACGCGTAAAAAACACAAAAGCTCTTGCCCACATAGGATATGAAAAACGCAGGGAGGAGATTCATCAGGCCTTTGAACAGAAAATAAAATTAAAGGAAAATGAAGGTCACCTTCTTCTTGTAGACGATGTAATAACTACTGGGGCAACAATAAGCTCTTGCGCTCAGGCTCTACTAAAAAATGAGGGCATTGAATTGAGTGTTGTTTCACTGGCATGTAGGGTTTAAATGGAATGATTGTATTATTTTTGATGAATCAAAAAAGTATGAAACAAGCCGTTCTTCTTTTTCTTTCCTCCTTGCTGCTCCTGATGACAGTAAAATGCGCTAAACGCGCTTCCCCAACAGGTGGCCCTCGGGATTCCATCCCTCCAGTTTTAGTCAATGCCACTCCAAAACTCAACACAACTTTTTTTGATAAAGAAGGATTTACACTCACCTTTGATGAGTATGTTACATTAAAAGATGTGAGTAAGCAGCTTATTGTTTCCCCTCCTTTGAGCTCCTCTCAGTACAAAGTGTATCCTACTACAGGAGCTTCAAAAAAGATTTCTTTAGTATTGAACGACAGCTTGATGGACAACACTACATATACCTTTAACTTTGGTGAGAGTATTATAGATTTTAATGAAGGAAATCCTACCCCCTTTTTAACCTATACCCTTTCAACAGGAGCCACAATAGACTCTTTATATATAAAAGGAAAAGTCACAGATGCCTTTGAAAAGGATACAGAAACCTTTATCTCACTTCAGCTTTATCCAGTAGACAGCATCTACAAAGATTCTACCATCTATACACAAAAACCACTTTATGTAACCAGCACTTTAGATACTACTGTTTATCGTTTTCAGAATTTACGGGCAGGAAAGTACAACCTAATCGCACTGCAAGACCTAGCAGGAAACTATCTTTTTGATCAAGGTGTAGATAAAATAGGGTTTGTAAACCAACTCATAGAACTTCCTCAAGATTCTATCATAGACTTGAAGCTTTTTAAAGAAAAAACAAACTTTTCTTGGGATGCTCCATATTTTATAAATGACCACCATGTAGCTCTTGCATATTACGGTGAATACGAGGCACAGCCTTACAAAATGATTTCAGAAGTTCCCAGCACCTTCGAATCACTAGTAACCAAAAACCGTGAAAAAGACAGTCTTAATTTTTGGTTTAAAGGAGCTACCCTAGATTCGATTAAGTTTGAACTAGAAATACGAGATACACTTCGCACCAAAACAGCCTTTTTAAAAGAACCCATAGAAGATTCTTTGGTTATTTCTCAATTTACAAAAGGAACGCTGCGTTTGAAAAACCTTTTTGAACTATCGAGCAACCTTCCTGTAACGACTGTAGATAACAGCCGCCTTTTAGTTACTAATGTAGATACAGTTCCCATTCCGGCTCAATTGAAAATAATGGAAAATTACGACCGTATAGCTATTGATTTTGAAGTTTTACCAAACGATCGATATACGGTGACACTATATCCCAATGCCTTGGAAGATTTTTGGGGACGAACACACGATACTCTAGTATATAGAACTTCTACCAAAAAAATTGAGGATTACGGAAATATCTACCTCCGCGTACAGCACGATTCACCACATCCCTACTTGATCGAATTGCTAAACAACAATAAAGTTGTTCGTCGTTATGACAGTCTTGTACCAGGAAATAATTATTCTTTTGAACTCTTAGACGCAGGAAAATATACTGTTCGTTTAATTGAAGACGCAAACAACAACAAACTGTGGGATACAGGAGATTATCTTGAAAAGATACAGCCTGAAAAGGTCATCTACTATTGGAAAGAAATTGATTTAAGAGCCAATTGGGATATGAACGAAACCTTTAATACAGCTCAAAATTATCCCGATCTTCCAGAAAGCGCAACTGCTTCCGAAGTGCTTGAAGTTCCAAGTAGTCCACTTGAGCCCTAACCGAAGTTTCGTTTGAAGAAAATTCCTCAGAAAGCCGCTTCCCCAACGGGTTATAAATAGCACTGTGCCCTGGATACATTAAGTTATTTGCATCCTGACCTATCCTGTTGACTCCTACAACATAGCATACATTTTCTATGGCCCGTGCTTGAAGCAGGGTGTCCCATGCGGTAATACGCGCAACAGGCCAATTGGCTACAAAGAGAAGTAGGTCGTAGTTTGTTGTATTGCGATTCCAAACGGGAAAGCGAAGGTCGTAACATATCCGCAAACAAATCTTCCAGCCCTTATACTCAAATAAACCAGAATTGCTGCCTTTAGAATAGGCCAGATCTTCACCTGCTAAAGTAAACCGATGTCGTTTGTCATAACGGGCAATTATTCCATTTGCCCCAACCATTACAAAACGATTATATAATTTTCCTTCCTCTTGAATGACCAAACTTCCTCCTATTAATATGTCTTTCTTTTCCGCCCAATAGTGCATCCATTTCAAAGTAGGACCTCCTTCTGTTTCCGCAAACTTATTAGCATTCATAGTAAATCCAGAAGTAAACATTTCCGGTAAAAGGACCACGTCTGTGCTATCTTTAATTTCTTTTAAATGTTTCTCTATAAATATTCTGTTTTGGAGCGGATCTTCCCAAAAAAGAGGTAACTGAAGGGCCGAAATATTGAGTTGAGTTTGCATGTGAGGAGGAATACTCTAGTATACTTGAGTTATAAATTAAAATTTACCTATCTTTAAATGTAAATGAAATCCTTTATTTACACGTGAAAAAAAGTAAACAAATTGCCTTGATTTTTGTTCTTGTTGGAACAATAGTTCATGGGCAAATCTATTTTCCTGCTTCGTATAACAGCAGATGGGAACAAAGAACCCCCAAGACTTTTAACATCAATAACGATGACTTAGATGCTGCAATGCGCTTTGCAATAGAAAACGAATACAGTGGATCAAAAGACCTGCGTATTGCCATTTTAAAAGGCTTTGAACGAGAGCCTTACCACAAAATTGTAGGACCTACCAAAAAACGTGGAGGGCCAGCAGGCATGATATTAAAAAATGGATATCTCATCGCTTCATGGGGAGATACGAAACGGGTGGACATGACCTTTAGTGTAACAAAAAGTTACTTGTCTACCGTTGCTGGTTTAGCAGTAGATAAGAGTTTATTCAATCCACAAGATCGAGTTACCGATTTGATTTGGGACAGCACCTTTGATGGGGAACACAATCAACAAATCCGATGGAGGGACCTGCTGAATCAATCATCTGATTGGTCTGGAACATTGTGGGGAGGTCACGACTGGGCAGATCGCCCCCCTTCAGAAGGAGGAATAGATGATTGGAAAAACAGAACGTATTATACCCCGGGTACCCACTTTGAATACAATGACGTTCGGGTAAATTTATTAGCTTATTCGCTTTTGAATGTCTGGAGAAAGCCTTTGCCACAGGTGTTGAAACAATACATAATGGACCCTATAGGTGCAAGTCCGAGTTGGCGATGGTACGGTTATGAGAACTCTTGGGTTACATTGGATGGGAGTAAGATGCAATCTGTTTCTGGTGGAGGACATTCCGGTGGGGGGCTTTTCATCAATACGGAAGATCATGCCCGTTTTGGCTTACTCTTTCTAAACAAAGGAAACTGGAATGGAAAACAACTTCTAAGTGAAAATTGGATTCAAGAAGCCATACAATCTTCTCCAGCACAAGTCAACTATGGTTATATGTGGTGGCTCAACAAAAAAGGGACCAACCGCTATTGGGAAGGGGTACCAGAAAATGTTTATTATGCAGCAGGTTTTGGAGGAAACTTTATTGTCATTGTACCCGATGAAAACATTGTGGTAGTTACACGTTGGCTAGAACCCAGTCAAATGGGTGCTTTCATGAAAAAAGTGATGGAAGCCCTTCCTTGAAATTGACAATTAACACCTAAAACACACCAAATTTTCCTAAATGGATATCAAGTTTTTTATTGGACCTATGTCCAAAAATGTAGTGGATTCAATCCAGTTGTTTCAACAAAATACCTCAAAAAAAATAGGGCTGATCCCCAGCAGAAGGCAAGTCGATTATGCAGGAGGTTATGCCAATCATTGGACAACAGCCCAGCTGGCTTCTGACGCGAGCGAAATTACAATTATGAGGGATCACGGAGGCCCTGGACAAGGAGCTGAAGATGACGATGGATACCGCTCTTTAGAAGAGGACTGTAGTTATTTTGACTTTATCCATATCGACCCTTGGAAGAAATATCCCACTTTAGAAGAAGGTGCAAAATGGACTTTAGAAATGATCCAATTTTGTCTTTCTAAAAATGCAAAAATGCAATTTGAAGTCGGAACAGAAGAGGCCATAAGACGATTCGATCCCGAAGAGCTCGTTCGTTTGCTGGATTTCTTAAAAGGAAATCTATCTAAAGAAGCCTTTTTACAAATTAAATATTTGGTAATTCAATCAGGCACCTCCCTCTCTTCTAATAAAAATACGGGGGATTTCGATTTAAAACGATTGAAACAAATGGTTGCTGTGGCGAAAGCCTATCAGTTAAAATCAAAAGAACATAACGGAGATTATATCTCAGAGGAATTGATTCACCACAAAATGGCTCATGGACTAGACGCCATCAATATTGCTCCAGAATTTGGATTGATAGAAACACAAACCTACCTGAATAAGATGCAAGGTAAAAAAGCCCTTTTTGAACGCTACTGGGAACTGTGTTTTCAGTCAAGAAAATGGGAAAAATGGGTAGGTCCCGAATTTAATCCGCAAAAAGAAAAAGAAAATCTAGTGAAAATATGTGGGCATTATGTCCTATCGGAGCCTACATTTATTCATGATATCAAAAGTGAATTTGAGGAAATAGATGCTTTAGTTCAAAAAAACATCACCAAAAAACTCACCTCACTTCACCAAATAGAAGTTTGATTTCAGCAATCAGAATTAACCCTTCAAGCTGGCAGAAAGGTATTCACGATTCATACGTGCAATATTCTCAAGAGAAATCCCTTTGGGACATTCTACTTCACATGCTCCGGTATTGGTACAGTTTCCAAAACCTTCTTCGTCCATTTGTTTGACCATATTGAGAACGCGATCTGTAGCTTCTACTTTTCCTTGAGGAAGCAAAGCATACTGAGAAACTTTTGCGGAAACAAATAACATTGCAGAAGCATTTTTACAGGTTGCAACACAAGCTCCACATCCGATACATGTAGCTGCGTCAAAAGCTTTATCTGCATCGTGTTTATCGATAGGTATTGCATTGGCGTCCTGGGTATTTCCTGAGGTATTGACAGAAACAAAACCTCCTGCTTGCTGCACTCGATCAAAAGCGGAACGATCTACAGTCAAGTCTTTGATAACAGGAAAGGCTTTGGCACGGAAAGGCTCTATTGTTATGGTATCACCATCTTTAAACTTTCTCATGTGTAACTGACAGGTGGTTACCAAACGATCGGGTCCATGGGCTTCTCCATTGATGAACATCGAACACATCCCACAGATTCCCTCTCGACAATCGTGATCAAAAGCTATAGGATCAATCCCTTCAGCCATCAACTGCTCATTCAAAACATCCATCATTTCCAAAAAGGACATATCAGGGGAGACCTCTTTCATTTGATAGGTTTCCATTTTCCCTTTTGCATTTTTGTGGGCTTGTCGCCAAACTTTAAGTGTCAAATTCATACTGCTACTCATTATTTATAAGAACGCGTTTTAACTTCTATCTCTTCGTATTTTAATTCTTCTTTATGAAGTTCTGCTTTAGAGGGAGCTCCTTTGTATTCCCAAGCAGAAACAAAGGTAAAGTTCTCATCATCGCGAAGAGCCTCTCCTTCTGGTGTTTGTGATTCTTCACGGAAGTGTCCTCCACAAGACTCTGTTCGTTCCAAAGCGTCTTTAGCAAACAATTCTCCTAGTTCTAAAAAATCTGCTACTCTTCCCGCTTTGGCCAATTGCTCGTTAAACTCATTGACGTTTCCTGGTACATTTACATTTTTGTAGAAGTCTTCTCGTAGTTCTTGAATTTCTTTGATGGCTTCTTTCAGTCCTTTTTCATTTCGAGACATTCCACATTTGTTCCACATGATTTTACCCAACTTGCGGTGATAATAATCCACAGAATGGCTTCCTTTGTTACTGATAAATCCTTCTATTTGAGCTTTCACTGCTGCTTCAGCCTTTTCAAATTCTGGAAGGTCAGTACTAATTGGACCTGTTCGGATGTCGTCCGCAAGATAATCCCCGATAGTGTAGGGCAAAACAAAATAACCATCTGCCAGTCCTTGCATCAGTGCTGAAGCTCCCAAACGGTTTGCCCCATGGTCGGAAAAGTTAGCCTCTCCAATGGCGTAACACCCTGGTATGGTGGTCATCAGATTGTAATCTACCCATACCCCGCCCATAGTGTAGTGTACTGCTGGATAGATCATCATAGGAGTTTCATAGGGGTTTTGATCTACTATTTTTTCATACATCTGGAACAAGTTCCCGTACTTTGCTTTGACAATCTCTTGACCTAATTTTTTTACTAGGGCTTCGTTATTTTCATCAAGACCTTTGACGTGTGCTTGTTCCTTACCGTAGCGCATAATAGCGGAGGCAAAATCCAAATACACAGCCTCCCCTGTTTTATTTACTCCATAACCCGCATCGCATCGTTCTTTTGCTGCTCTAGAAGCTACATCTCGAGGGACTAAATTTCCAAATGCTGGATAGCGGCGTTCCAAGTAGTAATCGCGGTTTTCTTCGGCAATTTCCGTAGGCTTTAATTTCCCTTCTCGAATTGCTTTCACATCCTCAAGTTTTTTAGGCACCCAAATACGTCCGTCATTTCTTAGGGATTCGGACATTAGAGTTAACTTGGACTGGTGGTCTCCGGACACAGGAATACATGTCGGGTGAATTTGGGTAAAACAGGGATTGGCAAAATACGCCCCTTTTTTATGAATTTTCCAAGCTGCGGAGACATTACTTCCCATTGCATTGGTAGAGAGGAAAAATACGTTTCCATATCCCCCAGATGCGATTACAACCGCATGCGCGCTGTGACGCTCAATTTTTCCATCCACCAGATTTCTGGTAATGATCCCGCGTGCTTTGCCATCAACGACCACGATGTCCATCATCTCATGGCGATTGTACATTTTAATTTTTCCACGACCTATCTGTCTGTTCATTGCAGAATAAGCACCTAAAAGTAGTTGTTGCCCTGTCTGTCCTTTAGCATAAAAAGTTCGAGATACAAGCACTCCACCAAAAGAACGGTTGTCTAGTAGCCCGCCGTAATCTCGAGCAAAAGGAACTCCTTGGGCTACACATTGGTCTATGATATTGGTTGAAACCTCAGCAAGACGGTGAACATTGGCTTCGCGAGAACGGTAGTCTCCCCCCTTGATGGTGTCATAAAAAAGACGATAGGTAGAGTCACCGTCACCTTGGTAATTTTTTGCTGCATTGATTCCTCCTTGTGCGGCAATAGAATGGGCTCTACGAGGAGAATCTTGGAAACAAAAAGTCTTGACATTATAGCCTAATTCTGCTAAAGTTGCAGAAGCAGAGGCTCCTGCCAGACCTGTTCCAACAACAATAACATCAATCAAACGCTTGTTTGCAGGGCTGACCAAATTGATCTTTCCTTTGTGGTTTGTCCATTTTTCGGCTACAGGTCCCTTCGGTGTTTTTGAATCTAATTTTGCCATGTTAAAATGCGTTTAAATGATGAAATAATGCGATAAAAACAAAACCTAAAGGAACAATGATGGAAAAGGCTTTGGTAAAGGTTTTTATCGATTTAGAATATTTATTATTTACTCCTACAGACTGAAAGGAGGAAGAAAAGCCATGAAGCAAATGAAGGCTTAAAAAGACAAAAGAAAGGACATACAGTCCTACACGAACAGGGCTTTCAAATTTGTGTACCAACTCTTCAAAGTAGCGGTCCGGGTTGAGCGGCAAAACTTCCACATATTTATATTTCATTTCCGGTACCCAAAAATCGTAAAAATGAAGTCCCAAAAAGGAGAGAATAACGATTCCCGAGTAGATCATGTTTCGAGACATCCAAGAAGCGTTAGCGTTACCCTTGTAATTGCTGTATTTTACTGTTCGTGATTTTGCATTTTGAAACTCCAAGATAAAACCCATAATGAAGTGAAATAAAACTCCAAAAATCAATACGGGCTGAAGCACAAACTGAACGAGGGGATTATTTCCCATAAAATGAGAAACTTCGTTAAATAGTGATTCGCTAAAAACAGAAAGTAAATTTATACTGAAATGCTGCGTTAAAAAGAGAACGAGAAAGATTCCTGAAAGTGCCATGGCCACTTTTCTTCCAATTGAAGAGGCAGTTAATGTCATAAGTTTCAATTTGTGGTTCAAAATTACAGTATAAAGCCCAAGCATCAAACCACTTTAGGCAATTTTTAAGGTTTTCTAAAAAGAAAAAAATAATCTTTGAATTTTGTTGAACCTTAAGGGTCAAATTCATAAAATTGAACATAATTTGTTAAACAGTAGGTGATTTTAAAATCTACTATCTTCGCAAAAAACAACGTATGAAATACAAACCGCTTTCCAGTTCCTTTTATCGTGCTAGTCGTGAGTCATTTATGAAGCATCTAAAGCCTAAAAGTTTGGCTGTATTTAATTCAAATGACCGCTATCCTATAAGTGCAGACAGTACTCTACCCTTTGAGCAGCATCGTGATCTTTTCTACCTAACTGGTGTAGATCAAGAGGAAAGCATTTTGGTGTTGTTTCCTGATGCTTTAGAATCCAAACACCGTGAAATTCTTTTTGTCAGGGAAACCAATGCGCATATAGCCGTCTGGGAAGGGGCTAAGCTCAGCAAAAAAGAGGCGACTGCATTAAGCGGTATAGAAACGGTTTACTGGCTGGACGATTTTAAGGCCGTTTTTCAAGAGTTAAGCACCCACTGTGAGACTTTTTATATCAATACAAACGAACACTACCGTCAAGCGGTAGAGACCCAAACAAGGGAAGACCGATTCATAAGATGGTGTAAAGAACAGTACCCTGCTCATGGAGTAGCAAAAAGCAATCCTATTTTACAACAATTACGTTCCGTAAAAGATCAGGAGGAAATCAACCAGCTTCAAAAAGCCTGTGATATAACTGAAAAAGGAATACGAAGAATTCTATCCTTTCTAAAACCGGATGTTTGGGAATACGAACTGGAAGCTGAATTGATACACGAATTTATACGGAACCAATCCAAAGGTTTTGCCTATGAACCCATCATTGCCTCTGGAGCAAATGCCAATGTGTTACATTACACTTTAAATAACAAGCAGTGTAAATCAGGCGAACTGGTTTTGTTGGATGTAGCTGCTGAATACGGTAACTATTCTGCAGATTTAACGCGAACCCTTCCTGTTTCAAAAAGGTTTTCTCCAAGACAAAAAGAAGTGTATGAAGCGGTTTTAAGAGTGAAAAAAGAAGCGACCCAACTACTGGTACCCGGTACTCTATGGAAAGAATTTCATGTGGAAGTAGGAAAAATAATGACAGGAGAACTTCTAGGGCTAGGACTTTTGGATCGAGCAGATGTTCAAAGAGAAGACCCGAAACATCCTGCCTATAAAAAATACTTCATGCATGGCACAGCGCATCATCTGGGTTTAAATACACATGATTATGGCCTCTTACATTTACCGATGGAACCCAATATGGTATTTACAGTAGAACCCGGTATATATCTCCCCGATGAAGGTTTTGGAATTCGTCTAGAAGACGATGTAGTGATTCAAAAATCTGGAGAGCCGCTCAATTTGATGAAAAATATACCCATAGAGATTGAAGAAATTGAGGAGCTGATGAACGCATAAAAAAAGCCACCAAAAAGGTGGCTTTTTTTAACTGCCATTAGGCGGTTGTAGGGTGGGTAGTCTTTTTTTGCCAGAAATAAAGAATCGCAAATAAGACAATCAAAATTGCTGGGAAAGAAATCATGTAGGTTAGCGTTTGTTGACCCGCTGCTAACTCCAGTTCTGTGCCTGTAAGTCCTAAAGCGCTTTGCTCTATTCGAGAACTATCGATCCAGGATCCAATGATGGGTTGAAAAATTGAGGATGCAAACATTCCCATTCCTCCGACTATTGACATCCCCAGTGCTCCACTTGCTGGAATTTTTTCTGCGACAAAACCTATCATATTGGGCCAGAAATAACAAATTCCTAAGGCAAAGAAGACGGCTGCAACATAAACCATACCTCCCGTTTGGGTACTGAATAGAAAGATACCAATTGCGGCGAGGACTGCTGAACCCAACAGAACTCCCGTCTGATCCAATCGGTGGACAATATCACCACCAAAGTAGCGCCCTACGGCCATCAATCCGGTGATCAAAGCCAAGATAACCATGGGCTGTGCCCCACTATTGGACATGATCAAACTGGTCCATTGTTGAGGGCCAAATTCTGAAATTGCTGTCAATGCCATACATGCTAAAATGAAAATGTAAATGGGTGAGGCCATTGCTTTTAGATTTTCACTTACAGAAGCTGCTGCCTGAACTTTGGGTTTAGGAAATTCTTGTCCTAAAAACAAATAGGCATAGATTACTGTAGGTATCATAATGATCCATATCTGGGCTTGCCATCCTAAAGCAGCATCTGTCATGAATTTAGAAACTAAACTTCCCAAAACGATCCCTCCAGGGAACCACATATGAAAACGGTTCAATAAAGTATTCATGGTTTTGCCTTCATAAGCATCAGCTATCATAGGATTACAAGCTGCTTCTGTACAACCGTTTCCGATCCCAATAAGGAGAGTGGACAACAATAATCCTGTATAACCACCAGAATAAATGGTTAGAATAATCCCCAATGTATGGGTTAAAAATGCAAACTGCATAATGCGTTTAGGTCCAATCGTGTGATAAAATAGTCCTCCCAAAATCATTGAAATAGGAAAGCCTAAAAACCACATGGAATTTATAAAACCTAACTGTTGTGCATCCAAAAGAAACTCCTCCCCTAGTTGAGGCAAAATTCCCGCACGGATACTGAATGAAAAGGCAGTTGTGATTAAAGCAAAACAACTACCATAAAATAGTCTCTTCGAATTTGTCATTGTTTAGTTTGTTTCAATTTGATTTCTAAAGATATGGGATTTTAAAAACGGAAACAATAGAAAACTTGCAATAAACCTACATTACGACACACTCTTTAGTGACAGCCGCAATCTACACCACAATTATTTTCTTTCTTTTTTTTCTTCTTGAAAAGGGGTTTTCTAAAAAGATACAACAAAGCACCTATTGCTGATAAAATAACCAATGTAGTTTGAAACCCTTCCATCAGCTCAATAATTGATAGGTTGAAAATGCAACGAGATAAGCGAGTACGGTCATACCAAAGAGTTGTACCATAGGCCACTTCCAAGAATTGGTTTCTTTTCGTACTACGGCTAGAGTACTCATACACTGCATGGCAAAGGCATAAAAAAGCATGAGGGAAATTCCAGTGGCAAGGTCAAAAAGTATTTTGCCATCAGAACGCACTTCGGAGGCCATTCTATTTTTTATGGTATCTTCTGTATTGTTCTCCACACTGTAAATAGTAGCAAGTGTTCCAACAAATACTTCTCGGGCTGCAAAAGAACTGATCAAGGCAATTCCTATTTTCCAATCATACCCTAAAGGACTGATAGCAGGCTCAATGGTTTTTCCTAAAATACCAATGTAAGAATGTTCTAGTCGGTACGCGTTTGTTTTAAATTCTAATTCGGTAGGGCTGAGTTCTGGATAATTTTGTTGAACCAACAGCTCTGCTTCATTGAATTCTTTACCTGGCCCATAAGAGGCCAATATCCATAGTAAAATAGAAATGGCTAAGATAATTTTACCGGCTTCTGTGACAAATGTTCGTGTTTTTTCCCAAACAGTGATTGCCACATTTTTTAGCAATGGTAATTTATAGTTTGGCATTTCAACCACAAAATAACTTTTAGCTTTGATGTCCAAGGTTTTACTTAAAATCCATGCGGCAAAAAGTGCCATACCAAATCCTATAAGATACAATGACATCAGCATAAGTCCTTTATAACTCAGCCCCAAAAAGGAGCCTTCTGGAATAACCAAAGCAATGAGTATCGCATATACAGGCAGACGGGCAGAGCAAGTAGTAAAAGGAGTGACCAAGATGGTAATCAATCGTTCTTTCCAGTTTTCAATATTTCTTGTTGCCATAACTGCAGGTATCGCACAAGCCGTCCCGGAAATAAGTGGAATTACACTTTTACCATTCAAACCAAATCTTCGTAAACCGCGATCCATAAGAAAAACCACTCGACTCATATAACCGGTTTCTTCCAAAATGGAAATAAAGAGGAAAAGAAAAGCAATCTGAGGAATGAAAATTACTATCCCCCCCAAACCAGGAACGATACCTTGAGTCAATAAATCCGTAAAAACCCCATTTGGAAGCTTTTTCCCTAAAGTTTCACTAATTAAAGCAAAGCTGTTGTCAATAAAATCTTGCGGAATACTACTCCAAGTGAAAATCGACTGAAAAATGGTTAAGAGGACTACAAAGAAAATAACATAACCCCACACCTTGTGAATCAAGACGCGATCCAAACGACTTCTCAGATCTGTAGCAGAGGCACGGTCTATATGCAAGGCCTTTTTCAACACCTCATTGATGAGCTGATAGCGTTTTACAGTTTCCTTTTGCTGTAATCGTTTTAAATTGGTAGGAGATTCCGTTTTGAAATCAGTAGTATCGGAGACACGATTTCTTTCAATTTTGGAAAAATTGACGTCTTGGGTGATTACCAGCCACAATTTGTAAAGTGTGTTATTAGGAAAGGTTTTTTGCAGGTTATCAAAATAGGTTTCGTCTATTGAGTTCAATGAGATGACTGGTGAGGTAGATAACGCCCTATAGTCAACAATCAATTTTTTTAATTCTTCTAATCCTTTTTTATCACGTGTACTTACAAGGGCTATTTTTGTGTCTAACTCCTCTTCCAAAAGAGGTACATCTAGAGTGATTCCCTTGCGTTTCATTTGGTCTGTCATATTGATGACTAAAAGGGTCGGTATACCCAAATCTTTGACCTGAGTAAAAAGCAAAAGGTTTCTTTTTAAATTTTCAACATCAGCAACTACTACGGCAACCTCTGGAAAATCCTTACTCTTCCTGTTCAGTAGCAATTCAATGACCACACTCTCATCCATAGAGGATGCGTTCAAGCTGTACGTTCCAGGAAGGTCCACCAAACGGGCTTTTGTCGTTTGGTCCAGCTTACAGAGACCCTCTTTTTTTTCTACTGTAATTCCAGGATAGTTTCCCACTTTCTGAGATAAACCGGTCAAAGCGTTGAATACCGAAGTTTTACCTGTATTTGGATTACCCAATAAAGCAACGTTTAAAATTTTGCTCATGACCTAAGAAACGATTCGGACAAAAATATTTTTAGCCGTTTCCTTTCGGATGGCTAAATGTGCTTCGTCTATTTTAATGTAAATGGGGTCGTTAAAAGGAGCTTTTTGGATGAGGGATATACTGTTACCAGGCAAACATCCCATTTCTATAAGCTTTAGAGGAAGTTGATCCGTTTCTATTGTTTCTATTTCTGCCTGCTCCCCGAGTTGGAGCTCATCCAATGGAATCATTATTTAGAATGATTTTAAAGAACAAAAGTAGGGAAATTCCCTTGGTAAAAAGAGTAAGTTCAAAAAAAATTAGGGTGTTGGATATTCTTTTTTGAGCAATTGAATATCGGAGAGTAGGGTTTCCATGGCTTGGGTATCTGTACCGTCATAAAAACCACGAATGCGTTTTTCTGGATCGACAAGGATAAAATTTTCTGTATGGATCATATCGTAGGGGCCTCCATCGCCATCGTTCTCTACTGCTAAGAATGACTTTCGTGCTAGGGTGTAAATCTGTTTTTTATCTCCTGTAAGTAGATTCCATTTGGAATCAATCACTCCATTTTCTAGAGCATACTTTTTTAACTGTGGTACAGAGTCTATTTGGGGAGTAACACTAAAGGAAAGCAACATCACTTGATCGTCATCAACAATTTCTTTTTGTATAAGCCCCATGTTTACTGTCATTTTAGGACAGATACTGGGGCAGGTAGTAAAAAAAAAGTCGGCAACATAAATTTTATTTTGGTAGTCCTTTTCTGTTGTGATTTCACCATTTTGGTTGGTCAAAGCAAAGGGAGCGATTTTATGGTGTTTTTTGATGTGTTGTAAATCACTGTCTACCAAGGCATAATTAACCATTGCAGGTTGATAAACAGGGAGTTTTTCTTCAGGCTTTAACGCTTGATAAAAAAGGATTAAAATGACCACAGAGACCACAGCCATCAGGCTTAAAAAATATCTGTACCGATTAAAAATTGTTTTCATCAAAAGACCTTTTGACTGCAAATTTAGCTTATTTCTTAAGGACGGGATAGCTCAAATTTTAAAACTATATTAAATCTGAAGTCTATATTTTTATAATGAAGGCTATTGTACTACTTTTGCTCCGATCAAAAATCGCATATGAGTCCTTTTGTAGTAAAAGCCATACAACTCCTCATGAGTCTTTCTCTTCTGATTGTACTTCATGAATTGGGGCATTTTATACCTGCCCGTCTATTTAAAACCAGAGTTGAAAAATTCTTTTTGTTTTTTGATGTCAAATACGCCCTTTTCAAAAAGAAAATTGGAGAAACGACTTATGGTATTGGATGGTTGCCTTTGGGAGGTTACGTCAAAATCTCAGGTATGATTGATGAAAGCATGGATAAAGAGCAAATGCTTCAGCCTCCAAAACCTTGGGAGTTTCGTTCCAAACCAGCTTGGCAACGACTGATCATTATGCTAGGAGGGGTAACGGTGAACCTTATCTTAGGTTTTTTGATTTATATGATGATTCTGTTTGTGTGGGGGAAATACACCTACACTAGTGAAAACTTACCCATGGGATTACGCCCTAGTCCGGTAGTCGCTGAATTGGGTTTTGAAGTCGGAGATCAAATCATTTCTGTTGATGGCACACCTCTTGAAAATGTGATGGACATCAATAAATATTTATTACTCCGCGACATTGAAAAAGTAACTGTCAGGAGAAAGGAAGGATCAATTACTACCCTCACTATTCCTGAAGATGTAGGTTCTAAAATGTTCGAATCTGGTGAGCTCATTCCACTGAATCCTGTTATTCCTGCAGTTATAGACAGCATTATCCCAAACTCACCTGCCGCAGTAGCAGGACTTCAATCCAATGATAAGATTTTAGTTTTGAATGGTACAAAAGTTGAAAATTGGACCGATTTCCAAAATACAAAAATTGAAGAAACTCATACTGTAGAGATAATCTATGAACGAAACCGAGCCAAGGACACCCTTTCACTTACTACAAACGCCGATGGGACGCTAGGGGTCTTTCCAAAAACAGATTTTTTAAAGTTTAATTGGGTAGAGTTGACCCTAGGAGAAAGCATCGTACAGGGGTTTGATTATGGGTATTGGACATTACGAGATTATGTCACCCAATTTAAATATATTTTCACCCCAAAAGGAGCCTCACAATTAGGTGGATTTGGAGCAATAGGAAATATGTTCCCCAGTGTTTGGGATTGGAAAGGGTTTTGGTCAAGTACTGCTCTGATTTCTATCATTTTAGCCTTTATGAACATCTTACCCATTCCTGCATTGGATGGAGGCCATGTGATGTTTTTGTGTTATGAGATCTTAACTGGAAGAAAACCCAATGATAAGTTTATGGAGTACGCACAGATGTTTGGTTTTTTTCTCTTGCTCTCCTTGGTTCTTTATGCAAATGGGAATGACTTGTACCGGGCAATTTTTAATTAAAATTTAATCCATTTTTAAAGTTTCTGCTTCTACTTCAAATAGGATTTCGTTTTTTCGGTTTAGGAATTTATAGGGTGAATTATAAACCAAAAGAAGAGGTGCCCCTTTAATTTTAATCTCATTTTTTTCTGAAAGGGTACGAAGGGTATTGGTTGCTTTTCGTACAACCCAGTCTAAAGCATACCCTCCAAAACTATAGGCTATAAAATATCCTGAAGGGGACTCATACACCTCCACCTTTTCTGAACCAGCTGCTGGAGTGTATTCTTTTTTCATCGCCCGAGGCAATACAAATTCCATCACTTCATTTCCTGTGCTGTCTTCTCCCATATAGACCGGAGTAGTCATAGCAATCTTTTCATTTGCGGCGTTATCTCCTGAAATGTAGCCAAATAAAGCCCTAAAACCATCCACTCTAGAGGATTTGATTTTCATCACTGGAGGATAGTAGCGCAACTCTGCTTCCTCTATTTTTTTTATTAGGTCGTACTGTTGGGTTTCATATTGCTGTGCCATAAGAGAGGAAAGGTGAAAAATGCCAATGAGTATCGTTAGAGTTATTTTCATTTGAAAAGGTAGTGCTTCTTTCTTAGAGCCAAAGGTAGCCTTCGTCCTGAGTTTGAGCAAATGAACCTTCAATTGCACCTAAAATTATTTCAAAATTTGTTTTTGAAATGCTGAAATGCGTTTATATTTGCAGCTCTTTTGTTGATCTTCAACATTAAGATATTCCTCCTTAGCTCAGTTGGTTAGAGCATCTGACTGTTAATCAGAGGGTCCTTGGTTCGAGCCCAAGAGGAGGAGCTAGCCTAACCGCTACACTACACAAGACCTAACAAGCAATCAAAGCCCTTCACGAAAGTGAGGGGTTTTTTCTTCTTGCACACTATTTGCACACAAGTCCTATCAAAGAATAACAACCATTAGGATCATTTACAAAATCTCAATAGTTACTGCAATGTAAATGTTTTGTTGGAGAAATGAAGTGATATTACCATCCATATCATAATATCAATCTATCCGTATCACACTCAACAATCACACCTCACACGCCTTAATCAAAAGGATAATATTATGAGAAAGAAAGAAGTAGAAATCACACTCACATCTGCGGAGTTTCATAGACTGGATAAACTAATCAGGAAGATATTGTTCTCACCAAGATATATATCAAAAAAAAGTCACTATAATGTTAGTGACTTATAGACTTAGCAGTTTTGTGGTTATTCCTTTTTTGGTTTGACTTTGATTTTTATCTGTTGTTCTCCATTCTCTCCTTCTTCTTTTTGAACATCTATATCTTCAATCAGGTCTATAACTTCTCCCTCACCTGTTTTGAACATAAACATATTCTTGCCGTTCATCATTTTATGGGGTCCATCACCCATAAACATCATTTCGTGAGGTCCATTCATCATAGGGCAGGAATGATGCTGTTTGCCTTGTCTACCAAGTAGAAAACCAAGTATTCCAAATACAACAGCAGTAAGAGTAATAGCAAACCAGTTTTTATTCAATGTTTCCATAAGTTATATTTTGAGTTTTCAAATATAAACACTTACTAAAAATCATCTGCATATCCTCTTTATTAATTTAGACGATTTTAAACTTTAAATACTGTCGATAACTCCTATTCTAAACTGAATGATCTCAGAAATTAAAGCCAGAGGTAGCTCTTTGTTATTAGGAAATTGAATGCTTCCTTTACCAGTTTTATATTGCTTTAAACTATCTCTAAAGTGAATATTTGTCTCAGTTAGGGCGTATAAACCAATATGGTGGTTTTGTCCTGCAAAGTAAAGCAACACTTTCCCTTTGTATAAAATAGCTGGCATATCATAACTTATTTTTTCCTCCCTGACAGGCAGCGCTACTTGAATTATTTTGTATATCTGACTGAGTCTATGCCGCTGGGGCATTGGAGTATTATTGATATATTCCTCAACATTAGCTGCATTAGTTTTTTTATACATATGTATTTGTGAATAAAATAAATTCTTAAAGCTGATTTATTAAATTAGTGAAATGAACAAAATAAATATAAAATATATTCTTACTGAAATCTCATTAGTTACTATTGGAATTCTTGTTGCTATTGCCATTGATAATTGGAATTCAGAAAAATTGCTTAAAAAAGAGATAAATAATTACTTAATTGAAGTACAATATGAAATTGAAAATACTGGCATAAAGTATCAAATAAATAAAGTAAAATCACTCGAATCAATGACAGGCAAGCTTATAAGAGTGATGAAAATTGTAGAAAGAAATGATGTAGATTCTATCCCTTTTTTAAAGCAATTAATTTGGCCAATCGGAACCACTTGGCCAGTTGAGTATAGTTTGCCAATCATTGATGAATTCATTAATAAAGATTACCTAAATCAAATTGATGATGACTCTTTAAAATCCGCTTTAAAACTTTATTCTATTGTAAAAAAAAATTCAATTTCGATGGGAGAATTTAACAGGGAACAATATTTAAATAAAGTTGAATCATACGTAAATAAGAACATTGAATATCTTGAAATTATGGATGGGAGTTTTTGGAAAAGAAATGAAATAGGAGAACATCCAAGATTAAAAACGGACTTCAAAAAACTATTTAATGACTTAGAATTTTGGAACATTTTAACTCTTAAAACTGAAACATTTGCAATAGAACTATCCACTCTAAAAAGTCATAACAGACATTTTGAAGCAATAAATAGTCAACTAAAATCATACTTAAAAAAGAATAATTTGACTATAAAAGACAAGTAGAATAAATTGTTGTATAAATATATCATCGGCATATCCTCTTCATTAAGTTTAGCGAAGCTTAATTGCAGTTTGTTGAAAATATAACCCCATCATCAACAACCCAAGTAGATGAAATTTCATAGTCAAGTGGGAATATATATTCGTCTTGCCAAGCCCAAGTATCATAACAAGTTTCAATATCATTTTCATAGTAATCAGGAATATTAAGATCTCTACAAGATGGTGGAATTGAACTCAATTGTGATTCACTTACATTGATACAACTTAAATTATTATTCCGGGCTCTTAGCCAAAACAAATTAGTAATTGGTGATAAATCAAGATTTTGCAATTGATTGTTTTCAAGAGAGATATATTCTAATTCTGGTGTATATGATAAATCAACATTTATTAATTTATTATGCTGCAAATCCATTCTTTCTAGATTATTAGAATTAGATAAATCTATTTCTTCTAATCTATTATTCCATAGAGAAAGAACTTTTAAAGAAGATTTTGAAGGGAGTTTTAATTTTCCGTTTGTTGGACTCAATGTATCAAAAACTTTTCCTGCAATAAGGTATTCTAGTTTTGATAATAAGCTTAAATCCAATTCATCAAGTTGACTATCCCATATCCTTAATTCATTGATTTCAGTGGATTTGCTCAAAAAATCTAGGGATTTAATCTGATTATTATGAATAACTAGTTTTTGTAAATTAGGTGAATTTGAAATCTCAAGCTTTTTTAATGTATTTGTGCCATACATAAAAACCCCCAACAAATAATTATTTTCTTTTAAGTATAATTCTTCAATAGGATTTAAAGATAAATTTAAGTTTTGTAACTTCTTATTATTAGATAAATCTAAAATACCACTGACATCATTAGAAGGTGCGCTTAAATTCTGTAAATCTTCAAAGTCTTCAATACCAACTAAAGAAGCAATTCCTCTTTTTTCTAAACCAATATAGCTTACATCATTAATGTTTGATGTCAAAACATAATTATCCAACACATCATCCAGCCCTTCTTCTATCAAATAGTTTTCAAAAGCCGCATCTGCTATGTAGGTTTTGTTTTCTTCATATGAAATGTCCTTTTCTCCCTCTAATGAGCTTTGACAAACCCCGGTTAGCTCGATATCAAAACTAATGTTGTCTTCTTCTACAGAGATATTAATCAAACTGCCTATCTGCTGTCCCTGGTTGTCTGATAAACGAATACGATCTGGTGAAAGTACCTCATAGGTTCCGGTAAGTACACCATTGTCAGAGGTATAGATTTTAAAGGTGAAGGTACTGTTCAAGATTAAATCGGTTACATCACAGCTGTTCTCTTTGGAGGAGCCGCTCACTCCCTTCTTCTTTATTTTCCATTTTCCGACTCCTAAAAAAGTGTCCTGTTCCAAATCTACCAACGGCTCTTTATCGGAACAACCTACAGGAGTAATTAGCAAAATAGTAGTTAAAACTAAAATAAAAAGCCTTTCCATCTGTTTCATCTATTCCTTAATACACCTTACCGAGAATCCCTGTGTTTTGGGAATAACACCCATAGCAATATTATTTCTTATTAGTTGAGCTCCTATTTGTTGTCCAATAGATGGATATGACAATATAAAATAGTAGGCTTCTTCTTCCCTATTGATTAAATTTTCTGTCTTGGTCCAAAATACACCTTGGCCACCAAGATTACCATATCCCCATCCTCCTTCATTTTCATTATATGATTGAACAAATCCTCCAGGTAAAGCATCAAAACAAGAATCATTAGTATTGTCATTAGGATAATTCCAATAACTCAAGCTTTTAAGTTTTTCTGCCACACCCTTATTTTCAGTATAAGGCACATCTTCTGTTTCAATAGTTTCTAATCCAAGGTATGTGGTTAACTCTTCAAAATCAGACTTAGTTGGTATTCTGTATCCATCGGGAGCTAAACCTCTTTGATCATTTAGAGCATACCAATTATAAAGGAGACCATAAGTGCTCTTATTGTTTAGATCATTATTATAATAGGTATAAGCCGGAGTTTTTAGATCTTTCCATTTCTCTGGGTCAGGTTCAAATGGAATTGGGTCACCGTTTTTAAATGAATTCACAGCAAGATTCTTTGTCATCCATATTTGGTTTCCAATTTGAACATCATTATCTAAACTACAATTTTCATCATTTTTATATCGAGTATCTCTTGAAGCTTCAATATCCTCGCTACAATAATTATCAATTGAAATCGAAAAACTAAACTCATCGCTTGAAATATCAATATTGGTAATTACTCCATATTTACTGTTTTCTACATTTAATGTAATAACATCATCTCCTTCAAATGAGTATTCTCCATAGAGATATGAATTCTCCATTTCTATTGCAAAAGATTCATTACTGCTAAAAATTATAGAGTAAAAAATACAGTTAGATATGGTTTTGTCTGAAGAAGTAGACCTCTTTTTAATTTTCCATTTCCCAACGACAGATTGAGTCTCAAGAATTAATTCTTTGTTATCAGTTTCTTTTTTACAGGAACATAATAAAATTAGATAGCAAAATAGAAATGTAAATTTATGCATATTTAAAATTATGCATATTTTATGAGATTATATATAGTATGATAACGATGTAACTAAATTAACGTAAGATAAATTTTATTGAAGTTGGGGTAATTGGTTTAATTAAATCATCGGCATATCCTCTTCATTAATTTCAGGGAGTAATTTGTATATTTAATGCTATTAACCATAAAATATAATTATGAGACGTGTTTATTTATTATTTCTGCTTCCCTTTTTAATCTCTTGCAAACAGCCACAGCCAGAAAAGATTTTGGAACAAGA
>Ga0255761_10001491_pt1 | contig 21657 bp, 19 predicted proteins | sample 071ome_29_FD_179961 | JGI IMG/M metagenome (GOLD analysis project Ga0255761, IMG submission 179961) | Coastal salt marsh microbial communities from the Groves Creek Marsh, Skidaway Island, Georgia - 071407BT metaG (version 2) | ecosystem: Environmental > Aquatic > Marine > Intertidal zone >... | reverse complement strand
TATCATAAACTTGGCAATGGGGGGTACCCTTGGTGGGGATATAGATGATGGATTTTATACAGATTCTTTGATTGTTGACTACGTTCGTGTTTACGAGTTATAATAACTTTTAGGGCCGTATTAAGATCGGTTGTGTCCACGCTTGTTTTGTTTCTTTTGTGTTTGGAGGGCTGTCTTTCTGAGCATTAGAAATAATTTTTGCCCGTACAAAAAGGTCTTCTTTTCCAAATGTGTAGGTGGCCTTGATGCCCTTAGTTCGTGCTAATTCTTTTACATCATTTCCACCCGATTGGTATCCTAAAAAAATGATTTCATAATCGATCCCCACTTCTGGATCCACCATAATTGTCAGTTTGTTTTGGGTCTGTTCTATTTTTTTGAGGGTCACTCCGGTTGAAGCATAAAAATCGCCATTTTCCATCGCGGCAATTAAAGCGGCAGGTTCTAGTTTTTGGGATTGTACCATAACCCATCCTCGACCTGTATTGCTCCGGTCAGCGCCAAATTTATGATAGTGGTGACTGTCATCTGTAGCAATACCAAATAACAGTGGTTTGTTTTGATTGAGATAATGAATGTTGATCAAATCCCACATAATTTCTGTGCTAACATGGCTTTCGTTTCCTGCATTATTTACGGCAGGGTGGCCGTTATAGACTTCAAAAAAACGTTCGCCATTTAATTTTTTAAAATCATCGGTACTTATTCCGTAGCCAAAATTGGGGTGATTTATATGCGCGAACATTGGTATGGCCAGCCTCTCACGCTGTTCATAGACCCTATCTAGCGTTTTTTGCATGACCTCTACGACTGAGTTGCCCTGAGCCGGTTCGATCTTTTCTTGTATGTTGGTTACGTTTATATGTATGGGTTTTTTTTCCCATGCGGCCGTTACTTCTTCAGATCGTATGATGAGAAATTTTTCTGGATCTTCTAACAGGCCACGGTATTCGTCATAAGTTTTTAGTCGTACACGTGTGCTTGTAGTATCTGATTTTGCTTCTACCCACGCGCCAAATGCGGTTTTATATTTTTCTAACACCTTATTTCCTAAATCTTGTTTTGTCAAAGCATACCAGCGATTTTCGTCTGCGATTGTGTTGTGGTCCGAAAGGGCTATAAATTGATAATCGTGGTCTTTGTACCAACCAATAATCATTTCAGGAAAATCGTTTCCATCGCTCCAAAAAGAATGCGTGTGTAGATTTCCTTTTTGCCATACTTGTTTTTCTTCCTCAATCGTACAGCCAAAAAATAGTGTAACTACAAGGAGGCTTGATGCGATTTTTTGAAATGCGGATCGGATTAAATTTTCCATGGTTTATAAAATATTCAATTTAACATTTAAAATAGTACAATTCAAAATGTTGGTCAAGGATAAACTGTTTTATCGCATGACGAGCGGGGAGGTCTATTTTTCAAATGCATTTTTGGCGGCAGTTATCAACTCAACAGGTTTGAATTATTCAATGACGTTAACTTAATTTTGGACTCCCTTTTCTTGGAGGTAGAAAAATAGGAAGTGTTGCGGTTATGGTTATTTAGAAAAAATAGTGGCAGTGATATGTCCCCTTATCGTGTGTTATTGGAAATAAAAATTTTATTTTTATAAGACACACCCATGGAAAAAAAGACTAATATTTTAAAAATTCACCCACGAGACAATGTTCTCGTAGCACTACAAAACTTGTCTCGAGGACAAACAGTATCGCATGAAAGCACCTCAGTGGTATTGCAGCAGGATGTCCCGGCAAAGCATAAAATTGCCCTTGAAGATATAGCGGTTGGTGATCCGATTTATATGTATGGGGTGGTTGTAGGAAGTGCCATTCAGAGGATACCCCCAGGGGGGCTGTTGAGCACCGAGAATATTTCACATAAAGTGCAAGCCTATAGTGTCCCACAAAAGGCGGTTTCTCAAGTTTGGTCGCCGCCTCTTTATGAAAAATATGCCTCTAAAACGTTTATGGGGTATCCTAGAGAAGACGGAAAAGTGGGTGTAGAAAACAACTGGCTTGTAATTCCCATGGTTTTTTGCCAAAACAGAAATATTGAGGCCCTAAAAAAAACCATGCTTCACGGCTTGGGTTATGAACTACAAAACCAACCCCATTATGTGTTGGAAAACTTAATCTCTCGCTACAAAGCGGGGGCTACCGAAGAGGAGCTGTTAAAAGAAAAAATTGCAAAATCCTCTGAAGAGGTTGCCCTCAATCCATTGTTTCCAAACGTGGACGGAATTTATTTCTTAACCCATCAAGGCGGCTGCGGAGGAGCCACCTCCGATGCTGTTGCCCTTTGCCATCTCTTGGCGGGCTACATCAATAACCCCAATGTTGCAGGAGCAACGGTCTTGAGTTTGGGTTGCGAGCACGCTCAAATTAGAATTCTAAAGCAAGCCCTTTCTCAAATGGCCCCCGATCTAAAAAAGCCGCTGTACTTTTTGGAGCAACAATCCAGTACTTCCGAAACGGATTTTATCGAAGAGTGCATCAAAAAAACTTTTGTTGGCTTGATAAAAGCCAATACAATTGTTCGCAAACCGGCACCATTGAGCAAATTGACCATAGGGCTGGAATGCGGAGGATCGGATGGTTTTTCGGGGATTTCTGCCAACCCGGTTCTTGGTTTTTTATCCGATGTAGTTATCGGTCAAGGGGGGGCAGCAATCCTTTCCGAATTTCCAGAACTCAACGGAGTAGAGCAAGAACTAATCAATCGATGTGTGAGCCTAGAAGACGCCCAAAAATTTGAAAAACTCATGCATACCTACAATACCAAAGCCACTGCTTTGGGTGCTGGGTTTGATTCCAACCCCTCACCCGGAAACATAAAAGACGGCCTCATAACCGATGCCATAAAATCCGCTGGAGCAGCCAAAAAGGGCGGTAGCTCGCCCGTAGTAGCTGTTTTGGATTATACGGAGCAAGTAGTTCGTCCGGGCTTACATTTGCTATGTACTCCAGGCAATGACGTTGAGTCTACTACCGCTTTGGCAGGTTCTGGTGCCAATTTGATTTTATTTACAACGGGCTTGGGCACACCAACCGGAAATCCTGCCGTACCCGTAGTCAAAGTAGCTTCAAACACCTTGCTTTTTGACAAAATGAACGATCTTATTGATTTTAATGCAGGGACGGTTATAGATGGTACAACTTCTATTGAACAATCTGGAGAAGCTTTGCTGGATTATATTGTAGCGGTCGCCAGCGGAAGTATAGGTGTAAAAGCACGAAAATTAGGACAAAATGACTTTATCCCATGGAAAAGAGGGTTGTCCTTATAAATAATGTAAAACGATGAACGCAAAATTTTCTTTGAAAAACAAGACAGCCATCATTACGGGTGGTGGCAGTGGTATTGGAAAAGCCATCGCAACCACTTTTGCCCAACATGGGGCTTTGGTACAAATTTTAGATTCGGATATAAATTCTGCAAAAGCAACTCAAGAAGAAATTTTGGCGCTGGGATTTTTGGCACAAGTACATCAATGCGATGTAAAAAACACAACACAGGTGCATGAGATTATTCAAAAAATTGGGAAAGACACAACGATAGACATTTTGATTAATAATGCTGGCATTGCCCATGTGGGCACAATTGAGCAATGCGAAGAAGAAGATCTGGATCGCTTGTATGCCGTCAACATAAAAGGGGTGTATAATTGTGCCAGGGCAGTGCTGCCATTCATGAAAAAAAATAAGGGAGGTGTAATAATCAATATGGCATCTATTGCTTCTTCGGTAGGAATTCCAGATCGTTTTGCCTATTCGATGACCAAGGGGGCGGTATTGACCATGACCTATTCTATTGCAAGGGACTATGTTGAGGATCAGATTCGTTGCAATTGTATCGCTCCAGCCCGTGTGCATACCCCATTTGTAGATGGTTTTATCAAGAAAAATTATCCCGGCAATGAGGCGGCAATATTTGCCAAACTTTCAAAAACCCAACCGATTGGTCGTATGGGACAACCTCAAGAAATTGCCGATTTGGCATTGTACCTATGCTCGGACGAAGCCCGTTTTATCACGGGTTCAAATTTTCCCATTGATGGAGGCTATATAACTTTAAACTCAAAATAATACATGAGCCTACTGGGTCAATCATTTTTCACCAAAGAGGTTGATGCATGGGCTGTTGTTGAACAATTAGAAACAGGATAACTTAGAACATATGAAACTCATACGATTTGGAAACTTAAACAATGAAAAACCAGGGGTGCTGTTAACTGATGGTACACGCTTGGATGTCTCTTCTTATGTCTCGGATTATGACGAGGTATTTTTTGCGGATGAAGGCCCCAAAAAATTGGCTTCATGGCTAGCGCAAAACCAACAAAGCTGCCCTGTTGTTGCTTCAGATGTTCGATTGGGGGCTCCGATTTTGAAGCCTTCAAAAATAGTTTGTGTTGGACTCAATTATGCCAAACATGCCGCCGAGAGTGGTATGGAAGTGCCTAAAGAACCGGTGCTGTTTTTCAAGGCAAGTTCAGCGCTGGCTGGGCCTAATGATGCTATAATAATTCCTAAAGGAAGCGAAAAAACCGATTGGGAGGTAGAGTTGGCGATTGTCATCGGAAAAAAAGCATCCTATATTTCCAAAGACGATGCCCTCGATCATATTGCGGGATATGTGCTTCACAATGATGTGAGCGAACGCGCTTTTCAGTTGGAGGGTTCTGGACAATGGGTCAAAGGAAAAAGCTGCGACACCTTTGCGCCACTCGGGCCTTTTATTGCGACCACAGATGAAATAAAAGACCCAAACAATCTACATCTTTGGCTTAAAGTTAATGGGGAAATGATGCAAAACAGCAATACCTCAGATTTTATATTTAACGTTCAAGAAGTGGTAAGTTATATTAGCCAGTACATGACCCTGCTTCCTGGAGATCTAATTTCTACCGGCACCCCTTTTGGAGTAGGTTTGGGATTGAATCCCCCACGATACCTCAAAGCGGGGGACGTTGTTGAGTTGGGGATCGATGGTCTTGGCGTTTCACAACAGCATTGTAAAGCCTACGCATGATAATAGACAGTCATCAACATTTTTGGAACTATGATGCGGTTCGTGACGCATGGATTGATGATCATATGCAGGTTCTAAAACGCGATTTTCTTCCTAAAGATTATGATCCCATACTCCAAGAACATCAAATTGCTGGATGTATTGCTGTACAGGCCGATCAATCGGAAGAAGAAACCCTTTTTTTGTTGGACTGTGCGGCAAAGCACCCCTTCATCAAAGGCGTCGTGGGATGGGTAGATTTATGCGCGTCAAATGTGGCAGAACGCCTTGAGTATTTTGCCCAGAATCCACTTTTTAAGGGGGTTCGGCATATAGTGCAGGCAGAAGACGACGATTATTTATTACGTAAAACGGTTCAGAATGGAATCGCTTGCCTGTCGCAATTTAACTTGACATTTGATTTGTTGATTTATCCCCGACAGTTGCCTGCGGCAATAGCTTTAGTGGCGCAGTTTCCCCAGCAAAAATTTATTTTAAATCACATTGCCAAGCCCCATATATCAGCGCCACTATCCGAAAATTGGACGACCCAAATAAGCTTGCTTGCCCAAAACCTAAATGTTTATTGTAAATTGTCGGGGATGGTAACTGAGACGACAAATTATCAATTTGAAGAAGCCCAATTTCGACCGTATTTAGACGTTGTTTTCCAATGCTTCGGTGCGCAACGCCTTCTCTTTGGCTCTGATTGGCCGGTATGCTTGCTTGCTGCTGATTATCGAGGTGTACTCGAGATTGTCAAGAATTATTTCGAAGAATATCCAAAGGATATAAAAGAACAAATAATGGGCCTCAATGCAATAAAAATTTATAATCTATAACGATGCATCTCGGATTAGAAAATAAGGTAATCATTGTAACAGGCGGGTCCAAAGGCATCGGATCTGGAATCGTAACAACATTGGCACAAGAAGGTGCTTTGCCTATAATAATTGGTCGCGATCAAGCACACATATTGGAGGTCGTAAAAACCTATTCGGATCAAAACCTTCGTGTCGGATATGCCTTTGCAGAGCTTACAGATCCTGATCAATGCGAACAGGCCGTCCATCAAATAAGAAATAAATACGGTGCAATTTATGGATTGGTCAACAACGCAGGCATCAACGACGGTGTCGGATTAGAAAAAGGCACCTATGAGGATTTTATTAAATCCATCAAAAGAAATTTGGCACATTACTATACAATGGCGCAATTGGTGCTCCCCGATTTGAAAAAAAGCAAGGGTGCCATTGTCAACATTGGTTCCAAAACAGCCACTACAGGGCAAGGCAATACCTCAGGTTATGCAGCCGCAAACGGCGGGAGAGATGCGCTCACGAGAGAGTGGGCGGTAGAACTATTGCCCTACTCGATACGTGTCAATAGCGTTATTGTAGCCGAATGTTATACTCCGTTATACGACAAGTGGATCCACACCTTTGATAACCCGGAAGAAAAGCGCAAATCAATTACTAAAAAAATCCCTTTGGAGAAGCGTATGACGACCAAAGAAGAAATTGCAGATATGGTCGTTTTTTTACTGTCCAATCGGTCCAGTCATACAACAGGACAATTGATCTATGTGGACGGAGGCTATACCCACTTGGACAGAGCAATACAATAAATATTTTAAAGTCAATAGGTACCCTATGAAAGAAGCGCATTTAAAAAAATTTTGTTTTGCACTGGACCTCAAAGATGACGCTGAAGCAATTAACACTTATCAAGAATACCACAAGGCCGTATGGCCAGAAATCAATCAGAGTCTCAAAGATTCTGGAATTGTGAACGCAGAAATATACAATACGGGCAATCGACTGTTTATGATAATTGAAGCTGCACCCGATTTTTCAATAGCACAAAAATCCCAGATGGACCAAAACAACCCAAGGGTACAAGCATGGGAAACCCTTATGTGGGAATTTCAACAAGCCCTTCCTCATGCACCCCAGGGTACCAAATGGGTGCTGATGGAAAAAATTTACGATCTAAACGATCAAGCCTCAAGCCCAACTCCTAAAAGTGATAAAAACGATGCAAAAAAATAAACTAACGGTCGTCTCCAAAGCCAACCTGATCCCCTTTGTTTTGATAACCTCCCTTTTTGCGCTTTGGGGTTTTGCAAATGACATCACCAACCCTTTGGTGGCGGCCTTTGCAACCCTAATGGAAATTTCAAATGCCAAGGCGGCATTGGTTCAATTTGCGTTTTATGGCGGTTATGCAACCATGGCCATTCCTGCAGCCTTATTTGTCCGGAAATACAGCTACAAAAAAGGAATCTTATTTGGGCTGGGATTGTATGCTGTTGGAGCATTATTGTTTTTTCCTGCAGCAAAATATCAAGCCTTTGGCTTCTTTTTGATTTCGTTGTATGTTTTGACCTTTGGTTTGGCCTTTTTAGAAACCACAGCCAATCCATTTATATTGTCCATGGGCGATGAAAAAACAGCGACCCGACGGTTAAACCTCGCACAGGCATTTAATCCCTTTGGATCGCTACTTGGGATGTTTGTAGCCTCCCAATTTATCTTATCCAACCTGCAATCCGATCAACGTGATGCAGCCGGGAACGTACTATATACCACCTTAGAGCTTTCGGAAAAAGCAGCCATCAAAACCCATGACTTGGAGGTAATACGAGATCCCTATGTGATTTTGGGTTTTGTTGTTATTGTCATGTTACTGCTCATCGGTGGGGCAAAAATCCCTGAAAATGAAACCAAGCCAAAAGACCTAAACACCGCACAAAGTTTTAGAAATCTGATTAAGAATAAAAAATACCGCGAAGGGGTTATTGCTCAAATGTTCTATGTAGGCGCACAGATTATGTGCTGGACCTTCATAATTCAATATGCGCACGCATTGGGAATCTATAAAGCGGCTGCCCAAAATTTTAACATATTGGCCATGGTGATTTTTTTAACCAGTAGGTTTGTAAGTACTTTTTTGATGCAATATGTCAATTCCAAAAAACTCTTAATGCTTTTTGGAATTGGCGGCGCAATGACCCTCAGTATAACCATCTTTAGCCAAGGGATGTTGGGACTCTATGCGTTGGTTGCCACTTCTGGATTTATGTCGCTGATGTTTCCAACCATCTATGGCATTGCCTTAGAAGGTTTGGGAGAAGATGCCTCATTGGGTGCCGCTGGACTTGTCATGGCCATTGTTGGAGGGGCACTGATGCCCCCTTTGCAAGGGCTGATTATAGATATGGGAACGGTAGGAACACTACAAGCAGTAAATGCTTCCTTTGTGTTGCCGCTTATTTGTTTTTGTGTGGTGACGATCTATGGATACCGTAGTCTTCAAATTCATCAAAGTGTATAATTTATGAAAAACGATATTCATTTTATAAACCCTAAGTATCCCTCGGTTCCGGATTTGAGGCGGCGTGCCAAAGCCAAAATTCCAAAATTTGCTTTTGAATATTTGGATGGGGGGTGCAATGATGACGTTAGTCTAAAAAAAAATACCGATCGAATACGTGCGGTCGAACTCAAGCCCAAATATTTGGTAGATTATCAACCGCCTCAACTAAAAACCGAACTTTTTGGACATGTTTATGATGCCCCGTTTGGTATTGCACCGGTGGGCCTGCAAGGATTGATGTGGCCCAACGCTCCAGAAATTCTTGCAAAAGCCGCTGTTGACCACAACATCCCATTTGTATTGAGCACGGTAAGCACCAGCAGCATAGAAAAAGTTTCCAAAATTACTGATGGGCGCGCCTGGTTTCAGTTGTACCATCCCACAGAAATGAAAATCACCAAAGACTTATTGCATCGAGCGGCAGTCGCCGGCTGTCCGGTTTTAGTAATTTTGGCAGATGTTCCTTCTTTTGGCTACCGTCCCCGAGACATCCGAAACGGCTTGTCCATGCCCCCAAAAATGACCTTAAAGAACCTCATAGAAGTTGCCAAAAGGCCCCATTGGGGCTTTAGAACATTGGTTGATGGCACCCCACAATTTGAAACCCTAAAACCTTATATGCCCAAAAATTTGGATTTGAGTCAGTTGGCAAAATTTATGGATGCTACTTTTTCGGGACGCTTGGACGAAGAAAAAATCAAAAAAATAAGAGATCTGTGGAAAGGAAAACTGGTGCTCAAAGGAGCCGAGTCGCTCCATGATATCGAAATTGCCGAACGACTGGGACTTGACGGTGTGATTGTATCAAACCACGGGGGTCGTCAAATCGATATGGGGCAGGCAACAATAGATTCATTAAAATCAATTGTTCCGGTGTATAAAGATAAAATTACCATAATGATGGATAGTGGTATCCGTGGAGGAGCCGATATTGCAAGAGTTTTATCTCAAGGAGCGGATTATACTTTCTTAGGAAGAACTTTTATGTACGGTGTATCTGCGCTTGGAAAAAAAGGCGGAAATCACACCATCGCCATGCTCAAAAAACAACTCAATCAAGTCATGGAACAGTTGAGTTGCCATCAGGTATCCGATTTGCAAAACAAGGTTGTATAACCTAAAACAACGATAAGATTCCCCTTTTTAATTTTAAAATTGATTTTTAAAAAAAACACACATAAGCAGTAGATAATTTCGTTTTTTAAACCTAATTTTCAATACTATTATTAGCATTTAATGACCCTAACCTAAATCGGTTTTATTTGAAAAAGAGTGTGTTATATCTGTTAATCAATCTACATTTTCCGTTATGGATTATAAAAGACAGTAGTTGGTTTTTTTCTTTGACCCTTGATGGGCATCCAATTTTTAAATTTGTCTCCATCGCATTTGCTTTTATCACCTTAGTGATTTCGGGTATCTTGGTTAAAAATTCGGAGCATAAAATGAATTTTTTAGAAAATTTTGTTTTGACAATTTGGTTGGCAGCCAATACTTCATGGATGCTTCACGAACTCTTTGAGATTGATTTTGCCGCTACTTTGGCGATCGGTTTTTTTGGTTTTGGCATTTTATGTATCCCTCTTTATGTAAAGGAGATAATTAAGGATTTTCGAGCGAAAAATAGCTTCAATTCTCCAAAGTAGTCTTCATTAGAAGAAACTGTGTTGGGTTACGGGTCTTGGGAGTGGAAAATTAGTTATTGTAGTCGCTAGGCTTCCTGTACTACAAATTTTTATAAGGCATAACCGACCAAAAAATCCATGCGATTGGAATTGTATAATTGCGATTTTGCAATTCAATATTTGTCTATATTTGAGGACTTATTTTATTGATTGAAAACAAAAAAATTAGAGACCCAATCAAGAAAGTTCTTGGTCGTTTCTAAATGGGGAGATTCCTTAGATCTTGCATATAAGATACAGCAAGAGGGGAATGAGATTCTAATGTATATCCAGGACAAAGCTTCACGAGAAGTGGGGTATGGCTTTGTAAAAAAAACAAATTCTTGGGAAAAATATATTGATTGGGCGGATGTCATCATCTTTGATTATACCGGTTTTGGTGAAATAGCAGATCAGTTAAGGGCCAGAGGCAAGCGGGTATTTGGCGGATCAAAATACACAGATTTGTTAGAACTTGATCGAAACTTTGGTCAAGACGAGCTCAAAAAACACGGGGTCAAAACGATTCCGTCGAAAGAATTTTTTAGCTTCACGGAAGCCATTCAATTCATCAAGAAAAACCCTGACACCTATGTTATCAAGCCTTGCGGAGAAACGCAAGAACTTAAGCAGTTGCTTTTTGTGGGCAATGATGAGGCGGGCGCCGATATCATAAGAATGCTTCAGGCCTACGAAAAAACATGGGGTGATGCTTTTGGTGCATTTCAGATACAGCGCAAAGTAAAAGGGGTGGAGATTGCTTTTTCGGGGTTTTTTAATGGAAAAAAATTTATAAAACCACTTAATGTAAGTTTCGAGCACAAAAAGCTTTTCCCCAATGAACTGGGTGTTTCTACGGGAGAAATGGGAACCAGTATGTTTTGGGCCAAAGACTCGGTGATTTTTGAAAAAACCCTTCAAAAATTAGAAAAAACTTTGGCAGAGCACAATTTTAGGGGACATTTGGACATCAACTCTATTGTCAATGGCAATGGAATTTATCCTCTAGAATTTACCTCGCGATTTGGATATCCACAGGTTTACATTCAGCAAGATGGTCTTTTGGAACCAATCGGAACAATGATCTATAAAATTGCTTCGGGGATCGACTTTGATCTAAACGTTAAAAAGGGGTTTCAAGTAGGGGCTTATATTGTGGTTCCCCCTTTTCCATTTGAGGATAAAAAAAGCTTTGAATTGTTTTCTAAAGACTCGGTTATCGTTTTTAAAAAGCCGATCAAAGAAGGGGTGCATCCGATTCAGGTGAAGAAAATCAACGACCAGTGGTTGGTCACTGGAAATACTGGAATTGTGTTGTTGGTTACCGGTACAGGAATAACCATGAGAGAAGCCCAAAAAACAATGTACAATCGCATTTCTAACATCATCATCAACAACAGTTATTATCGCAACGATATCGGCAATCGTTGGTCCGAAGAATCCGATAAATTGTTGTCTTGGGGAATGCTTTAGTTTTTCATTTTATGGAATTCAAAAACATTGCACATCCAGACCACGCTTTTTTTGATTTTCTTCCTCAAGATTGGAAAGACGAATTGTTGCCCCAATGGATCAATTTAAAGGCTACTGCACAAGTTTTTGTGTTAGAAGAACACCTACAGGTGGTCTGTATGGGGATTTTATTTTATAAGGCATTGCCCAATCTATCGCCTTTAGAAAAAATTGTTAGAAAGCAGTTTGAAGATTATTTATACATCGGTTATCTCTATACCCTTCCACAATATCGATCTAGAGGCCTGGCGTCAAAATGGTTGGAAGCAGTAAAGCAGTATGCCCCCCAAAAAAACTTTTGGTTAACGGTTGAAGACCCTAATTTGGTTCCTTTTTATACCCAAAATGGGTTTGTCCCTTTGGCAAGCCCCAACCTTAGCGGCATTGAGACCCAAGAAATTATTCTCTACTCCAATTGCTTTTGAGAAGGGCTTGTATGGCTTTACGTGCTAGATCTTTTGGATAAACATGCTTTTTTGTTTAAGAATCTTATATTGTTTAGTTGAAGACAAAAAACCGCTACACTACAACGGTTTTATCATTATAAGTTGCTCTCCCTATTATTCAAAGTTGCAGCACCACTAAATCTTTTAGTGAATTAGGTTAGAACTGAATATTAAAGCGGTCTAATTATCATTTAGTAAAAGTGATACTTCATCATAAGCTTCTTGGGATAAGACTTCAGTCCATTCAGTTTCACCCTTATAAATAGCTAAATAAGTTACGTCTTGATGTTTTGAGGAGGAGTGCCAGTGCTCTGTATTGGCAGTACATTTTAAAACATCACCTTCCTTGATCACAATGGGTTGTTTCCCTTTTTCTTGGTAATAACCTTTTCCGGAAACAACAATTAAAACCTGACGATCTGTATGCTTGTGCCAATTCAATGTTGAATTTGCCTTGAAAGTTGCCTTAGTAATATTGTAGGATAACAATTCATCTGATCGAATCAGTGGATTCAACCACGCTTCACCTAAATAATTGGTGTTTGGTGCTTTGAATCCCTCTGCAAGGTATGATGACACTTCGTATTGATTGGTTTGTGCTTGAATGCTTAGAGATAAAAAAGTAATGAGTAATATGAGGAGGTTTTTCATTGTTCAGGTTTTAATAAATGTAAAAAAACCGCTACAATATAACAGTATAATGGTTTTATGATTTTGCCTGAGCGCCAGCTCGCTCCTTTGCTAAAAATGTCCACTAGATATTTTCTTTACCCTCGGCCGTCTCTATTTTTAAATATTGCAGGACAAATAAGTCTATTTGTGACTTAAGTTTTACTTGCCATTCTGAATAGGTTCAGTGTTGGGCATTAGTTTATTAAGGATGAAATAGACTGGGCAGAACTTCGTCATTGGACTTATTAGTTGAAGTCCACCAACAGCCACTGCAATCCATACAAAATTCAAGTTGGTAGTGTATAGTGTTAAACCTGCACTAATTAAATATAACACTCCCACGATAGCATCATGTGCTCTTACTTTAGAAACATTTTTTTCCATATCGATTTATTTAATTGGTTGTAGTAATATAACTATTTTAAATTAAAAACTGCTACACTATAACACTATAACGGCTTCATTTTTAACTAGCTTTTGAGAAAATATAAATAATTATTGAGGGTTTCCCAAAATTTCTATCAGCTCCCAAATAATTGTATCGAAATCCATTAGGGTCATAGATTACTCAATTAAAAATTAACAGAAGTTCGTTTAATGTTTTTGAATTTCAGATAGGTTTTTTTGCTTTTTCTTTTCTCTTAGTTTCCTTGAGGTAATTGTGAAATATTTATGAGATTTAATAAAATTTGATTGAAGATATATCCATTCATTAGGTGTCAAATTATTTTTAAGTTCTAGTTCTTTAAGTAGTTTTGAGCTAATGATGAAATAATCGTCTCTTCCTAAATAATCTAGATCAGCATCACATAGAATTTTTTCAAATAAATTTTTTGGAGATTGTGGTATTTTGGTTGACAATATCATACCAGAAATTAAATCAATTTTAAAGTCTGGAAAATTTAATTTTTTAAGAAAAATTTAGCATACTCAGCGCTTGTTTCTTCATGATTTTCTTGACCCCAAACAAAACCAACGTCATGAAGCCATGCAGCTAATTTAATGTCATTGACTAAAGATTTTTCAACTTTTTCCATCATAGCAATTCTTTCAGCCTGAACTACAACGTCCCTAAAATGATCAATTGAATGATATGTGTATTTAGCGGGTAAGTTTTTGATTATAAAATCTTCTAACTTTTGAAAGATCAATTCATAATTAAAGCATTCATCAACATAATTTATTCCCTTGGAAATAATAAATTCTTCTTCAATTTTTGCCTTAACATTATTTAATATACCCTTTTCCAAAAAAAATTAATTAATTCACTATATTACAATGTAAAATGCAATTTAGTGAAAACTTCATTAAGAGATTATTGGAATATCATCTATTATAATTATGAGCAAATTAGGTTTGCAGAAATAAAATCTAGTGTGATACTTTCTATCTATAGTCTCATTTTTACATTAGGCTATACGATAGATATTCTAGATGAAGAGAACGTTTATCAATTTGAAATGAGTTCTTTAGCTGACTATATCTCAATACTTTTTGTCATAGTAGTTCTATTTTTTACTATTTCATCATTTATTTCATGCGTTAGGTGTTTTCTACCCAGATTAGAAAAGTCAAATTTAAATTCCCCTTTATTTTTTGGAGATGTATCTATGGGGTATCAAACATTTGAAGTTTATAATGAAGATTTAAATAATCTACTGACTAATGATGTTGAGTATAGAAAACACTTGAGCCATATGGTATATGTGACCAGTAATATTGCTTTTACTAAGTTTAAACATGTTAACGCGGCCATAAAAGCTCTCATAAAAGCAATTATAAGTTTCGTTTTTCTATTAGCTATTATTTACCTTTTTTAACCATAAACCATAAACCATAAACCATAAACCATAAACCATAAACCATAAACCATAAACCATAAACCAAAAATGAAAAATTTTATTGCAGTACTTATTGTGAGTCTTTTTTTGATGTCGTGTGCTGAAAAAAAAGAGGTTAAACTAATTCCACTTACAAGTGATTCTCCCGAAGCCATTGCTCTTATGCGGGAATTTATGACAAACCAAGAGCAAAGAAGAGGTTATTTAAATGAGGCCCTATTGGATTCAATATTGATTTTAGATCCTGACTTTAATTTAGCCCTTGCATTCAACAATTTTAAGGGACGAGATATAAGACGAAGAGACTTGATAAAAGCTTATGAGAGCAAGGAAAATATTTCTGAACTCGAAAACTTTGTAATTAGTGGGATATATGAACAAACCATTAATGGGGATGGGAAAAAAAATGATGAACTTTTAGCACAAGCTATAGAAAAATTCCCTGAATACTATCAATTATATGTTTGGTCAGGAAATGTCAAAAACTCCTTAAGAAATGCTAAAGGATCTCAGGATATGTGGAACAAAGCCATTGAAATTAATCCTGAAAGTTTTGAAGCTCTTGAGTCTTTAGCTTTTTTGCATTTCCCTGTTGATAATTCTTTTCAAACATTAGCACAAGCGGAACAAGATCTTGAAGTGGCAGAAGAACTTTTGAATAGAATTCAAAAGTATTATCCGAATAGCCATGTTCCCTCCCGGTTTTTAGGAAATGTGTATCGGGCTAAGAATGACTTTACAAAAGCCGAAGCGGCGTATAAAAAAACCATAGAAATATTAGAGAAAAACATTGATTTAAAAGATCCCAACCAAAACTTTCAATATTCCAATGCCTTATTAATGATGGGCCACATCAATACTTTTCAAGGGAGGTATGATGCAGGAAGAGATTTCTATTCGAAAGGAATTGAAGTGATTATGGACGATAATGGTGTAGTGGATAGGCAACAAGAAAACTGGGTAAAAACAAACTATACGATATACCAATCTCATGCTTATATGTATGAAAAAAACTATAGCGATGCTGTGTTTTTATTGTCCTCTCTTTATAACCAAATTGACGACTTCGATAGACCCGAGATTGAGAAAAACAACACCAAGTTTTTAACCGAATTCTCAAAATTTCTTGTCCTTGCGCATAGTCAAAACGAAGAGGAAACGATCATTTCATTGGCCACGATGAGTGATTTGCGTGAAAGGAATAAAATTTTGCTATTAGAACAAGCTATTGACGATCGAGAGAAATATATTATTGAGTGGAATATCAAGAGTAACAAATATGAAATGGATATTTGGTTCAATATCCTCTTTGGTTATTATGAAAAAGCCAATGCTTTATTGCAAGAGCTTGAATTGATCTCAACAGAAGGGCTTGAGTGGAATCCCAATGCTATGAATGTATATAATCAATTGGCGGGATATAACGCTTTGATGGAAGGAAACCCCCAAAATTCACTTGAATTTTATTCAAAAGTTCCGGACGAAAACCTCGATGATGACAATTATCATAAATATTTTAAGGCACTTGCATTACGCGCAGTAGGTAATGAGGAAGAAAGCAATATTATCCTTACTAAATTAGCCAACAATAATTTTGCAACTTGGCAAAACTCAGTGGTTAAAAATTTAGCAAAAGCACAAATTAAGACAAACCTCTAAACCTTAGGAGATGTCAAAGCGCCTTAGCATATTTGTTACCCTATTGATGTTCGGGGTAACCGCCCAGGCTCAGCATTCTGAGCTTTCTTTATCCCTTTCCAACCCACACGTTAATGCCGTTCTAAAACAAAATAATGGTCTGTTGTGGGTGGCCACACAAGAGGGGTTAAATCTGTTTTACGACGATCAGAAATCTGTCTTTTTTGCTGAAATTGAAGACACCTTAAGTGTGCTGGATTCCGAAATTTTACAATTAAAACAAGGTTTTGCTCAAGAATTAGTTACCCTATCCAAAGGTGGACTTAGTGTGTTTGATGCCAAACGTTTTTCTTTTAGACAAATACCCCTAGGTTCTACACCAACCAATTACGTTAAAGATCCGGTGGCCAAAACGATTTGGGTCACCACTCAACAATCGGGTCTGTATATTTTTGACGAATATTTTACGTTGTTGCATCATTTTGAATTTGACCCTCTAAATCCGCTTTCTATTTCTACCTCAAGATTTGACGAGGGCAATGGTGTTGAGATATACTTTGAGCCTAAAGGAGAGAAGGCATATATTGCTACCCAAAATGGCCTCAATGTATACGATAAAAAACTGGCTACTTTTAAGCGGTTTTTTAAAGGAGAAAAAACCCAGCTCACCACTAACCAAATTCTGTCGGTTTTTGCCCTTAACGAAACAGCAATAGGGATTCTCTCCCAAAATGAATTGATCACTTTTAATTCAGAGTCCAACCAATTTGAAAAAAACCAATCTTTTGAAAGCCCCTTGGTGACAGTTGCCAGAATCACTGATCAAATTTATTTAGTCAACACAGAAGATCGTAGTCAGATAGCCACTATACAAGACAATAGGCGACTGATTTTTGACCCCATCATTGGTAACAACAGTTACGGCATATTCAACCGCGTAACACCATTAGATGATCAATTCGTTTTTTGGAAAAAGGGGGATGTGGATTATCTGATCGCCGACTCAAATCTTGCATCCTTTTCAAGAGTAGCTGCCCAAGACAATATCAATGCTGTTTTTACGCTTGATCCAGATTCCTTTTTGTTAGGGACCATTCAGGGACTTAGTCAATATTCAGAAAAGTCCCAACTGGTCCAAACACGGAATGATTTTTCTGGCGCCTTGTTTTTTAGTGTTCAAGATGGACGATACATTTCGGTGTTCCCCAATAGTATTGAAGGGGGTACTATAGCCGAACAAACAAAAACACCCTTGTTTAAAAAATCTTATAGCGATGGGTTTAGTGATGCCATGTTTGAACCGTTAGCAGATGGGCTGGTCATAGCGGGAAAAACACTTTCTTTTTTTGACTTTAAAACCCAAAAATTAATACCTGCAGTGCTGTCAAATGAAGCGCTTAAGAATGTTGCAATCGACAACATTAAAGCTTTGGACGATCAGTTATATCTGTCCTATCCCAATGGAGTTATACAACTACCTATCGCAGAGCTAAGCAAACCCAAAGCAGATGAAAAACAACTTGTTTTTTATGAATACAACGCCCTGCTCAATCGCAATATTGCCCGTGGGTTTTACGATATAGAAAAAGTAAATGACTTGCTTTTTGTAACCGACAATCAAAGAGGCTTGGTGGTCTATAAAGATCATTTTGGCAACTTTCAAAAAAGCTTTACCTATAATGGCAATCCTAAAGAAACTCTAGCTTCGTCCACCCCAACAAAGTTGTATTATGAGCAAGACACCAATCAGTTGTATATCGGCACAACGGGAAGCGGATTATTTTCCTATGATCTCGCTCAGGAACAGTTTAACAGATTTACCTTGGAGCAGGGTTTGTTATCGAACAATATTTTAGATATCAAAAAAATAGGCACTCGCCTGTTTATTCAAACCGTTTCTGGAATCAATTACTTTGAAAATGACGTTTTAAAGAACATTAACGTTGAAGACGGATTATCTCTTTCTAAATTTCATCCATCAGCATTGCACAATTCCGATAATCAAGTATATGTCAGTGGATACGATGTCTTACAGTATTTTTCAATCAACGGTTTAGACAAAGAAAGTGTCCCATTTTCAATCAGTTTTTTTAAAGGCGTCGGGATTGATAAACAAAACAATGAAAAGATCATTGCTTTAGAAACTGACAATACCCTAGAAATCGACTATCAAATCCAAACGTTGGCCTTAGATTTTTTTGTCGATACATTCTATAAGACCCAACAAATCAGCTATTATTTCAAGCGAGGTGAAGAAGCAGACATCTCCAACGGGTATAACAACGTCCTTCAAATCAGCGGGTTGCCTTACTACTCAACCCAGCTTGAAGTTTATGCAATCGATGGTGCCAATCAGCGAAGTAAAAATACGCTACTCTTAACCATCTATAATTCACCTCCTTGGTGGATACGAGTCGAAATGCTGGTACTTTATGTATTATTGTCAATTGTCTTGGTTTATACGCTAGTGAAATATCGGGAAGGGCAAACCAAAAAACGCATGGAGAGCGAACGTAAATCTAAAGAATTAGAAGAAGCTCGTGAACTGCAAAACAGTTTATTGCCCAAAACCAATCCAAGTATTAACGGGATGCAAATCAGCACTTATCTAAAATCTGCTACTGAAATTGGTGGAGATTATTATGATTTCTTTTATAAAGAAAACGAGTACTTTTATGCAATATGTGGTGATGCCACAGGGCATGGGGTGATATCTGGCATCATGGTTTCTGTTACTAAAGCAGGGCTTAATGGAATTCCAATGGATTCGCCTAGTCGGATCCTACAACAACTTAACCGTATTGTCAAAAGGGTCAACTTTGGTCGCTTGCGCATGAGTCTTAGTGTGGCCAAACTTAACTCAGATTCGGTAGAATTGAGTTCAGCGGCCATGCCACCCACTTATTTTTACTCGGCCAAGTCAAAACGAGTTGAAGAAATTTTGGTTCCTAATTTACCTTTAGGAGGTATCGAAACTGAACAATATGACGGGATCAAAAAACAGTTTGACCAAGGAGATATTTTGGTGATGATCTCTGACGGCCTGCCCGAACTACCCAATCCAAAAAATGAATTGCTGGATTACGACAAGGTCTATAATTGCGTAAAAGACAACGCCCAAAAGGATGCTGAGGGGATTAAGAATGCCTTAGTTGCACTATCAGATGATTGGGCTCAGGGATTGATGAATCCGGATGATATCACCATTGTAGTGATTAAAAAAGCGGCCTAATCCTTCGCTTTATATATCCAATTTTGGATTTGTGCTTTTTTGCCTTTTACAAAGATTGGGGGTTTTTCTTCGAAGCCTACCGAATCATTAAGTTGCTCAAGCACCGATTTAGAAATGACAATTTCTCCGGGTTTAGCATGTGAGCATAATCGAGCTGCTAGATTGACGGGGTCACCGATTACGGTATAATTCATTTGACGCTTGGAACCAATATTTCCACAAACGACTTGACCGGCATTAACACCTATACCAATCTGCAATTTGGGAAACCCCTTGGATTCCATTTCATTGTTAAAGCGTCTAAGAGTAGCCATCATTTCTAATGCAGAATTTACGGCTGATTGGGCATCGTTATCAGTTTTAATAGGGACTCCATACAATACCATTAATTCATCTCCAATAATTTTATCGAGTGTCCCGTTAAATTTAAAAACCACCTCAATCATTGCTTCGAAATAATGATTGAGCAAATAAACTACTTCGTTAGGTTTCATTTTTTCAGACATCGAAGTAAATCCCCTTATATCACAAAAGAGGACACAAACATCATTTTGTACTCCTCCAAGTTCCATTAGAGTGTCGTTCTTAAGCAATTCGTCAACAATATTTTCAGATACATATTTTTTAAAGGTGGATGTGACTTTATTGATACTGGATAAATCTTCAAAAGAAAATATAAGTCCTGATGGAAGTTGATTTTCATCGAATACCGTAGATAGAGTCAAGTTTATTTGTCCTGGATTGCCTTGAAAAGTTTCTATTTCAAATTTATCTTCTTGAAGTATACTTTGTGGTTCTTGTTCAGCTTTTTCTAATAGTGTAATCAATTGAGGATTATTTTGAAATACTACAAAATAATGGTTGTTAAGAACTTCATCTTCTTGCATCGCAAAGATTTTCTTGGCGGATTCGTTGATGTATTCCAATTCACCTAAAAAATTGATTTTGATAATTCCGGTAGTAATTGAACTCATGATATTATCTACCAACTTATTAGAATTTTGAAGTGATTCTATCAATCGAAGATTATCATAAGCAAGACTTACTTTCTTGGAAAGGATGTCAAACAATCGCAGATCTTGAAGTGTAAATTTTACCAAACCTGACCTACTTTCTTTGTCTACTAAAACAATTGCTCCTACCAATTTATCTTGATTTGTCAACGGGCTTATTAGTACATTTTTAGTTGAAAAGCTAAGCAGGCTATAATTATGAGGATCATCAACAATTATGGCTTTTTTATGGTCATCAAGTTCTTTGATTATCCCTTTACTAATTCGTATAATTTTTTTAGGAAGGTCCTCTTGCGTAAGGTTAAATTTAGAAATTACATTAAAAAAGTTGGTTTTAGAATCCCTAAGTAATATCATTCCCTTTGAGGAATTAAGCGACGATAAAATGGTAATCAACAAATTTTCAAACAATTGTTCTAATTCGTTGGTATTATCATTGACAATATTTGTGACATCAATCAAAGACTCAATCTCCAGGTGTCTAAAACTCAATTCTTTACTGCACCTTTCGAAGTTAATACTAAGTTTATTCTTAGTTACTTCTTGCTCGATTTGTTTTTTTAAAAGTATGAGTAGGTTTTTTTGATCTTCATTTAAATTGTTTGTTGGTATTAAAAAAGACCCAAATGGTTTTGATTCCAGTTCAACTGGAAGGAGAAAATTTATGTTTTTTAAAATAATTTTTTTTGGTGCATCAGGATATAGCTTATGGAAAGTTAAATTTGAAATTGTTTCAAAATCACTGATACTATAGTCCGTTTCCTTTGGTCTGGAAATTGAAAACACCAAATCATTTGGCATAAAGGGTAGGGCTTTTTTTTGATTAAAAATGAGGATCTGAAGTTGCTCCAATCCCATTTTTTCTCTTAAAAAAAGCAACTTATCTGTTACCGAATCCTTATTAATATATTCAATAACAAGGCTAGTTGTCACCATAAACTTTAGGAAAGTGCAGAAATAGCCTCATCCTGAGTAGCATGTACAGCACAATATTTTGTAAGCCCCATAATTTTAAAGGTTTTTTCAATTATTGGTGTTAATTCACAAAAGACAAGTTGACCATTGATTTCTTGCAATTCTTCTATCAACTCTATAAGAATAGAGGCTCCAATACTGTTGACTATGTTGGAACGACTAAGATTAATTAAAAAAATAGTTGATCCTTTGACTATATGAGATTGTGCAATTGATTGGATTTCTTCTCCAAGATCTTTGTTTAGATATCCCTCAGTGGCAATAATTACAATAGAT
>Ga0255761_10001476_pt1 | contig 21786 bp, 14 predicted proteins | sample 071ome_29_FD_179961 | JGI IMG/M metagenome (GOLD analysis project Ga0255761, IMG submission 179961) | Coastal salt marsh microbial communities from the Groves Creek Marsh, Skidaway Island, Georgia - 071407BT metaG (version 2) | ecosystem: Environmental > Aquatic > Marine > Intertidal zone >... | reverse complement strand
ACGACGACGACGAGAGCGACTGCGAAGAGCTCTCGTTTGGGAAGAGGCGCGGACGATGGATCGAAGAAAATTCGGTCGCCGCTGATGGATCGAGGGAACAACCAAGATGCCGCGCTGACAGTTACCGCGGAGAAAGACGCAGAGGAAGAGGAGGAGGAGAAGCCGAAGAAGAAGAAGAGCAACAAAAAGATTGACGTCGCGAAGAAGCAACCGGCGGCGAGAAAGACGCGAGCAAAGAAGGAACAAAAAGAACAAAAAGAAACGGAGAAGGAGAATGAAGTCACGATGAACACGAGCGGCGACGCGCCGAAAGATGACGGCGATGAGGGAGCGCAGACGACGAGGACGACTGCGTCGTCTTCCGAAAAAGACATCCACATCCGAGAACAAGAAAAGATACAAGAAGAAATGGACAACGAAGACCCGATGCAAATATTGAAGCTCGCGGTAGCGACGTGGCAGAGGCGTGGAGTGGACCCGTCCGAGGCTATTTTTGAGGCGTTTCCTTTGCGCTTATCGGAACGGAAGGACGGGGCGACCATGCGGCGGTTGATGGCGGCGTTGGCGGGCGTAGAGTTGGCGCCGACGACTGTGAAGAAAGCAAGAGCGATTCGCGAGGAGATGTTTGAAGACGTGGAAGAGGAAGACGTGTGCGATATGGTTGAGGATAAAGAGGAAGTGGGCGATAGCAAAGATGACTCGAAGCAAAAGCCAAAGGCGGAGCAGTCGCTTGAGGACCACGCAACGAGACGATTAAGTTTCGGATCCGGGAACGGCGAGAAAGATGAGAACGCGAAGGAAGATGAAGAAGAAGTAGCAGCACCAGTAGCAGGGGATATTGAAGGAGAAGACGAAGAGTTTGGCACTCCGGAAGGGAAAATTGAAGACGAAGAAGGCGATATCGAAGGCACGTTTGATCCGTGCAACTGCGGTGAGCTCGAGTGTCCGAAAGAGAAAATGTTGAAAAACAACGGACCATTCCAGCTCCCAGTAGTTAAACAAGAGCAACCGCATAAGCAAGTGACACCAGTGAGAACGTGGATGGATGCAGAGCAACCGTCGTTGTCGAATAATGCAGACGGAGCGGAAGAAGAGGAAGAGGAGAATGAGGAGGAGGACGATAGCGAAAGCGTTGCCGCCACGGACGTTGACGAAAACTATTCCATCCGCGACGAGGAGGAAGACGACGACAACGACGACGACGATGTCAGAAGTATTGCAGGCACTGATTACGTCGCGTCTCCTCTCGTTGAGAGCATCATAGATCGCGCTTCAAAGAATCAAGAAAAAATAGAGGACGAACCGGCACCTCCTGAAAAGGAGGCTGAGGTGGTAGAAGAAGAAGAAGAAGAAGAAGAAGCTGTAGCCGCTCGACCGAAGCGTAAAGCAGCGGCCAAAAAGAAAGTTCAAATTTTGTCCTCTAGCGACGAAGAGGAAGAAGAGCACGATGATGGTGACGACGAAGAAGAGAGTGCCGCGCCGGTGCGAGCGTCGAGGCGTGTAGCAAATAAGCGCAACGAAATCGCGCAGAAGATATCGAATCGAAGAAGAAATCAAATCTTGGAAGATAGCGATGAAGATGAATCCTCAGACGAAGACTATGATAATGATGATTCGCTCTCGGAGATTGCAGAAGAAGAGGAAGCAGATGACTCCGAGTTCGCTCCTAGCGACGATGAAGACGACGACGAAGTGAAACCATTCTTGAAAACAGCGATGAAAACGGCAATGAAAACGCCGGGACCGCCAGCCAAGACGCCCGGCAGAGTCAACTTCAAAACACCAACGCCTCCACGAACGGGTCCAAATACGCTATTTCGCGCGATGACAGATAAGAAATGCAACACGGCTTTACGCGCTGCGCGTCTCGCGGCTATGGAAGACGAACAGAAAGACGAAGACATTTCTCCCTTCAATCTCGAGCGTTTGCAAACGCCGCCAAACGAGCCGGCGAACATGTCGCCAACAAAAACGTTTTCTGCATGGAAACCACCGCCGTCTCACTCGAAAGCGTTAACATCGGCATTGAAATCCGTTGGAAAGACTATTGGCGGTAATTTGAAGAATGGGTTCGACTTCAACAAGCACAAAGAATCCATCACGAGAGCTCTTTTCGACGAGTTCAACGCGAACGTTTTCGAGCGACAACTTCCAGATGGATTTGAGATTACTTGGAGTAAAAAACTGCTCACCACGGCTGGCTTAACCGTGTATAAAAGAACCACCATCGAAGGTGTTCGTCATTTCGCGGCACGTATCGAGTTGAGCGCAAAAGTACTCGATTCCGTGCACAAGCTCGAGGCGACTTTGTTACACGAGATGTGCCATGCGGCTGCGTGGCTCGTCGATCACGTGGCCAAACCGCCACACGGAGACGTGTTCAAAAAATGGGCGAAGCTAGCGATGCAAACGTACCCGGGAACGAATGTATCAACGTGTCACGCGTATGCGATTCACACGCCATTTAAATGGAAGTGCACTCAAACGTGGTGCGAACAAGAATACGGACGACACTCGAAATCCATCGACGTTGAGAAGAAGCGTTGTGGATTATGTGGCGGTCGATTGGAGTTTATGGGCAAGTTTACCTCCGACGGCGTACTCGTCAAAGGCTCTAACGTCGAAAAGAAAGCGACCGGGTACGCGAAATTCGTCCAAGATAACTTTGGAGACGTAAAGAAAGAGCTCGGTAATAAGACACCGCACAAGAAAATCATGGAAAAGTTGAGCGAAAAATGGAACGAGAAGAAGAAAGCCGGGAAGAACGGCAGCGGCGAAAGCAGCGGCAGCAGTAGCGGCAACAATGAGAGCTTCAGCGAAGATAAAGAAAATATCCCAAAAGAAGCTCCAGGAACTATTTCGAAGGCGGCTGCCAGGTTTACGAAGATGGCTTTGTTCGAAGAAGAAATCATGTCCTTCACCGAGAAGAAGAAAAAGAAGAGCGTTTCTATCCAAGAGGAGGAAGAGGAAGTCGAGACGAAGATGAAGGCGATGAACTTGAACTCGCTTTTGTTAGAAGAGGAATGAGAGTGGTATATCCAAATGCACGCAGAAACACACAGACAACGTATAAAAGTAGATTTTATCTTTTGTTGATTATATCATTTTGTATAAGTATTGAAACAAGTTTATATTAGTTCGTATGTGTCAGGTTCCTTGCTTTCTCGCATTCCATCCTCGCTATGTGTTATATCAATATGTAAAGTAACTGTATTTTTTATCGTCTTCCTTCTCCTGGTATTGACTTCTATAATTTTCTCGCGTCACTACGCATCGAAAGATGCTCTTTGCCAACATCTGGCAGAGCGGGTCTCGCGAAAGAGCGCGCGCTCCGATTTTTTTTTTAGTATATAATATAAAATTCCTCCTCTCGCAAACAACCTTTACTTCGCGTTCGGGTCTTTTTGCGTGTACGTCTTGATGACTTCACGGAGCATTTCGTTCTCCTTTTCCAAAGTCTTGCATCTGTTCTCTAACTCGTCCAATTTCGCTTGTCTCTCTCTTTCCGCGTTCTCCAAAGAGTTCATGTATGCCTTCTTTCTTTCTCTCGCGTGTTGCGCGGAAACTCGGTTACGCAACAACCTCTTGAGGCGCTTGCGCTCGCGTTCATCCTCGGCGGTGTTCCCAGTCGGCATGGCCGGCAAATCCTTACCGTCGTCGTATTCATCGTTCTTCTTTTTCGGCGGCATGTCGGACGTTGTCGTCGGTACCGTCGCTGTATTTGCTAAGTGTGTTGTAGTGTTGTTGGTTTGTTCCCAAGGACGCGAGTGACCTTCGCTGCTCGTCGTCGTTGGCGCGTTATTCGTCCTCCCGAGCGTATCAACGTCCGGAACAACCTGTAAATCCTGGTTGTCGGTAAAGTTCGAACTCGTCGGCTTCGCTTCTCCTCCAAACGGTACTTCCGCTCCAGCCTTTCTCTTCAACTGTAACAACTGCTTCCCTTTCGCCGCTAACCGAACTTGTTTTCTCGCCTGTCTAATCTCCCTCGCGGATTGTCTCGCGCGTTCCTCCGCTGTCGGTAATCCAGTCTGAACCGGTGCAAATGTCGCGCCGTGTACGTGGACCGGGACGTGGACCGCTTGAAACTGGTGCGGTTGGAATAGATTGGTTTCTGTTGGTTTCGAGCGCGGCGCGCGGAAAAAAAAACAAGGTCAGTCTTTGTCCGTGTTGTTTCTCTGAGAATTTGAGAAAAGAAAAAAAAAATCTCCCCCTCCCAATCCCTTTCACGCTGAGAGCGCGCGCATCTTTCTTCACCGCGCGCGCTCTTCGCACCTCACGCACAAACTCGCGACGGGCAAAAAGAAAGACCAAAACGATTTTTGCCCTTCCCGATCGCGTTTCGGGAGGAAAAGATACCGGGAAGCCTCTCGTACACGCGACGATCTTTCTTCGTCTCTCGGGAAAAAAAACCTCGGAGGGAGAGAGAGAAAAGAAGCAAAAGAACACACACGTACCTTGATACCCTCGGCTCGCGTAATCCTCCGGGTGCGAGTCCGGACACAACAAATCGGCCAAGTCGTCCACGCCTCTCAACAGAGTATCGTCGATGTCCGGAACTTCGAAGTTTGACTCGTACCCCATACAAAATACGCGCTAAAAAAGATGGATATGTAACGTAACTCTCAAGGGACTCTTTTCTTCTTTCCCGTACTCTCTAAAAAATGGTCGCTCTCTCTCTCTCTTCCTCTTTAGGGAGAGTGCTTCTCTACTACTGCGTGCACAAAAGGCCAACTAAAAGCGCGGAGGGGGAGTCCTTCTGGACTACTCGGGTCGAGCGCTGTAACTTTTTCTCTCTAAGGCGAACACACGAGCGCGCGCGTTCTTCTTCTCGCGTGTTTCTTTATGTGAGGTGAGATGGAAAAAAGAAATGCGTCTCTCTCTGCTTCTGGTTCCACTCCGGGGGTAGGGGTGATTTTCCACCAAAGAAGAATGGATTTGATTTTTTCGGTAAACGGTCGACGTGGCTTCCTCTGGATAGTGTGGAGTCTTCTCGTTTGGTCGTCTCGTTGCAACCCTAAAAGGGCTTCGAACACCCTAAATATTTTTTTTTTGTTGTTGTTGGTCCAGTTTTTTCGAGGTGTTTTGACACATCGAGAGAAAAAAAAGGTCGTTGTTGGCAGAGTTGGTGTGTTGTTTCAGAGGCGTTTATCAAAGAGAGAGAGAGAGAGAGAGAGAGAGAGAAAGAACGAATAAACGAGGAAACGAGATGAACTTTGTGAAAGCGCAGCTGGAAAAAGCGGAGCGGTTCGTCGAGAACGTGGAGCAGAAAGTCGCCGAGCGCGTGCCCGGGTTGAACAACAACAACAACAACAACGCGAATTCGGATTCCGAGGACGAGGACGGACGCAGAAGAAGAAGAAGGCCGAAGGTGGTGTTATCGGATGATTCGGACAACGAGGAGGAGTTTTTGAGGGAGAGACGAAAAGAAGACGGTGGTGTTGTCGTCGATGAGGCGAGTTTTCGGATGGATTCGAACGCGACGCCGCCGCCGGCGCCGTCGTCGTCGGTGGCGCTCGAGAAGAGCTCGAGTTTTGCTTTTGAAGAGAGCGATGGTGCTTCAAATATCGCGCACTTGTCGCCGTCGAAGCAGTTGTTGGGTAAACCGCCCTCGCCTACGATTTCCGTCGTCGCGAAAGAACAGCAGACTGAGACGAAGAGCGCATCGAGCGGTACGAAACGAGAAGGACAAAACGAGAAGAATATCATCATCGCGCGAGACGACGAAGAGTATAAACTGAAAGAGAAGATTGTCTTGTACAAGAACAAAGTGCAAGATTTAAAATCAGAGCGGGACCATTTTCAGAGACTTTTGAGGGACATGCAAAACGAGGCGATGGTGAATACGGATAAGTTGATGTTATCGCAGACAAAGTTGGAGCAAAAATTGAAAGAGAAAGAGGTGAAGTTGAAGGAGAAGGAGGAGGAAATCAAGCGGTTAAACGCGACGGAGAAAATAAGGAACGAAGCAGAGGACGAGGCGCAGTCGTTGACGCAAGAGTCAATCGCGAGTGTCTTAGCGGGTGCGAAAGAAGCACAGATGCGCGCAGAGAGGCAGGCAGAGGCGTCGAGCCGGGAGATTGTGACGCAACGGGAGGAGTTTGCCAAGAGAGAAGCGGATTTGGAGGACCAGTTGGAAAGGTTGAGCCAAGACGTGGCGAAGGTTTCGCAAACGAGCGAGGAGAGAGCGAGGGCGTTGGTAACTTTTGAACGAAGAGCGGTCGCGGCCGAAAACGATCACGAGAGATTGTCTGAGATGGTTGCTAGGTTGGAAACGTCGTTGGCGGCAGAGACGAAGAGAGCAGAGAGGGCGGAAGATGATGGCGAGTACGAGAGGATGAAAGAGCAATTGGAGATTGCAAACGGGGAGATGCAAAAGTTGAGGAAAGAAGTAGACGTGACCAAACGAAGAGCGGAGATCGCGGAAAGAGATTTAAAAGTTCGAGTTGGCGTTTTGAATGGTGGCAGAGATACGACAAACGGCGGTGAGAACATCGATGGACTAGCGCAGGAAGACCAAAACGAACTCGAGTCGTTGCGGAAACGATCCGAGGAAATGACCAAGTTATTATATGAGAAGCAACGACAATTAGAAAGTTTACAAGGAGAAAAACAAACGTGGAGTATGCGTTTAGAACGCGCGAAGGAAGAGGTTATGAATTCTGCGGACGTTTCCATGATTGCGTCTTCGTCGGTGAAGCGGAGAGCAAACGCGATGGACATCGAAACCGGTAGAAATTTTGCCTCGGCGGATGTTGATATTGTGCCTATGGAAGCGTCGAGAACGTTTTCGCGATTAGCACAAAACAGACGGGTCGGAAAAGTGGTTACCAAAGCGTGGCAAGGTTTAGATGCCGCCGCGGCAACTTTGTCGGACGGTGTTAGATTATATCCGATTGCGCGAGTAGCTTTCTTTGGGTACTTGTTTTTCATCCACATGTACGCGTACTTTTTGTTGCATAAGTTGCAGCATAACGCGCACATGGCCGAATTGCATTTACATGATGTCGCTGGTCATCATCCTTAGTATTACGAGTAGGTTTATTGCGCTAGAATATGTATGCATAGTTTATAATCAAACGAAAATATCATTTTTTTCCTTTATAATACAAATCACGTTCTCTCTCTCTCTCTTGCAAACTTTCTACGGTTCCACGTGACGCCTTCCTCTTCTTATTATTGATACTTCCTTCGCGAAGTAGTGCTACTAATACCTCTTCTTTCTACTAATATAAATGACTAATTGATATATGTGATAATAACGTAATAATGACGCATATGCAATCGTGGGTGGGTACGATATCTTTTTTCTTCTACCAACTCGATACCCCGTAAATAGGACCTCTGATGCGTCTCGCCAGCTGCATATCCTTCGGCATAATCGTCACCCTCTTCGCATGAATCGCGCACAAATTACAATCTTCAAACAAATGCACTAAAAAGTCCTCCGAGGACTCTTGTAACGCTAACAACGCCTCCGCGGTCCATCGCATCGGTTGATCCGTAAACTCGTTGCAGATCTCTCTCACGAGTCTCGCAAAGGGCAGTTTTCGAATCAACAAGTCGGTTGATTTTTGATACTTTCTGATTTCTCGAATGGCTAGGGTTCCCGGTTTGTATCTGCGTTTTTGTTGAATCAGCGGGCCTATATGTTCCGGACACGTGCGGATAGATGGAGAAAGAGAGATACATTCATCAGCCGACGCGTCGTTCGCTCTCGCAGGTTGAGAGAGAGAGAGAGAAAAGAGAGGCCGAAAGAAAGAAGCGAAAGGGGGTGAAAATTCAAAAAAAAAAAGAGAAAAATTTGAATCGCCCCTTTGAACGCTTTTGCGCGCACGGTAATAAAAAAAGCTCCAATCAAAGCCGAGAGAGAGAGGTCTCTCCGCGACGAAACCTCGAGAGAGAGAGAGAAAGATAGAGAGCGAGAAGTGCGCACCGTTTAATCGCCCAAACTCCGCTCGTCTTTGCGGCGTGCCCTGTGTTGTTTTAAAAATTTTAAACCCCGCGAGAGTCAGTTTTTGAATCGCAAGAAGAGAGAGAAAAGAAGAAAAAAACACAACCGGCGGGGAGAAAAAATTGAAACAGAAAACTCGCGCTCCTCGCGTTTACTACGCTCTCTCGAAGAAGCAAACGTACCTTTCGCCCCATGCTCACCGGCCGAACCATCGCGAGAGAATTGAAAAAACAACGGCTGTCTCTCTAAAGGCTATTCTCTCGTGTGGCGCTGTTTTTTGTTGGAGACGTTCGTGCGTCGTTGTCTCTCTCTTCCTCTCTCTGTTTCTCTGAAGAAGAACAACGGAAGCTCCACAGAAGGAGGAAACATTGAAATTGAAACCCTAAAACAGAAAAAATTGGTTAATAACTCCACTTCAAATTCCCGCTCGTGTTTTGTTTGCAGAAGACGAGCACGACCGCGCTCGAGAGAGAGAGAGAGAGAGAGAGAGAGAGAGAGAGAGAGAGACGCGAAGAAGCCACCACCACCACCACCACCACCACCTCTCAAAGCAAACGAAGCATCATCATGACGACGCAAACGGACCCTCTGGCGAAATCGGTTCGCGGGACGAACCCGCAAAACATGATGGAGAAAATCACGCGAGATAAAGTGTACGCGATGACGTTTTGGAAGGAGAAGTGTTTCGCGGTTTCTGCGGAAACGCTGGTGGATTTAGCGGTGACGGATTTGACGCAAATAGGCGGGATATACGGAGGGAATAATCGAGCGACGGAGTTTTTGTGCTTGACTTTGAAGATGCTGCAAATAGCGCCGGAGAGAGAAATCGTGATCGAGTTCATCAAGAACGAAGACCACAAGTACGCGAGGTTGTTGGGGGCATTTTATTTGAGACTGGTTGGGAGCTCGGCGGAGGTGTACAGATATTTAGAACCGTTGCTGAACGATTACAGGAAAGTTCGGAGACGCGTGAAAAGTGGCGGATGCGAGTTAACGACGGTGGATGCGTTCGTGGACGAACTTTTGACGAAGGATTTTTGTTGCGACATCGCGTTGCCGAGACTGGCGAAACGGTTCGCGTTGGAGGCGACGGGCGCGTTGGAGGAGAGGAAGTCGTTGTTAGAGGAAGAAGTTGGAGAAGGCGAAGATTTTGAAACGGTGATTGAAAAAGCCGTGGACGAAGAGATGGCGAAAAGAAGAGCGATGACGATGCCAGGGGAAACGGTCAACGTAGATGGGGACGAAGAGAAGGAGGAGGACGCCATCGCTGCGAATAAGAAACGAAGTTTAGAAGACGAAGGAGAGAAGGAAGAGAAGAAAAAAGCGAAGAAAAAGAAGAAAGGAGAGGGAGAAGAGGAAGGTGACGGGCAAGACTTGGAGATAGCAGAAGCGAACGCGCTGCGCGCGAAGCTGGGATTGAAACCGTTGAGAGGTTGAGTGATTTCATCGACTGTAAAAATATAGAGAATTATAGACTAGAGAAAAATAGATGTCGTTCACGCCTTGCGTGTGCGTACGTAAGTGTAAATTTTTAATAATAGTATACTAATAACAAGTTAATTTATATATTTATGTTCAATAGGCGAAGCGTTCGCTCGAAAACAGTGTGCGTTTGAAACGCGAGAAGCATCAAATGAAAAAGCGTTTTGCTCATTATATAGAAGCGCACTCGAGCCTTTCTCGATTTGAAACTCTCTCCCTCTCGTCGCGTTTACTTCGCCATCATCATCTTCACAAACTCTTCGTAGTTCACTTCTCCATCGCCATCAACGTCCGCTTCTCGAATCATCTCGTCGACTTCTTCGTCCGTCAACTTCTCGCCCAAGTTCGTCATGACGTGTCTCAATTCCGCCGCGCTGATCGTCCCGTTTCCGTCTTTATCAAACACTTTAAACGCTTCGTGCAATTCTTCTTCGCTGTCCGTGTCCTTCATCTTACGCGCCATCAAGTTGAGAAATTCTGGGAAATCGATGGTACCGTTACCATCCGCGTCGACTTCGTTGATCATGTCTTGAAGCTCCGCTTCCGTCGGGTTTTGGCCGAGAGATCGCATCACCGTGCCTATACAACGTTATCATAGAATTTGAAGCAAAAACAAAGTCAGTTTTTTTGGGATTTTGGATTCAAAAAAATGTGCTTTTCCCGAGCCCGCGCGTTTCCTCCTTCTCCTCCTCTCGCGCTTTGAACGCTAAACAATATCGCATCCGCATCGTCGTTCCGGTCGCTTTCACTCTCGCAAAGATCGTCGCATCAACGAAAGTAAAAGGCAAAAAAAAGAACTTTGAAAAAACCGCGCGGCGCCGGTTCGAGATCGTTCGAAAAAAGGCAACCCGGGGGAGTGGAAGGAGGTTTAAAATCTTTCTCGAGAATCCCACGTATTCTCTCCTCTCAGAGGAGACGTTCGAACGAAAGAGAGAGAAAGGAGGGCGATCGCATCGGCCGCAGACGCGAACGATGCGTTCCGCTCTTAAACAGAGAGAGAGAGAGAGAGAAAAGAGAGAGAGAGAGAGAGCCTTTGAGACACCGACGATTCAATTTTGTTGACCGATTCGTTCCCCACGCACGGGAGGAACCTCTTTCAAAAAAAAGAACAGAACGAAGAACGCACCGAGCTCTTTCGTGGTGATGGTCCCGTCGCCGTCTTTATCGAACAAAGCGAACGCTTCTTTGAATTCGGTGATTTGCTCGTCGGTGAGTTCAGCCGCCATTGTTGTTATTTCTTTGCGCGTGTTCTTTATAACAAGAAAGAGTGAGGCACGCGCTGGATTGGATCAATTATTTTTTCGTTTTTGAAGGCGGGGTCGAGCTCAAAATATCCCGAGAGGAACGAAAGCTCTTTCTCTCTCTCTCTCTCTCTCTCTTTCAACTGTCGCCGCGCGCGCCGGCGGTTGTGTTTCTTCTTGTACAAAAAGTAATATTACAACTGTTTGTAAATACGTGTCTCTCTCTTTCTTTCTCTTTCTCGACGACGCTCACCGGGAGCAGCAGCGGCGTCTTTTACTTCTTCTTCTTCTTCTTCTCCTTCCTTTACGTCGCGAGTGAGGCGGCGAGACCTTCTCGATATCGGGCGCCTTTGCGTAAGACGATGGGAGGGATATCGTCGAACGCGAAGCTCGTCTCGTTTTCTTCATCCTCGTTTTTGACGAATGTTTCTTGATCGGCGTCGACGAACGCCTCGCTTTGTAAGATGAGAACGTTGTAGAAGCAGCGAGCGGCGGCTTGACGCGTCAACGCGTTGGATTCGCACAGCTCGGTCAAGTCGACCGAGGAGCTGGTTTTTCCTTTTTCTTTTTCTTTATCGTCCGATGAAACGGCATCAAACGCGGCTTCGCTCGTGTTGGCGTCGTCGTCGTTCCATGCGGTGTTTGCGGAAAGGAAGACGAGCAAGTTCTTCGCGGCGCGCGGGATGCGTTCGTGGCGGTTGCGACCGGAACAATCCAAGTACCCGGCGGGTTCTTCTTCCGTCTCTTTCAGAGGCTGACTTTTGTCGAGTGGTTCGCTTGATCTTTGCGAGAACGTACGACCGAGCATTTCACGATCTTCGTGAATGGTGTCCTCGTGCAAGTTTCCTTGCGGTTGTCCGTGCTCGTCAACGAACTCGAGTTCTTTCCCTTCCAGCGCGTCCGCTAAGGAGGATGGAGTTCGAACGACGCTTCCGCCTCGCGTGCCTCGCAAAGACGCCGAAACACCACCACCAGAAGAAGGTGTTCGGACGAGCGCCGCGCGCTTCTCGGCTCTTTTGCGCGCGTCGTATTTGAGGAAGTGCTCCTCTTCCTCTTCGTCCCAAGCTGGAGGAACGTTGTATCCGTCTTCCTCGTCTTCCGTGGTGTACTCACCGTCTGGACGTCGTTGTTTGACTTCTGGCGGAGGAACTAACGTAGCGTCGCCGGGAATGGGCGCAAAGTTCACCTTTGACTTGTAATCGGGATACAAAATCGCTTCGAACTTCTTCCATCGATCTCCTTTGCGGAAGAAGGATTCGCGTCCGGTTTGGAAAGCTGTCGCTCGGAAGTGCGCCGCCAACGCTTTCTCGTCGTGCATCAAATGGATGTCCATTTCGTCGATCGGAATCTCCTTTTTCGGACGTTCGCACACGATATCGTCGCAGTTCTTGAGCCACTCTTTATACTCGTCGTTTTCGATCCGCGTCTGCTGATCGAAGATAATCGCGCGCTGGTTTGCGAGTCGAGCGACTTTCGGTCGTTGTTGCCTCGGACGCACTGGCGCGTTCGCCGCGCGCAAATCGAGGAGTAGACGCTCTTCGCGTCGGTCTTGTTCCTTTTGCGACTGAAACGCGGGTTCGAGGAACGCTCTTTCTTCTTCAGAGTCATCCATGGGTATCGCTGCATATCCTTGTTGATCCTCATCCTCTGAGCCTTCGTCTGGAATAGGTGCCAAGATGTTCTGTTGGTCGTCTTCCTCTTCCATGCCAAACGCGCGTTGACGCTTACGTTCTTTCTCTTCTTCGTCGCCCGAAAGGTCGTCGTCTTCCATTATCCCACCGTATCCGAGACGAAACATCATGTCGTCGTCGTCCAAGTCGAGCTTTGCTCTCCTGCTCTTTTCGAGCTGTAAACGCTTTTCGGACTTGCGCTTCGAGCCGGCTTCATCGGCGTCGCTATCGCCAGCGTTCTTAGCCCATTGCAAAACCTCCTCGTCGTGAAGGTAAAACCGATTTTCGCCTCCGGATACGGCTTTCGAGCCACTCGGCGCGGCATTGAACTCGCTCATATTCGACATCGTGTCGAGATTCTCGTCTTTTCCTCGATGCGGATCGTCTCTGTCGAGGAGCAAGTTCATGTCGTACTCGAGCAAATCGGCGTCGTCCAAACCGCTATTCCCCATTTTACGTCTCTTCTTTGACTTTTTCGTTCCATCCGCGTTGTTTTTCTCGTCCTCACCAGCGTTTCCATCCGCGAGCAACTTGACGTCCTCGCGTTTTTGTTTCGATTGCCTCGATTGAATCTTCACCAAGCGTTGCACGACGTCTCGACAGTCGTCGTGTAAAAAAACAATCTTTCGATTGTATAACGTAACGACGCCTTTCAAAAGCACCGCAGCGAGACGCAAAGCCTGTAATTATGAGTATTGAAGTCATCATCGAACCGCATAACGGAAAAAGAGTCAGTTAAAAGAAAGAGTCAAAAATCGTTTGGCGCGGTCGCTCGGCTTTTGTTTGTTTTTTCGTTCGGCTCAGTACGAGAAAGGAAATATTTTGTCACTCATTTTCCTACCGTGCGGGGTAGACGACGCCATAAACACACCACACGTAGGAATCGGATAATGAAGGAGGGTATGAATTTAACATCATCGCCGAAAACAAAACGTTCCAAAGACAGCTCCCTCGATCGCGCTCGCGTTCGCGTGAAACGAAAATCAAATGCGAGATCTACAATTGAACAAAAAGCAACGCGCGTACCAAAGGACTCGGCGGTTTCATGATTGTCGCGCACGCCTCGCTGATGGACATCCCGTTCGCTTTCGCTCGCGTCAACCGCTTCGCTTTTTCCGGGTGATGCGCTAAAATCTGCACCATTACCAATAATAATAATAAGAAAGGTCGTTAGTCCTCCGCGTTTGAAATACGCGGATCGCACTCAAAAACGAGAGAGTAACAAAGTCGGATCGAAAGAAAAACATACGAACGCGAACGATGCGAGCGGTCAAAAAGCGCGCCAAACGCGCGAAACGAGACGCACCCAAACGTTTCCGAGCGCGCCTTTCGGGGAGAGCAAGTCGATGGAGTAGAACATGTTTCGTTTACGATGTTTCTTTTATATATGTTTTTCTTTTTTGCCCTTTCCACGAGCGTCAGAACTCTGACGCTTTTTCTCTCGTCCCTATAAGACAACACAAAATATAAAATAATTAAATGGCGAGCATCAAGAGCTTACACGAGAAGCTCCGCGTGGACTCCGGGAGCTTCCACCAGTTGCAGCAAGGTGCGCGTTCCCATTCGGTTTTTCTCTCCGTTTCGCGTTCGCTCGCGCGTTTTTTTTCCTTTTCCGAGAGAGAAACTGACCCAAAATGCAAAACTCTTCTTTTCCCCGACGCGAAACAGAACTGCACGCGAACATCGAGGCGAGGAAAACGTTCACGCAGCAAGCGACGGAGAACGAGATGGTTTTGGAGGAATTGAAATCTTTAGAAGAAGGCGCGAGCGTGTATAAATTGATCGGGCCGATGTTAGCGAAACAAGACGTGGTCGAGGCGACGAGTAACGTGACGAAGCGATTGGAGTTCATAAACGCGGAGAGGTGAGTGTTTTGTTTTCGAGGTTGACTTTTTTCCTTCTTCTTTTCTTCGTCTCTCCAAAGCGCGCGCGCTTTACGATTGAAATCACGATCGAACGTGTACTGATTACGTGCTCATCTCTTATCACTCGTACACAGAACGCGCTTGGAGAAAGCCGCGGAAGCTATCGAGAAGAAGTTTGATCAGACGCAAAAGGATATTCAGATCTTACAGCAGCGAATAGCGCAGTTGTCCACGGCAAATGCAGCCGGCGTGGTGGATACGGCTTAATATTAGTAGATGAGTTTTAGGAGAGAAATGTATTAGTTATGTCAATTATTAATCAGCAGCAAATGTTATTTGAATTTACATCTATTTCTAGCGGCGCTACGGTTCTACGTGACTATTTACGTGTGTATCTATTTTTATGATTTTATCGCGGACCGCGATGTTGCGTTCCCGACCGCATGTTTCTGAACGAGTCTCTCGACCGCATGGCTCGTTCGCTCAAGACGCGTTTCGGTGGCAGCATCGCCGGGTTCGGCCAGACGCACGATTGCGCTTCATCTGTCCTTCCTCGCAAGTTGTCGACTTTCGAGCGCATCAGCTTCATCTTTTGCGTCTCGGCGATGTAACTTTCAACATTGTCCTTCTTGAACGCTTCGAACGCATCCAAGTTGGCACCGCGAACTCTCTTGATGAAAACTTCATCCTTTTCAGCTAAGAGCTTCATCGGGAAAGGGTCTGGTGCAACGTTGTGTTCTTCCATGAACCGGTGTCTCGGCTTAATGCGCGTATCGAGCGCCAAGGACCAATATGCCGGAAATGAAATCGCCGTTTGTTTTGTACCGCCAAGCTCGTCGATCAAGTACTCGTACTTTGGTCGCAAGTTATCTTCCAAAGATAACGAGAAGAACGTGTTCAAACGGCTGATAGTCTTTGCCACCTCGTCGTCGTTCATTTTACAATCCTTCGCGAGAAAGTCGACGTGCTCTTTGATCCCATCAAAGGAGTATTGCAACGTCTGCGGGTGACGAAGAATCAACTTGGCGACGTTTTCGTGCGAGATCCCCAAATCCTTCAAGAATTCAACTCTCGGAGCGATTTGATCTTCCACCGAAAACGTCAATACCGCTGGGTTTCTCGTGATGACTTTTGCTAAATCCTCCGATGCGATCCCTAGCTCGTGCCTAAAGTAATCCACTCTCGGTTTCAGAGAGTTTTGCACGGATAAGTGTAAAATCGAAGGCTGCTTGGAGAGCACTGACGCCAACGCTTGCGTATCTAAACCCAAATGCGTCAAATATCTGCATCTCGGGATAGAATGCCTATTTCTTTGCAACAAAATCTGTGGATCCTTGCTCACAATCTTCACTAAACTCGTCCCTTCTAAACCTAACTCTGACTTCAAGTATTCCACTCGCGAGATAATCTTCGAGACTGGTTTCGAGAACAGTTGGTCTTCGCTTTGCAACAACAACTTTTCCAAATCCTTCTCTTTGAACCCGAGAGAAACCATATACGTCAACATTGGTCGGTGCTTTTGCTCCAACGACAACTTTCTCCGCAACTTCTCAAACGCTTTATCCGGCATCTGTTCGTACTCTTGGTACTCCATGGAGTAATAATCTACGAACGCTTGGTACTCTGATTTTTTCGGCTGACTCTGCGACGAAGCGCTCGATTTCTTCGAAGAGCTCGCCGACGCTAATCCTCTCTTCGCCTCCTCCATCGCCTCCTTCACCGCTAAGGAGACCTTACCTCCACCGCTACCTAAATTCTTCTTCGCTTTCGTCTTTTTCAATTTTGGTGCCATTGGCGCAAACAAATTCGCCAAGTCTTCCTCCGGTTTGTTCGTCTCTATGATCTGCGCAACCGGTAAAAACACCGACGAATTCGCATCCGTCGCACTCTCTTCGACGTTTTTCACCTCGCTTCGTCTCTTATTCACCTTCGCGACGATGCCTTCTCCTTCATTTTTCCCGCCATTCGCCGTAAATTTTTTCCTCCTCAAAGCCGTCGTCGGCCCCCCGCCATTTTTCTTCGACGACGACGACCTCGTCGACTCGCTCTTCGGTGGTTCCGAAATCGCGCACCGCGTCGTCAGCGTCGCGGAAAACATATTTTCAACCGTTTAAATCTGCACTTTGGCGGTTGAAAGTGCGTTCGCGCTTTTCAGACTGCCCCCCGGGTGCAAACTGTGTTTTTTTGTTATTGCGTGGGTGCGACGGCAAAAATTTATGCCGCATGTAGGAAACACGTCAGCGGTCAGCGAGAGAGAAAACAGAGCGAAACGTTTTCCATTTCACACGAAGAGAGACTTCTCCAAAAAAAAAAGTGCCCGCGTAAAAGCAGAACGAAGCGCTCTCGGGTACACACAGAGAAGAAGAAAAGCGCTTCTTCTTCGCGTTTTCCTTTCCCGTCGAGCGAGAGAGAGGGACGGTGCCCGGACTTCGAGGTGGAAAAGAGAGGCTCTGAAATCTTTTCTCAACGCAACAACTCGGAAGAATCGCCGCCCTCCTTTCAGGTTTTTAAAGAAACCTCTCTCTGGCTCTAGCGGCGCGGTAGAAGAGAGAGATGGCGACGATGCCGTCTTTAGCGTCCGCGTCGGTGTTTCATCCGTCGTCTTCTTCTCTCCGGAAGAACTTCAGCGCGAGTAAGAAAAGCGCGGTAACGCCGGCGGTGCGAGCGGCAGCCGACGCCGACTCCTCTTCCTCCTCCTCCGGGGGGGATCGTCACCCGAAAGAGCGACTGCGAGTGTCGCCGACGCCGCCTGGAGGCGGGATGAAAAACGGGCGCATGAAGAACAAAAACTCAACGACGAGTTTGAACGCGATTCACGACGCCGTGAACGACGCGAAGAACGCGAAAGATTTGAGAGAGAGTTTACACGAGCTGAGTAAACACTTGGCGACGAAGACGATAAAAGGACCTATCGGAACGACGCCTCTCGCTAAGGATGCGACGACGACGAGAAGAAGAAAGCAGGAAAGGAGGGCGGTTTTGGAGCATTTAATGGGGAAGGTTGATAAAAAAGCGAATGATGATAGCGATGACGATGTGGACGGTCCCTCTTCGTCTGAAACGCACGCGAAACACCAAATCATTTACCAAGGGCTCGACGGTGGTTTCGTCGTCGGTAGCGAAAAGCCGAGAAAGCACACGCAAGCGTGCGCGTGTCCAAACTGTAACTTCTTACGAAAACGCATACTGGAAAATAGAGGTAGAGATGACGTAGAAATTCGAGTGTTAGAGGACGATAGAGTGTTGGCAATGGTTGGGGACGACCCGGAGGCAGTTTTGAGACCGGAAACGACCAGGGCGAACGAGTTGAAACGGCGCGAGAGGATTTCGATGGCGAACAGAGGCAATGTGCCTTGGAATAAAGGACGTAAACATTCGCCGGAAACGATCGAGAAGATTCGACAAAAAACGATGGAGAGGATGAAAACACCAGAAGTTCGAGAGAAGATACGCGAGGCAGCTTTGATGAACGCTGGAAAGTTATCGCCGCACACGAAGGTGCGCATATCGCTTTCTGTGAGAGACGCGATGAAGAAGAAAAAAATTGAAAAAATAAGCAACGAAGAAAATCGTTTGGTCCCGAAACAGAGTAAAGTTGGTTTAGCTTCGTACGGAGCGTTCGGTAGAAGAGCTTCGGCGGTTGGACGCGTGTATTTTGGCATCACGAGCGAATACGAACGCATCGCCACGGCGAATCGAAAGAAGAGAGAGGAGCAAGCGAGGCGCAAAGAAGAAAAGAAAAGAGAGACGCAACAACGACAAATGGAGGCGAAGGCGAAGAAAGAAGCGGAGAAACTTTTGCGCATACAAAATGGTTTGACATCGCCGACGAAAAAACGGACGCGAGCGCACAACGAGAAGATTTCGGCGGCCATCAAAGCCAAATGGAAAGACCCGGCGTACGCGAACAAGTTGAAGTCAGCCGCGCACGGTGGCTCGCGAAAGCCAACGGTTCACGCTTCAGCATCCAGAGAGAAGAAACTGAGCACTTGGGAAGACCCAAAAGCGACTCCTGCCTCGCAAGAGAAGCAGCAGTACAGGCGCATGAAAAGAATCGCGGAGTACCGAGAGCAGATTCGCGAACTCGAAGCTAAAAAAGCGCAAACCGAAACGTTGATGGGTCAAATGAAAACTGCCAATGACGCCGCAAATGTTGCCGTTTTTAACTTTGAACAGAAACTCGCGAACGGTGCGAAAGTTTCGGACGACGATTTTGATAACGACGCGTACGAAAAAGCCAGCTTAGCAAAGGCCAAAACGGAAGAGATGATTGCCGGTTTGTGCGTCTCCATCGAGTCCATGGAGTTGGACATTCAAGACGCGGTGCGAAACGAAACCAAATGGGCTCGACGATACAACAAAGTGCTCTTGCAACAAAAAGACGAGGAAGCGGCGGATACCACGGCAAGGAAGAAGAAAACGTACTTACTACGCGAGAGAAAGAAGAAAACGGAGGAGGAGTTGAGACAGGATGCCGAGGACCAGCAAAAAAGAGCGGCGACGGCGGCAAAGTTGAAAGAAGCGCTCATGAAAAACAAAAGCATCGTGAGCGGCAGCGCGACGAAGAACAAGGACATCGAAGAGAACGAGGACGAGGACGAAGAGGAGGAGGACGATAATAGAACTGCTAGAACTAGATAATGCGTGTTATATTATGTGTGTTTGGTGTTTGCATCACGCGCGTATTTATAAAAAAACTTCTGCTCTCCCTTTTGTTTTTTGGAAGCCCCCCAAAAACACACAACACAACCACACAGGCGGTGTGTGACTCGCCACATTTACGACCCTAAATAATTTTTGAGCCTCCACGTTTTGCCATTTTGAGCACCCTAAAACTCGGCGTCTCGGCCTCCGAAAACCAAAAAACGCCGCGATCCGAAATTTTTTCAAAGACCACTCTTCCTCACAAAAGCAAATAGGACTCCCCTTTCGCGCGCTCGGTGCGGATACGTTTGAGCGAAAGAGCGAGAGCGAGAAGTCGTTCATTCTGCTTCGTTCGAAGCGCGAGGACGGACCACTCGCTGCGCACGCGACCGCGCGTTGCGCACGCGCGAGAAGAATTTTCTTTGTGAAAACCGCACTCTCTCGTCGCAGAAAAAAAAAAGTTTCAAAAGAATTGAGAGATAGATTTTGGTCTTCGGGTCCCCGTCTCTTTCAAAGTTTACTCTCTCTCTCTTTTAAGCTCGGAAAGCGGGAACAAAAATAAAAAACATGGCCGGGTGCGTCGAGTTTATCGCGTCGTCGTCTTTCCTCCTCGTTCGTTTATGCTCGGATCGAGAAAGATCGTCCGATCAACTCCTCGCGAGAGGAGAAGGTTCAAAGAAAACCAAAAGCGCGAGACGAGTCGATTGCTTTTTTCTTCCTTTTTTCCCGAGAGAATGGCCTAAAAAACCTTTGCAAAAAGGTTGGGGCAGCGGAACGAACGAACTTTTTTTGAAAGAGAGAAGAGAAGGAAAACGACATGCGGCTGTCGAATTTTGTTTGGTGTTCCAATTTTCCCGCTCTCTTTCTCCTTCCTTCCTTCGCGCGCGCATGGCGCGCGCTTTCGGAGACGAGGCGCTGACCTTTTTCTTTTTCTTTATGTTTTGTCGTGACACGCAGGCTGAACCCGCCGTCCGCTCAAGGGGCGCAGGTGGACGACGCGGCGAGAAAACAAGACGCGCTGAGTTATTTGCGACACTTGAAAGATCGCCTGAAAGATAGGAAGCAAACGTACGATGAGTTTTTGGAAATCATGAAGGAATTCAAAGCGCAAAGGTGAGGCTGAAAGATTTTTTTGGGCAAAAAGAGAAACCTGCAGAAAAGCAAAATTTTTTCCTGCTGCTTTCGTAACAAACGCGACGCTCTTTCTCTCTCTCTCTCTCTCTCTTCTATACATAGACATAAATCGTGTTTTCTTCGTCCACACATCGCAGCAGATGCACGTGTGTTTCTTTGTGCGTGTACTGACGCGATGGCTTCTTTTCTTGCGTGCTTTTTATCGTGAACAGGATCGACACCGAAGGCGTGATCAAACGCGTGAAGAAAATTTTCAAAGGCCATCGGGATTTGATTTTAGGCTTCAATCAGTTTTTACCTCGAGGGCACGAAATTCGCGTGGAGGATATCGAGAAAGAGGAACGAGAAGAGGCGAAGAGACAAGCGCAAGGGCAAAAGCCTCAAGTGGAATTTGTCCACGCGATATCGTACGTGAACAAAATCAAGACTCGTTTCGCGAGCGACGAGAGAGTGTACAAGACGTTTTTGGAGATTTTGAACATGTATAGGAAGAATTTGAAATCGATTTCGCAGGTGTACGAGGAAGTCGCGCAATTATTCAAGTCGCACAACGATTTGTTGGAACAGTTCACGTACTTTTTGCCAGACTCGACGCAACAGGCTGGACAAGGCGCTACCGGAAGAGGGAGAGGCGGAAGAGGAGCGGGCGCAAAGGCAGCTCGAGCGCAACAAGCTCCCGGACAAAACAGAAGAAAGCAAAAAGGTGGCGTTGTGTACGACCAGGCGCAGCAAGACGAGATCACCGAGGAGAAGAGAGCGGCGTTGCAGCTAGCCAAAGAGCTTTCGTATTTTGATAAAGTCAAAGCGAGGTTACGTTCGAAAGACCAATACGCGGATTTCTGCAAGTTGATTGCTCTGTTCAACGCTGATTTAATTTCCAAAATGGAATTGCAAGGTTTGGTGATGGATGTTATAGGAAGATTTCCTGAATTGGTGACTGGATGGAACGAGTTTGTCGCGAGATGCGAATCGATGGACTTTGAAGCTGCCGAGGCGCCGGCGGCGAAGAAAGCTGCCGGGATGAAACTTACGACGCGGGAAGTTGTGAAGATGAAAGCGTCCGCTGCGAGAGAAAAGTTCTTGTCCAAACCAATTTCCGAGTTGGATTTGTCAACGTGCGAGCGATGTGGTCCGTCCTATCGTTTGTTGCCAAAGAACTTCCCGAAAATGCACGCGAGTACTCGAACGCCTTTGTGCAAAGAAGTATTGAACGACAACTGGGTTGCGGTGACCTCAGGGTCCGAAGATTACTCATTTAAAGCCATGAGAAAGAACCAGTACGAAGAAGCTTTGTTTCGATGCGAAGACGATCGCATGGAGATTGACATGGTACTCGAAACAAACAAATCCGCTATTGAGTCCTTGGAGAAGGTTCACAAGGAAATCGCCGAGATGTACACAGAAGAGGTCAAAGTCGTTCAAGAACCTGCCGCTCCGTCGGTAAAAAAGGAAGAAGATACTGCTGCTGCTACCACTGCTGCTGCTGCCTCCGATAAACCGACTGATGGTGCCCCAGCTGCTACTGGTGAAGCACCTGCTCCCGCTGAAGGCGCGGAAGGAGCCGCAAAGGAAGAGAAGAAAGATAACATGGAGGTGGACGCCGAGAAACCGGCAGAAGCGGCAGCTGAGGAGAAACCCGCTGCCGCTCCGGTGAAAAAATCGAAAGAAGAAGTTCAGAGCGAGAGATTAGCACACAATCTCCCGGAAGGTACGATTTCGCCAGTCGCCTTACGTGCCGTAGAGCGCATCTACGGCGATCGTGGACGCGAAATGCGATTCTTAACGATGAACGCACCGTG
>Ga0255761_10001474_pt1 | contig 21807 bp, 10 predicted proteins | sample 071ome_29_FD_179961 | JGI IMG/M metagenome (GOLD analysis project Ga0255761, IMG submission 179961) | Coastal salt marsh microbial communities from the Groves Creek Marsh, Skidaway Island, Georgia - 071407BT metaG (version 2) | ecosystem: Environmental > Aquatic > Marine > Intertidal zone >... | reverse complement strand
ACCTGTATTTATATGTATAGAAAGTGTGATTCGACGACGCAAAATGTACGTGCGCATATACATATTATCAATCGAACATCAAAACTTCACATTTTTTCTCTCCCCTCTCGTAGAGCCACACAAAAAGGTCCCAAAAGACACTTAAATAAGACAAAGACACACAAACATGGCGACTTTAGCGGAGACCTTAGCGGACCCATCGAGGCCGTCGTTTCTTTTCGGTGCGTGGTATGCGTTCGCGTCTCTCTCACTCTTTCAATCGTTTCTCTCTCTCTCTCTCTCTCTCTCCGGCTCTTTCTCGCGCGCGATTTGGAAAAAAAATGCATCTCTCTCTTTTTGGATATGATGGAAAAAAGAGAATCCAATCGCGCGCTGCTCGCGTAAATGAAAACGCGCTCGCGCGCGCGCAGCGCACCACGAGGGAAAGGGAGAGAGAAATAAAAGTATCGTCCGTGTTCGTCGTTTATCCGACGCGTCGTCGTCTTTTTCGGATTCTTTAGGAAAAGGAGGCTGTAGAGAGAAAAACCTCTCTTCTCTTTTTTTGGTCTCTTTCTTCTCTGACACGCTCGAAAACTCTCTTCTCACACGCGTGTGAAAAATATTCGACGCGCGCAGGCTTGACCCCACCGCTCGATGGCGCTACCGAGGAAGAAACGCTGCAACACGCGGAAAAGTTCATGAACAAATCTCGCTCTCTCGCCGTGGACGGGTACATCGTGTACGACATTCAAGACGAGGAAGGCCGGACGCAAATGCCGAGACCGTTTCCGTTTCGAAAGCTCGGAGACCCGGCTGCGTTCGCGACGGTGTTGGAAGGCGTTTCTGGGGGGAGGTCTTCGGTGGTGTATAAATGCGTGGCGGAGAGCGATAAGGCGACGTTTAACGAGTGGTTGAGCAACGCGGTGGAAAAGTCCAAGAACATGTGCTTTAACTTTGTCGGCGGGGCGACGCACAGTAAGGAGTATAAAGGACCGACGATTCCGGACGCGGCGGATATGTTGACGAAACAGTTAAAGGGCCATTTTGGCGGGGTGACGATCGCGGAAAGGCACGTAAAGAAAGGAAACGAACACGAGACGTTGTTGAAGAAGCAAAGTTTAGGCGCGGAGTGGTTCATCACGCAAGCCATATACGATCAACAGCCGACGATTAAGTTAATCAACGATTACGGCAAATTGTGCAAAGAGCGAAACGTGAAACCGGTCAAGATTATTTTAACGTTCGCGCCGTGCGGCAGAGAGAAAACGATGAACTTTATCAAATGGTTAGGCGTACAAGTCCCGGATTGGGTCGAAAAGAGAATATTTAGCGAAGACGCGACGCCGGCTAAGACGCCTTTGAACAAATCGCCCGTGGAAAGATCCGTGGACATTTTGTGCGACATGTGCGAAGACATTTTGGAGCAAACGAAAGATAGCGGAGTCCCGTTGGGCGTGTCCGTGGAATCGGTTTCCATCTTTAAAAACGAAGTCGAAGCTGCGCACGAATTGTTTAGACGATGTCAACACATCGCGTTGGACTTTTTCAAGAGACCGTGGAGAGTAAACGTGGAGATGATTGACGAAAAAAATAGCATCGAGGAAAAAAGTACTAAGAAAAAAACGACGAAATCCGCGGGTGGAGCAGGAGGAATAATCGATCATTCAACGCGCGTCAACCCGATGATTGCAACCCTAGCCGCCGTCGTTGGTTTAGTCGTCGGTCGTTTGGCGAAACCGTGATACGTTTGAAACGAAAGGAATAATACTATAGCAGCAAAATGGAAAAAAATTCTCAAACCGTCCGTGCGAGAGAGAAGAAAGAGAAAGAGAGAAAACGAAACACGTAAATCATAATGACCACACGATATGACCACACTTACCACATCTAATTGTCACGCATCATCAAAAGAACCATCAAAATCGGCGTCGCAAAAACGCTCTTCTCGCTTCTTTCGTCTCTCTCTTTTCTCTGAGGTTGAAAAAGAAACTAAAATAGCCACCTTTCTCTTAACATTTTATTATCTCGCTTATTTTATGCAAAAACGCCTTTTCGCTGGTCAAACGCACGCGCGTCGCTTCAGAAAAAAAAAAACGCGGATAGAATCCATGAAGAAGAAGAAGAAGAAGAAGAACAACAAGCGCAAACGCGCGAACAACGAGGAGGATGAAAAAGAAGAGGAAGGAAACGAAGAGGAGAATTTCCTTCGCTTTTGCACCTCCGCGGAAGCGGAGCGTCTTTCTCTCGAAGTCGACTCATCAAAGCGCAAAAACGACGAGAAGATGGAAAAATTGGAATGGACCGCAAACAAACTGATACGGAAGTCTCCCCAACCGTATTTCACGTTGCGGTTTCTGCGCGAGCGCAAAGGGTGCCCGATGTCCTCGGACATCCTCTCCAGCGCGGCTCGAATTGGAAACGCGAATATGGTGAGGTATTTGTTGGAAAATAAGTGCCCGCAGGACGTGTACGCGGCAGCGTTAGCGGCCAGATTTGGACACAACGATATCTTGAAATTGCTGACGAAGGAAAAAGTTGCCTTTGGCGCGGACGAGACGCCGAGAACGTGCTGGAACCATCGAACGAGAGATTGGGCGAAGTATTATCACCACATGGACGCGTACGAATACGCGAAGGAGAACGGGTGCTCGTCGGAAGATGATTCGGAAGCGGAGGACGACGACGAGATGTCGGATATGGAAACCGATCCAGATTTCCACATTTGCTTCTGGACGACGGTTGAAATCATCGAGGCGTGCTGGGACGAGAGTTGGATGCGAGCGACGCCGTATTTCTTGAACAAAGTCGCGGAAACTGGGAAGATTGAGCTGTTGAGATACGTCAGGGAAGTGAAATCGTGTCCGTGGGACGTGTCTACGACTTGTATCGCCGCTCGATTAGGATACGTCGACGTCCTCGCATATTTATTAGAAGAAAATTGTCCTTTTGGCGAAGAAACGTGGGCGGCTGCCGCGAGCGAACACGGAAGCTTGAAATGTTTAGAGTTTTTGGAAAAGCGCGCCAAAGAGTTCGCAGTACCAGAGAATGAGCGCCGCACTCATAACGACGAAAGCAGCGCGGACGCGACGACACCACTACAAACTCCTTTTTCCGTCGAAGAACCAGGCACGCCGCCGCCCTCTAGATCGGCGGACCCGCTTCTCCTCGAAGAAACGCCTCCGCGAACGACCGCCGTCGAAGAAGAAGAGAGAAACCTTTTAGTAATAAACAACCCCGCGGTTGCAGCAGCAGCAGCAGCAGCAGCAGCAGCGCAAGTAGTAGTAGCGGTAGCTCAGACGCCCGTCGTGAACGCCATGTAAAATGCCATGTAAAATAGAAGACGATCCAAAAAATACGCGTTTTCTCTTCCATTTTTGTTTCTTTTCTCACTCAAAACCGCGGCGGCGCCTCAGAATAAAGAAGAAACTATTCTCTCCATCACACACCATACACTTACACATCATCCCATGCCATCTTTCTTCGGCTTGGAAATCCCACCGAACAACAAACCGATCAAGTTCCGCCCGGACGTGGCGACGACCGTCGTGGTCTGCCAAGCCGCTTTAGGACGTCCTTCTTCTTCTTCTTCTTCTTCCAATGTTGTCTCCCCGTCGGCGACCATTTTCGTCCAAACGACATCGTCTTCTTCCTCTTCCGACGGCGCGGAGAATAATACCAACAACAAGAACGACGGAAAGGAAGGAGCGGCGAAGAAATTATCGATCGGAACGCTGAGAGAAAACACGTGCGAACAGTTTTCGTTCGGGACTGGGTTGACGTTTGCCAGCGGGGAGACGGTGACCGTGACGCAAAACGGGAAAGGGAGGTCGGTGTACTTGTCCGGGAGAATCGAGGAGGACGACGAGTTCGACGACGAAAGCGAGGAAGACGATTTCAGCGACGACGATGACGATGACGATGACGATGAATCCTCGGATGATGATGATGAAGAAGAAGATGAAAGCGAAAGTGAAAGTGATCTCATCGACGACGACGACGACGATGAGAGCGAGAGCGACGGAGAGGAGGATTTCATGAAGCGAGCGGCCAAGTTGGCGAAAGCCGCCGCGGAAGCGAGAGGAGAGGACGACGAAGACGATATGCCTGCAGTCAGGCCAGGTTCATCGGCGAAAAAACAGAAGACGAATAAGAAGGAAGAGAGCGATGACGACGACGACGAATTCGCCGGGCTTGATGGAGACGAAGACGATGATGGACCGAGTTCTTCCGGCGAAGAAGAGTCAGAAGAAGAGAGCGAAGAAGAGGAAGAAGAAGAGTCCTCTTCTTCTTCTTCTTCCGAAGAATCGGATTCTGAGCCTTCCTCTTCAGATGAAGCAGGGAAGAAGCGAAAGAGAGGTACCATAGATGGTAAAGCGGCAAAACATTTCGATAAGAAGAATAGCGGTGGACGAGGTGGCGGCAGAGGAGGCAGAGGAGGCGGTAGAGGCGCCTTCAACAAACGCCGCTGAATAAATTAATTATCAATTATTTATTGCAATTACAAGTAGAGAGAGAGATTTACATATGATCATATCAACTCGAATGTGGTTCTTTTTCTTTCGCTTTTAAGTTGCGACGCCCATTTGCGTGATTTCGCCGCCCTCACGCGCGCGCACGTTAGCAAACTCCCAGTTCTCCGGCAACGAATCCAAAATGTCTCGAATGCATTTCCCGAGCGCCTCGTACCCTCTCGGTTTGTCCGGATGCAAAGCGTCCTTCATCAAATCGTAATTTAACATCTTTTTATCGCTCTCCTCGTCCACGACTGTCAAAAACGCATCCGCGCACTCGCGATAATACACCATATCTCCGCCAACTTTCTCGTTTTCAATCCCTCTCTTCACCGCGTCGTTGACGAAATCAATCGCCTTGGTGAATACGTTTGGCAACGTAAATTGTCCTTTGAACGCTCTCGATTCTAAAACTTCGTCGCTGGGTAAGCGCTGCGAGGTTTCCATATCGCGCATGGATGATTGCGTCACGTCTGTCCAAACCCTCACATTTCTCAACCCTCTCGGTAATATCCCTAAAACTACGATTCTCGAATTCGGCGACATCAATCGAATCTTCTCAACCACCGCTAAAACACCCGCTACGGCGTTTGGAATCTCCTCTCGAATCGCCCGCACTTGCTCTTCACTCAAGCACTCCTCCTCTGCTCTTTTCATCCTATTTGAATAATCCACTCCTAAACGATACGCGCGACCTAAGTTATTCGTCCCAATCATCACCACGATGTCGTCCACCGTCGCTCTCGGAAACCCTCCGTGCGTCAATCGATACAGCGCGTGCGACGTCTCGTCCCCGCTAATCCCATTCACGAACACGTCTCGTTCGTTCTCCAACCTTAACGTCCTCATCAAAACTTCTCTGTTCGAGTTGAATTTCCAATATTCAGTTATAGAATCCCCAAAGAGCATCAGCGGTATCGATTTCGATCGCTTCTGAAAAATCGCCGATTTTGTCCTCGCGTCCGCTCGCAGATTCGATTCCGATGAGAACCAAAGTTTACCCCGATCGGTGATTCGCACCGGCGCGTCTTGTCGACTCTGGCGCAAATCGGACGATAAAATCGGTTCGATCGGTTCTTCGTACGCCTCTCGCGCGGAGGCGGTGCAGAAATCGATCCAGGAGTGCATCTCTTCGGATGATGATGAAGAAGAAGACGATGTTTCCCCGCTGCTTTCGTCTCTATCCATTACATCAAAATCCAACAAGCTTCTTCTTCCTTTTCCATCGGCGCCGACGATAACCCGGCCGCCTTCGGCACAGAGCGAGAGCGCCGAATACTCAAAGACGAGGAGGAGGAACGGTGCCAAAAAGAGGAGGAGGATCGGTATAGAGGAATGCGGTGACATAGAATCGCGCGTTCTTCTTCTTCTTCTTCTTCTTTTTTTCTTCTCTTTTTTGTGTGGAGGAGAAAAATTTCACGCGAGAGCTATTTACATTAGGGTTTAGGGTTTTACTTTAGGGTTTCAATTCGAGATCTAAAGCAGAGAGAGAGAGAGAGAGATCCCCTACAACGAACTACTACTAAAACGATGACCGCCGCGTCGTCGCAAAAGAAGAAGAAAAAGAAACCAGATCCACCGGTGGTAAAAGCAGCAGAGAAGAGAAACAAGAAGAAGAAGCCTCCGTCGCCGTCTTCTCTTTCGAAGAAGAGTTTTAAAGAAGAAGAAACTACATTTTCAAAAGGAGGATTAGTGGTAGGGGAAATCAACGACGACCACCACAATGGAAAAGAAGGAAAGAAACACGCGGTTGTCCTCGTTTTGGGCGATTTCGGGCACTCGCCTCGGATGCAAAACCACGCGCTGTCTTTGTTGAAGAGAGGGCACGCGGTGACCGCGATCGCGTACGAGAATGGATCGTTGATGAAGAAAGCTTTGAGAGATTTTGGAAACGGGGATGGGACGTCTTCAAAATTGCGTTTCGTGGGTATCTCGACGCTGCCGCTTCGCCTGACGACGACGATCAGATCGAGGATTCGATTCGTGCCGTCGATTGTGTTTTTTGCGGTGAGAGTCGTTTTACAATTCGTGCAAGTGCTGCTGTGCTTGTTGTTTGAAACGAATGGGAGCTCTGCGAAAGTGACGGACGTGTTGGTGCAAAATCCGCCGTGTTTGCCGACGTTCCTCGCGTGCGCGGCGGCGAAACCGTTGATGAAGATGTTGGGGAAAGGAGAGGCAAAGTTTACGATTGACTGGCACAATCTCGGGTACTCGATTTTTAGCATGCAAAGGAAACGAGGGGAGAAAGACGCGTTGGTGAGAGTCATGAAGGCGTACGAGAAGTATCTTTTGAGGTATTTCGATCATCACTTGACGGTGACGGAGAAGATGAAGGAGCATTTGGTTCGCGAGTGGGGCGTGGACGCGAAGCGCGTTGCCGTGGTGAAAGACGCGCCCGGGGAGCAATTTTTACGATTGAACACCACCGTCACGAGAGAGAAGAAAAGAGGATTTAGGAAAAAGACGAGCGATGTCGTGAACGTCGTCTCGAGCACCTCGTGGACGCCGGATGAAGATTTCGACGTTTTATTACGCGCGGTGGTGTTGTACGACGCGAAAGCGAAAGAAGCGAACGCGAAGAGGAGGACGAAACACCCACATCGACTGCCACATTTGAACATTTTGATCACGGGCAGAGGTGAATTGCGCCAATCGTTCGAAACGAGAGCGAAAGAGGCGAAGCTTAAACACGTCAGTTTTTCGTACGCGTGGTTACCCATCCACGAGTACCCGGAACGGTTGTCCATGTCCGACTTAGGTTTGTGCTTGCATCAAAGCTCTTCGAAACTCGATTTACCGATGAAAATCGTAGACATGTTTGGCGTCGGTATTCCAGTTTTAGCGAGAAGATACGAATGTTTGTGCGATGAGCTAGTTCGAGAAGGTGTGAATGGCTTAACGTTTGACACGAGCGAAGATTTGTGCGACGCGTTGATTCGTTTGTTGAAAGGATGGGACGGGAACGAGAACGGCACGGAAGCGTTGAATCGATTGGAAGCTGGGGTGACTAGAAATCGGTTGAATGAGACGTTTTCTACTACTTCTACAACTGCAAAGGGGAGAAGAAAAGTAGCCACGCCTCGTCCTCCCCCACCTCCTAAGAAAAAGAACAAGCAAATAGAATATAGCGATACGAATAATAGACTAGCCGAAATCGAAGATGGAGTTGGAATGGTTGACCTTTGGGAGCAAAATTGGACATCCGCGGCAGCGCCAATCTTTTGAAAGAATAGTGATTTGAATATTAATAGCAACGAGAAGTCTTGCATTAATCTTTATTCGCTACCGGCGAGGAAAGCTTCGCTCGCACGCACTAATCGTTCGCTAATTTTAATCGTTTTTTCTTCTTGTTTTTCTTCTTCTAATTCTGTGCTATTCGTAATAGTATTCGTTTGCAAGACGCGCGTCGCGTGCTTCTTCGCTTCCTTGCGTTTTTCTTTTTCCGCAGACTGCGCGAGTTTGGCAGCTAATGCGAGTCGAGCAGAGGCTACAGTTTCTATGTTATTTTCTGCTCTAGATTCATCCATCTTTGCCAACTCGCGAAGCATCTTTTCGTCGTCGAGGTTGAAAAAAGACGATACTGGACCGCCAGATACCCGGGGCAGCAACTGAAGGCGATTCAAGCACGTCTGAAGCACTTCTTGGTTTCGCGCGTCGCCCGGGTTTAGTACTGTGGCAATGGCAGCCATTCGATTCGCGCGACGAAAAAGTATTTCTGATTTCGTTTTATCGCTTTCAGTATCATCGCTCTTAATGGGGTACACGTAAGCTGGAGAGTTAGCGATGCAAGACCACGCGACGCTTCGCGCAACATCACTTTGCTCTCGGAAATCACCTTTACCTCCCGAATTGGTGTGAAAAGGCGCTTTCGGTTCAGATACCACGTTCAAAGCGAGAAGTGCATCGTCATCATCAGCTTCTTGCGACAACAGTAATTGCGCGAGAAGTTCTCGCGCGTAGACGTTGGACGGGTCTTCAAGAAGGGCGTTTTGCAAATGTCGTTTGAGCGATGAATACGTCGCGTCCCCACCGCTACCGGTGCTAGCACTGAGATCGTTTTGTGCACTCGTCAACGCTTTTCGTTTCTCTAGACGCTCCAAACCTTCTCTGCACGCAACAGATAACGCATTTCGGCAGTCTTCGCTCTCGCCGTTACCAAACGTAAAATCGAGTGTTGAAATATCACCATTCAGAACAAGTTCCGATGCGTTTTCAAACGCTTCTTTAGCCATATCAAACAATCCTCTTCGTTCGCACATCATCGCAAGCGACCAATGCGCGACCGGATCATTCGCCCGCGCTCTCGCTGCTCGAACTGCAGTTGCGATGTTTTCGTACCGATGCGCATTGTAAAGATTATCCGAAAGTACGGCTACCGCCGCCGTAGCTGCAAACTTGGCGTCTGCGATACGCGCGTGCTCTGCGTCTTCAAACGCGCACTTTGTCGCAACGTCGAACGCTTCGGCGGCGTTCTCGTAGAAGAACGCGCCACTAGTGCTTGTTTTTTCTTCATCATCACCATCGTTTTCGTGCGTTTCTTGTTGATGTTTAAAAATGCCCTCGCTCAAAATCTTTTCGCCCGTGTGAATCCACGCGATCCCTTCGTGTGGATTTAGAGTGCGCGATTTATCAAGACACGTTGAAGCGGCGCGCTCGAGTACGTCGATGGTATCGTCGTCCGCGATATCGCTATTTCCTTGTCGTCGAACATCTGCGTTAGTCTTGTATAACTGCGCGAGAGATGCCCATACAGTGGCTTTGTTTTGAGAGATCCCCAAAGATGCCGCGCGGGACAAACACGTTTCCACGCGGCCATAATACGATGTGTCGTCTTCGTTTTTCCCTCGAGGAATCTTTGCGAGTGCGCGCCAAGCGGCAGAGAAATCAGAATCTTCCGCGTTGGCATAATCGATGCATGCCGATTTTGCTTTGGAAATAGCATCATCGCTATCGCGTGAAGAAGAGGCTGACAACAACAATGCGCGAGCGAGATTTTCTCGCATCGACGCGAGCTCCGGAAAGAGGTCCACACATTTCCTGAATTCACTCGCGGCGGAATCAAAATTGTTCATCAATAAGTACGCTTTTCCTAAAAGCGTTCGAACGACGCGTTCGAGGATTGCATACTTTTTTTCATTCGATGATGTCGCTGAAACTGTTGCATCGTTGTTGATGACCTCGAGCGCTTTCTCGCCATACGCGATGCTCTCTTTCGCGCTTTGCTCGCACCTTGCCGTCGCACCGCGCATTGCCGATCTCGACGCGTCTAACGCAAAACACCGCGCGAGTCCAACTAAGATAGGCACTTCGTTACTTCCACTCGGGGGAGAAGTGGTGAGGAATATGTCGTGTGCGATTTTATATGACGACTCTGCGCGCTCGAGGTTTCCTAGCTGTAACGAAACGTTACCGGCAACTGTTGCGGCGTATAAAGCGTCACTCGCATTAGTTTCGACGTCTCCTTCATTTTTATCTCGAGTTTCAAGATGCAACGTAACAGCTTTTTCAAATGCATCTACCGCCGCCGACTTTCTATCCAACCTTCGATAGCAATCGCCCATGTTCGTCCACATCGCGACGCTCTCGCGCTTCGTGCGAATGAGAATTTTCAACGCCGAAAGCGCAACATGCGGATCCTTATCGCTCGCGAGTTTTTCGGATGCCCACGTACAATTTGGGTTCCACTTTATGGCGTTTTCACAGACTTCTCGACATCTTTCGGAAGAAGAGGAGCTTGTTTCAAGTGGTCCTGAAATCTCATCGCTCGGGTCCAATGCTAATGCCTTTTCGCGCAATTTTGAAGCGCGAGTGGTATCTCCGGATGCATTCACACACAAAGAGAGCGCGCTAAATGCGAGTGCACGAAATGGGTTCGCACCGCTGCTTACTTTCGCCGCCTTAGCCGCTAAAGTAAAAATCGATCTATCATCGCGCAAACACAAAACGTCGAGTTGATTCGCTGAGGCGGCCAAAGACGCTCTGCGCGATGCCCAACGCGCGGTAACATCTGCGGGTACCTCCTCTCCCACGTGTTCATCGAGCCATGACGAAATAACATGATCACACGCGTCGATATCTCCGGAAGCCCACGCAAATTCAAACGCGCATCTCAGACTTCTCGGCGCCGCTTTGTAAGCTACGCGTAACCATTTCAGTTTTTGCGCCTTGGCATCCGCAGCAACGCTCGTAGTGGCGATATAATACGCTCGAATGCGCGCACCTCTCGCCGGCGATGCTTTTACGAGCGCGTCGTAATCAAACGGTCGTCCGAGTTTGGCGTGCGATTCAGCAATTATTAATTGTGCTCTTTGCTGAGTTTTCGCTAATCCCGAAACCGAGCAAACCGCGTCGCCTCGAGCAATTTCGAGTGCGCCTAAAGCATCACCGAGATACGCGCGAGACTCCGCTTGGAGCATCGAAACCATGGCGAGTTGTAATGTGGAATATGAAGTCGAAGATAAAACTTCATCGCTTTCGCCATCCGCCTCCATGGAGCGTTCCATTGTCTCGAACAATTTCAGTACTTCTTTGTCCATCTTTGCATCTCTCGAGCCTAATTCAACTCTCGTGCCTTCATGGTGACACTCGAGATCGTTACCAAGACACGAACGATGAAACGAACCTCGACCGAGATTCTTATTTGCATTCCAGGCAGTAAATAACACCCAAAGAGGATTTTCCTCGTCTACTGGGTCTTTGACGTGTTCCTTCATCGCGGATTCGAAAAGGGATTCCTTCGACGAGGACGAATCAACGTCCCAGCCTTCCTCTTCGTCGCCAAGGTATGCGCCTGAAAAAGCGACGATGTCTAAAGCGAGGGCCAAGATTGTTGTTGTATCTACGATACTACTTTCAGAATATTTGCGAATGAAATGGTGAAACGTCGCTTCTGCGAATTTTAGCGCATCTGCGTCCTTTTTCCCATTTTCTTCGACATTTCTGGCGCTACAGTCCAATCGAGCGCGCGCGAGCTTTACGGCAAACGTTTCGATATCTTTCGCATCGCTACCACCTAATTCATCTTTCACATCTTTCTTTGCTTCTGTTGTGCGAAAATACCCGTCCAAAAACGGAATCATTTCCGACGCGATACTCGCGAAACACGCGATGGACGCTTGTTTGGCGATTTGAATCTCGTCTTTTCTCGAGACGATCGTTTTAGATTTCGCGTCGGCGACGGATTCATTCGCGCTGACTTTAGCTTTTTCTTCCGCAAACAGTATCGCACATTTTGCAGCTTTGATAATCGCAGATGACGCGCCGTCTAAAGCGTTCTTCTCTTTCAACATCAAATCCCCTAAATCTCGATACGCTTTGGCGGCTTCTAAATGTTCCCCGCACCTCGAATACCCTTCGCATAACTTTACTAAATACTGCTCTTTCTTCTCGACGTCGCCCGTCTCGGACGCTTTATCGAGTAAAAAAGTAACCGAGGGAACCGCGTGTTCTTTCAAAAACACTTCGTCGCCTTCGCCGTCGCCGTCAAATCCAACTTCCACGATCCCTTTATGCGCTTGCTCTCTCTCCTTATCGATACCCACAGCCTTGACGTAACACTCTCGACTCTTCGCGTACCGTTTCTGCTCGAAATAGCTCTTTCCAGCGCACACGTGCACCTCGTAGCGTTTCTTTTCGTCGTCTTCTTCGTCGTCGACTTCGCGTTCTTCGTATAACTGAATCACCTTTTCAAAATCCTTCGACTTCATCGCCAGCGCGATTCCTCTCATCATCCTTCTTTACGTGGTATTAATATATTAAATTCACGCGTAAAAGAACGTTCTCCAGGCCATGATCAAGCACCCGATGGACACGTACGGCGACAGTCGCTCGCCGATCCTCCCCGCCTTCCAAAATACGCTCTTCACCAGTCCTTTTCTCCTCGGAGCACCAGAAGCACCATCACTCCTTTGTTGTTTGCCTTCGAGTAAACTCGGCGCTTTGAGTTTTACGTACGTGCACGCGCAGATGAAGAAGAGCAAGGTCGTGATGAAAGAGTTCAAGTCGAAGAGCGCCGACATCTTTTTTCTCTCTTCTTCTTCAGCGTATCTGTGTGTTTGTTGTTGTCGCTATTCGCGTCTCCTTTTTGCCCTGAGTTCGATTTCTGTGGAAAACACTTCGAAACACTTCAGAGTGAAAATGCATCGTGCTTCAACTGTTCCGAGGACGACGTTTCATCGAAGGCTTCCGTTCTCGTCGACGTCGTCGAAAAAAAGTCATCGAAATAATCGTCCTCGCTTCAGCACTAGCAGAAGAAGAAGAACGACAGCAACGATAGCATCTGCGCGCGATGCGACTACAAACTGGTCCAACGCCACCGGGGAAAGCGTTCGAGAAATCATCAAAGACTCGCTTTTCGTCTGCGAACGCGCGTTCGTGTGGAACTCCATCGACGTCGGGGGGAGATGCGCGGTGGTTAAAATGAAGAATGGCGAGTTGTGGGTGCACTCGCCGATCGATTTAGACGAAGAGACGAAGCGCGCGATAGATGGGATTGGCGTGGTGAAACACATCGTGAGCCCGAACTACGAACACGTGAAATACGCGGTTCAGTGGAAACGCGCGTATCCGGATGCGATTTTGTGGGGGTGTCCTGGTTTGAAAGAGAAGAAGAAAGGAGAGATACCGTACGATAGGGACTTAGGAGAGGTAGGAGACGCCGGAGTGGAGTGGAGGGAGATGTGGTTGGACGAATTCGAGATGGTGCATTGGGATTGCGAGAGCGTGCTCGAGAAGCCATTCTTCAACGAAGTTTCGTTCGTTCATAAAGAGAGCAAATGTTTAATGGTCACGGACGTGTATTGGAATTATCCGGACGGTAACGGAATGGATGAAAATTTGTACACGTTCAAAGAGAAAGGGTGGAAGTTTCTCATGGATGTTATTTATTTGCCCATTTATAAGGAGGTGTTGTGTTTCGGGAAGAAGGAGAAGTTGCGAGCGCGAGTGGAGGACATCGAGAGACTCGATTTTGATACAATTGTACCGTGTCACGGAACGATTGTGACGGGTGGAGGTGTTAAAAGCGCGCTGAGGAAACACTTGCTGTAATATTATGTACGCTATCATGTTTACTGTACTGTACATGTATTTTTACAATTCTAAAAGTTTAGTCTCGATGTTGATGATGTCTCACCGCCAAAATGGATCGAACGCCTAACGTAATCACCAAGAAAACACCCAGCGCAATGACTAACATCAAATCCGAGTTTTTCTTCCCCCACTCTATTATTTTATTTGTTTCTTGCGCGATATCTTCAGTCGCGCTACCGCTTGCAGAAGAGGACGAAGATGACGGAGGCGGATTCGTTTTCTCTTTCCTCGCATTCTCTTTCATTATAACTTTCTTGACGCGTTTTGAATCGTCCTCGCCGACGCTCATGACGTTCGAGTTGAATATTCCCGGTCTCAGCAACAATAGTTCGCGGAAGATATCAGACACGATGGTTTTATAGTCTTTGTTCTTCCAATCTTTCGCTTCAATCCATTCGCGAACTCGTAATTGCCAAAGCGCGAATTTTACGATGAATTTAGCATCAGGCTCCGCCGATAGCGTGGAATCGTAAAAGCGTTTGGCCAAGTGGTAATCTTTTGCAACCCCTCGCCCGACTTCATGCATTCTGCCGAGATTGAACATGGCAGCTGCGCTCCGTAAGCCAGCGGCTCGTCGATAGATTTCCGCGGCTTTTTCGTAGTTGGAATCTGAATTCATATCGAGAGGAGCTACCGCGTTTCCATCCTCGTCGGTGACCATCAACGTCTCCTCCAAACCGTCATCTTTTTTCGAGGAGACGGAAGAAGAAATCAAACCGGCGTAATGCGCGTCGCCAATTGTGAGTAACGACAAAACGTTTCCTTGATCCGCGGCGAGTTCGTGAAAATAGAGCGAGAACCGTTTCCTCTCTTCTTTCGTTAAGTGGTCTTGCACTCTCCCAAAGTTCCTCTCTAAAATGTACGCCGCGTTTGCTTGCGCCAACTCGACGCCCATTTCAGACGCTTTCGCGTACGCGTACAAGGATTCTTTATAGAGTCTTCGGACAAAATATTCTCTCGCGTTTTCCATCACGTTTACAACGGTCGAGGACCGTTCCGCTAACAGTTTCAACTTATCCAACGCCGGCGCGCACGAAATTGGGGCGCCTAAACCTCCCAATTGCATCATCGCCAGGTTATACGAAGCCAACGAGTGCCCTTGCGCGGCGGCTAAACCGAAATACGTGTTCGCTTTCGTGTAATCTCTCGCCAACGGCGATACTCCTCTCACGTGTAAAGCGCCCAAGTGAAACTGCGCCTCCATGCTCCCTCTCTCTGCCGCTTTCAGGAGCTCCTTCACCGCCTCCTGCGCGTTTTTTTCCACTCCGAAACCGCTCAAGTACATGTACGCTAAGCCGTAACTGGCGTGCGGTGAACCCAACTTTTTAGCCTCTTTGAACCATCTCAAAGCGGTTTCGTTATTTTGCGCGACGCCTAAACCGTTCGCGTACGCGTGACCTAAAGAACTCATCGCCTCCGCGTTGCCTTGCGCCGCGGCCAAATCCAAATACTTCACCGCGATGTCGTAGTTCACGTCCAACCCTTTCGTGCCCAACATATACGCGTGTCCTACCGCGCTTTGCGCGTCTGAGTTCCCTAAATCTGCGGCGTACTGGTAATACGTCACTACGTCTTTTTGCCTTTTCAGCCTCTTAGGCGACTTCATATCTCGGCTCAACCGAAAATTATCGAATCCTTTCTGCCCGTTCTCGCCCATCACCGGCGCAACCACCGGTTCCACAGTCTTCAAACTCGCCGGATGGTAATACAAAACGCTCGCTTGACACGATTTTGGCGCGAACCTTCCCTTCGCGTGTCGATGCCCTAAAGCTAAATGCGATCGCACGTCGCCTCCTCTCGCGGCGAAATAATGATGCGTCATCGCCAAGCCCTCGTCCTTCTCCACGACGCCGCCTAACCCGGTGCTATACAAAAACGCCAACTCAAAGTGCGCCTCCGCGTCGCCCAAATCTGCCGCGCGCTGTAAAAAATAGACCGATTTCTTCTCCGTGCTGATTCGTTTCTGTTCGTTTGCATTCGTCTTCTTCGCCCTGCCGCCCTTCGACGCTCTCGCCAAAGCCTCGTCCACTACCGAATGTCGCCCTTGCTGCAACGCCAAACCAAGCTCTCTCCACGCCTCTTTCCTCTTTGGTTTCTCCTGAACGATATTTATCAAACCTTCGATCGCTTTTGCCTTCTCGCTTTCATCTTGTCCCGCCTCTAAAATCTGCCTAAAATCGTCGATTTTTCGTAAGTCTTCCTCCTCTTCTCGGTCGGATTCCGTTCGCATCAGCGTCTCTAAAATCGCCGACGATCGGACTTTATTCCGCGTCAAATGGACCGGCAACTCGCGAAAAAGCCTCGACGAAATAAAGTTTGGCGAAGAGGAAGACGATTTGCGTCCTTCTTTCCATGTTTCCGATCGCTCTCCTTCTCCGCTTTGATGTTGTTGCTGTTGTTGTTGTTCGGAGAGATCTCCTCCTCCTCGGTTAGGTAAAAATGGCCACTCGGGTTCTAATATTTCCCGCTCCTCCGCCGTTTCTGCCGCGAAAGAAGAAGAAGAAGAAGAACAGAAGAAGAAGAAGAAGAAGAAGAGGCACAAAAGCGACGGCGAAACCAGCGGCGACGGACGGACGGAAAAACGCGACGAAGCAAAGCTCTTCTTTTTTTTCCTCATTTTTGTGTTTTTTTTTGTGTGTCTTGTGATTTTGTGGATCTTCTCTGACGACGAATTTCTTTTCTATTCAAACTTGCTAAAGGCTATTACGAAGAATCATCATCATCGAGAGCTATAAACTTCGCTACATGGAATTTATTGATCGCGAGAGGAAATGATCTCCTCCCATTGGGCGTCGTTGAGTTCGCATCCAACCACCGTGCACATTTTAGCGGCGGCTTCGCATCCGAGTCGAGCGGCTCGTCGGATGTTTTGTTCTTTTTTACTGCTATTATTGTCGTCGTTGGTATCGTCGTCTTCGTCTTTGTTCGAGGAGAGCAGGTAGGAGAATAAGAAGCCGGCGGTGAAGGTATCGCCGGCACCGGTGGTATCGACGACGGTTTTGAGCGTCGGTGCTGGGATGTGGTAAGCTTCTTCTTTGGCTTTTGTCCGGTCGCTGTTTGTCGTCGTCGACGACGACGACGACGAGGGAGAAGCGGCGGAGTAGCAGCGACAGCCTCGTTTGCCTTGCGTGACGACGCACGTGCCGTTAATTTTGTTCGCGATGGTTCGAGCGACCATGGATTCGATCTCTTCTTCTTCTTCTTCTTCTTCTTCTTCTTCTTCTTCTTCTTCTTCTTCTTCTTCTTCTTCTTCTTCTTCTACTTTCCCGTCGGTGCGTTGCTTTGGAAACAGCTCTGGAATAACTTCTACCAGCGCTTTCGCCTCGTCCTCGTTACAAAAAAGCACGTCGACGACGCCTGGATTTTGTTCCAACAACGACATCAACGTTTCTCGGCTGTTCCGAACCACCTCGAACGAAGCTAAATCGATCGATACCAACACCTTCTCTCCGTCTATTTCTTTCATCTCCTTTGCTTTAGTGATCAAACGCGTCAAAAATTTTGGATCGTACAACGCGTATCCTTCGCAGTGCAACAGTCTCGTTCTCCTTCTCCTCATCCTCCTCTTTCCGGCGCGTCTCCCAGCGGCATCCTCTTCGCCGTCTCCGTCGTCGTCTTCTTCGTCTCTAAAAACCTCCAAAACTTTCTCCACTTCCGGTTTATGCTTGCTCGCGCCTAAGTGCGTTCGCATCGTTCGTTGCCCAGTTTTCGTGTTCACAAAACTCACGCACTTCGCTGAACTCTCTCTCGTCGTCGTCGTTCCTGTCGAGGAGGAGTTTTCAATCACGCGGATAGTTTCGCCTTTTTTCGCTCTCACTCTGTTCTTTTCTAAATCTCTCAGAAAGAGATTCCCGTCCTCGTCGTCCGCGATGGTTCCCGAAAAGTACACCCGAATAACATCTTCTTCTTCTTCTCCTTTTTTATCTCGATTTCGCCTGTTATGCCTCGCTAAATTCCCGATGCCTCTGGCCACGTTCGCCGCGCTCCCACCAAACTTTCTCTCCAATGATGCGCCTTTTTGTTTCGATGTTGTTCGTCGTAAAATCGAATCAAAGTCCGCTCTCGAATCGACGAGTTCGCATCCGCCCAATGGAAAAAAGTTGATGTTTTCCTCTTCATCTTTATCGTCGTCTTTCTCGCGAGAAAACAGAGCGCTTCGCAACAGCTCGTCGCTTTCCACGGAGGCGATGAAGTCAGTCACCGCGTCGCCGAGGCAACAACAGACGACGTCGACCGACGACGACTCCTTCATGTGTGAGTGTGTCTATGTTGTTGTTGTTATTGTTGTTGTTCTTTTTTGTTGCGCGAGGAGGGCGAAGAGAGAAAAATGTGGATTTTTGGAGAAGGAAAGACGCGCGAAGAACGCGCGTCCGAAAGGTATATGGGGGATTAATATACGATGTACAAAAGAATACGTGTGATTAATACAAAACTATCAATCTCTCTCTTTCTCTCTCTCTTACACAACGCGCACTTAAAGCGCGCGCATCGTGCGTCTAAGATAAAAAATGTTTTTGTGATTTTCAAAAGTCATCCTCCAACTCGTCGTACGGATTCGGATTGCACAAAGTCAAACAGACCGGCAATAAGATCAAGCCGTGCGCTAAACCCAAGGAAATGCACAAGAACAGTTGCTTGAAGAAGGTCATAAAGACGTACGAGTCCGAGGAACCCAAGACTAAGACGGCAACCATGGTGCTCATGGCGCCGTGGAAGACGGCGACGCCCATGTCTCGCAGAGTCATTCGCATGCGGTCGTTCGGATCGCCGTGTTTTTCCAAGAAGTTTCTACCGATGTGAGCGCTGTAATCGACGGCTAAACCTAGCGCGATGACGAGCATGATGACGGTGACGGAATCGATGTTCAGTCCCCAGACTTGCATATATCCTAAGATGTTAATAACGATCAAGAGGAGGTTGATGAAGACGCACAACACCGTGAGCGGGTCGACGATGAGCAACGCGATGACGACGAAACAGACGAGTAAGGTCAAAGAGACGTTTCGAATGGCTTCTTTGTCGATAGATTTGTATTGTTCAACGTTCAAGAAGTCTTCGTTGTACGCAAAAATATAACCTTGCTCGTTGCCGGGGATGGAGTCGATGGTAGCGCGGATAGAGTCCATGGCCTCGATGGTCGCCGCGGTGTTTTGGCCTTCGGCTTGCGTGGCGCGGATGCGCGTGGCAATAATCGTAGGCGGGGTGGTGTTGGTATCAAATTTTATGTCAGAGGCGTACACGTATCCACCTGGACTGGTTGGAGTCGTGACAAACTTGTACACTTTATCGTTGAACGTGTTTCCACTGGCTGCAGAAGCGTCGACGCAGTTTATTGTTATCCAAGCATCAGGCATAGAACCGGGAGTTTCGCACATGGAAAGGTAAGTATCAAACGTATCCGTCCAAGCATCGACGGATTCATCTTGGACGTACTGGTTCGTTTTAAATGCCGCGGCAGCTTTTTTCAACACCGAATCACTGCCTAAGGCATAATCGGCGGCGACATCAAACTCACTCGTCGTGTATACCTCGATACCTGTACCTCTAGAGAACTCGTCGTCCAAGGTGGATACCCAATCTCTCAGATAGCCCGGAGGCAAGAAATCCATCACGTCGGCTTCTACTTTGATTTTAGATACGCCGGCAATACCACCAGCAGCAATGCCGGCAAAGACGACGAGAACGACTACTTTGACGATCTTGTTCGTGAGAAAGTCTGCGAGAGCGCCCATGACTCTTTTCGTCATGCGTTCGCGACCGACTTGCTCTTGCTCAACGCCGTCGACGACAACAACAACAGGTGCCCCCGCCGCTGGCTTGCAGCACGGAATGCAACACGTCGCACCTTCGTCGCAAGTTGGGCAGCAAAAGCAGTCCCCTCTTTTTTGCATTCGTCGTCGTTCGTCGATGGCTAAAAATGCCGCGAAAAACGTCAACTGGTACAAATAATCGAAGAGAATACCACACGCCGCATAGAAACAAAAGTTTCTCAACGCCGGTAAACTCGTCGATGAGCCGATTAAAAAGGCGAAAATATCCGTGAATGAGGTGACGGTAATACTCATCCCCGCCGTTGACAAGGCGTTTCCTAATCTCTCCGCGACGGATAAGTACGGGTTCGTGTTATCGTACGCGTTGACCAAAACGAACATGTCGTCCACCCCAATGCCCAATAACAAAAACGGCAACACGTTCATCAACGGCGAATAGAAGAGGCCAAAGTAAGAACACAAGCCGTAACTGGAAGCGATGGCCAAACCAATGGATAAGACCCCCATCCCAGAAATGAATACTCGAGATCCGACGCACCCTTCTCCGCCTTTACTCAACATGAACGTGGCGTAGCTTAAAATCAAAATGAACGCAATCTGTAACTTCAAGATATCTCCGTTGATCGCGGAGCCAAACTCATCCCCGAACGAGCGCGAAACCGCGTATTCGACAGATACCGTTGCGCTGTATTCTTCTTCCACCTTGCGAATAATCTCCAACACTTTATCCTCGAACGCGTCGCCTCTATCGTCCACCTTATTGCCGTCTTTGACGACTTCGAAATTCTTCATGAGAAATTGCAAAGTAACCGACGTCGCGGTGTAATGTCCTTCGCTCGTCAAAGTCGGATGACCGCTCGTTTGGTTCAAATAAATGTCTGGCCCGTTAATAACTCCGGCTGTTACGGTGCACGCGTTCGAATCGCTGTGCTTTAACCCGTTGCTGGTGGCACAATTTTCCTCGTCCTTGTGAACATCCGCGGTCAACTTTGCGTTGATTTTCGCTTGCGTATCCCAATTCGTAGGATTATTCTCAAACACCCCCAAAATAGAACTCATGGCGCAACTCTTCGAGTATCGATAACACTGCCACTCCTCCTTATCGGTCTTCGAATACTTCATCCCAGCCGCATCCGGGGTATCCGCGTTAGGCACGTCTTTATCCACGACCCAGTACGCGCCGCCCCACGTGATGTTCTTCCCGTCGTACTCCACAAACGCCTCCTCTTCAATCTTCGATCGAAACGCGTGCAACGCGTCCAACGTCTCCTTCGTGTACGCGTTCGTCCCCGTCTTTGGTTTCAAAACGACGCTCCCAAACCGCGCCTCGCCTCCGTAGTTGTCGTCCACGAAAACCCGATCGTCTTGCGCGCGTGTGTTCCCAGGCACCCACAATTTTTCCGACCTGTTTTCGTTCGTCAATCGCATCACGCCCGAGGCGCAAAGAGCGGCGAGAATCACGCTGAAAACAATCACCCGAAACGGGTACGTGCCAACTTTTACGCCAAACGCGCGAAACTTTTTCGAGAGAAACCGGTTCGACGCGTTCGCCAGTTTGCTAAACATCGATCGTTGCTCGTTTGAGACGACGTTGTTGACGCTCTTCTTCTCAAAGTCGCCACTCATCACGGACGATGAGACTTGGACGCTCTTGGAATCTACGGATTGCTGCTCGCCGTAACTTTCCAGAGACTGCGCAGACATGGGCGTTTGCGAACGCGGTGGATTCATTTTTTCTTTACGTACTCTTTCTCTCTCTCTCTTGCGTTATCGGAGTGTTGATTTCGCTCTGACAGAGACGCACAAAAAGCGCGCGATACAAGAAAAAAGAGTGACGTTGGCTTTTATTTATCCACTTTTCCGTATTTTTTCGACCGCTTTTTGGCAAAAGTATATTCTTCTTCTTCTCTTGCTTCGACCGACTAAACTCTTTTGACTACAAATCTCTCTCTATTAATATTGTTATTATTACATTTTTAAACTTCTCTGATAGTATTAAAACTACTCTCTGATCAACGTGTTGTTGTCGTCGTCGAAGGCGTCTCTGAGAACTTGCTCTCGCTCTTCTTTCGAGGTTGTCTCGACGCACAAGGCCATGTTGTGTCGCCCGCCGCAGCTGAGTTTGACGCATACCCATTTACCTCCGTTCGGTAGCGGCGGGAATTTGACCTCCCCGGGTCGACCGGAGTAAGGACCGTTGACGACGCGGCCGAGACGGCCCAAGGAGTTGCGGCCCCAGGAGAGGAGTTGGCCTCGGGAGGTCAAGGCTATGGTGTGCGAACCTCCGAGAGAGGCATCGACGATTTTGTAATTTACATGGTGTTTGCTTTCATCGTCGTCGTTTCTGTTGTTGTCGTTGTTGTGATCGTTGTGTTCGTTGTTGTGTTGGTCGCTATTATTTGAGGTGTGGTTTCTGCCGTCGTTGTCGTTGCGTGGAGAAGAAGAGGAGGTTGACA
>Ga0255761_10001464_pt1 | contig 21905 bp, 25 predicted proteins | sample 071ome_29_FD_179961 | JGI IMG/M metagenome (GOLD analysis project Ga0255761, IMG submission 179961) | Coastal salt marsh microbial communities from the Groves Creek Marsh, Skidaway Island, Georgia - 071407BT metaG (version 2) | ecosystem: Environmental > Aquatic > Marine > Intertidal zone >... | reverse complement strand
TAAGTCATTTTAAAGATTTCAGTTTTCATTTAGACAATGATGGCAATGTTGCTGCTTATAGCGAGTATTTTTTGAACTATAAAGATCATTACAAAAACCTGATAATGCTAACTTTTGGTACAGGTATAGGTGGAGGTATAGTTGCTAATAAACAGCTGTTAAGAGGATCGGGAAGTGCTGGTGAAATTGGTCATATCGCAACTTCTGCAAATAGAAACACAGTATGCAATTGCGGAAAATTAGGCTGCTTTGAAGCTACAACATCAGCATTCAAATGGACAGAGGAGTTAAATGCATTGTCTATTAAACATCCCGAATCTTCTTTATCTGAAGAATTTCAACAATATCCTTATGGATCTTTAATTTTTAATAAGAAGATACAACTTAATGATGATGAAATAAAGGTTCGATCAAAAATTATAACTGATATTTCATCTGGTTTGGTAAGTTTGTTTGAAATATTTGATAACGAAATATTTGTTTTAGGGGGAACTATGTCCAATGAACCTTTTGATCTAGTTGGCTTAATTGAAGAACATATAAAAAATAAATTTGATTTTCCAGCTAGAAATTTTCCAATAATTAAAATATCAAAAAATAAACAAAATGCTGGAATAATTGGAGCAGCAGCAATAGCAATAAGTGAATCAAAATAAGTCAATACTTCTACCAGGTTCTTTCTTTTCGAGAAATCTAAAAGAAAAAATAGAAATACTTTTAAATAAATCTATTAATACAATTTACTTTTATGATCATAAAGTTCATCCTGTTGATGAGTCTTTAAGTGTCTATAAAATTCCTCAAGACATTATTTATTTGAATAAAGCTTTGAATGAGAAATTTAAATTAGGCCTATGTGTTGTAAATTTGAATTTAAGGAGTGTCGAAGATTTATTTAAAAATGTTTTAGATCCAATTTCATTAATGCCAAACTTTTCTCTTGGAGTTGGTTTTGGTGATACTCGATATTCTAATCAAAATTTATTTATGAATGATTCAGAATTTATAATTCAAAAAATTATTAATAATTATGAATTTAAAAATATATTTATTGGCGGCAACTCATCAAAAGTAATTGAAACGGCTAATAATTTTGAATTAGGTATGAACCAGTGGCTAGGAACAAATCAGCAATTCCAAAATAAAGTATTAAATTACCAAAACTATTCTTCACCCAGAGGAGTTTTGAGTAAGTGCATAAATTACAATAGTGAAAAAGAAATTAATTTAATTTATGAAACCATTTTCATAATAAAAGATGTTAATTTAAAGATTTTTAACGAAACAATAGATAGTATTTTTTAGATGCCAAAATATGTAAATAAATTAGTTGAAAACTTTCCTGAGTATTTGTTTAATCAGATTAATTTTAAGAAATTAGAAGCCAGACAAAATGGTAAAGACATAATTGATTTAGGTTACGGAAATCCCGACATTCCTACGAACAGTATTGTTGTAGATAAGCTTATTGAGTCAGCAAAAATTTCAAAGAATCATAAATATTCTGTTTCAAAAGGTATTTATGGACTAAGAAATGCAATTTCTAAAAGATATAAAGACATTTATGAAGTAGACCTTGATCCAGACTCAAATATTGTAAACACTATTGGAAGCAAGGAAGGCTTAACACATTTATTAATGTCAATATTGGATGAGGGTGATAATGTAATAGTCCAAGATCCTAGTTATCCAATACACCATTTTGCGCCACTAATTGCCAGAGGAAATCTTATAAAAGTAAATTGCCTTGATTCAGGTAAGTTCTTAGAAGGTGTAAAAGAAGTATTAAGAGAAAAAAATATTAAGGTTCTACTTGTCTCTTTTCCGCACAATCCAACAACTATTTCAGTTGATCAACAATTTTATGATGAGTTAATTTTGTTAGCAAAGACATATGATTTTTTAGTAATTAATGATTTTGCATATTCTGATGTATTTTTTACAAATACTCGTCCACCATCATTATTACAATTTGATAAAGATTTAACCCATTCGGTTGAATTATATTCTTTAACAAAGGGATATTCCATGGCAGGGTGGAGAGTTGGTTTTGCTCTTGGTAATAAAGATGCAATTGGGTCTTTAACGAAGCTTAAGTCATATATTGATTATGGAACTTTCCAACCTATTCAAATTGCTTCAACTGTAGCTTTAAATGATTTAGCTGAATTTCCTATTGAAGTATCTTCTATTTACAGAGAAAGACAACAAATAGTTGTAGAACAATTAAATAAGGTAGGGTTCGAAGTTCAGGAAAGTAATGAAACAATGTTTGTTTGGGCTAAGCTTCCTAGAAAATACGGTACTGACTCATTGAAGTTTTCACTACAATTACTCGAAGAATTTAATGTAGCTGTTTCACCCGGAATTGGTTTTGGAGAATTTGGCGAAGGCTATATAAGAATAGCTTTAGTTGAAAACAAACATAGAATTCGCCAAGCTATGAAAAACTTACAAAAGATAGAATAAAGTGTTCAGAGAATTCCTATCTCTTTTGTTTTTTAATACTGCTTTAGGCAATGGATATTACGAGAACCCTGACTTGGCTTCTTTAATTATTGTTATTATTTCATTAATCACTCTTTTTACAATTTATAAATTTTTAAATTTAATTAATACAAATTTAATGTTTATCTTTTCTTTAATTTTGACATCTGTCGTTGTTCTAAATGTCTTAAGATATTCACCTTTCGGAGGTGATGCTGTTATTTATTGTGAAATTAATCAAGCAGTTATGAACTCTAGTAATTCTATTTATGATTTAGAGCTAAAGTACACATTTAATTATCCACCAATGTATAAGTACTTAATAAAATCAATCTGTAGTTTTGATTATTTCAAATGGTATCCCTTTATTACATTTTTGAGTTTGTTGATTATTTTTCCTAAAAACCAAACTCCCAAAAATTCTTTACTTGTTTTAGTGTATTTTTTTGGATCTTTCTTAGCGTTAAGGTGGGTTTTAAAAACTGGTAATTTTGTTTTTTTTGAAATAATATTTCTTAATTACTTTGTTAAAAATTATAAAAAAAATAAAGAAATTAATTACCTTTTATTGTTTCTGTTTGGTTTTCAAAGGCTGTGGTTCTTACTTTTAATACCTATTATTTTCATTTTTGATATTAAAAAAAATAACTCTAAAAAGTTCATTTTTCCGATATTAATAATTTCATTATTAAACATTTCTGAATTGAGAAACTTCATCAACAGTCTCTTTGGAAATGGCGAGACGTATAATTTGTTTATAGAAATTCCTGGTCATAATACTCCTTCAATTTATTTAGGGTTCATGAATATATTTAATGTAGATTCAAGTTTGGTATCTTTGTCAATTTTTGTACTAAGTTCTTTACTAATATTTAAATCATTAAATGTTTATAAATTGAACAACATAAATTTATTTTACATTTTTTCTTTTTTTCTTATTATGAATCCATATCTGAAGCCATATCACTTTATATTTTTCTTACCATTATTACAATTAATAAATATTGAAATCTTAAGAGAAAAAAGTTCAATATTCCTATCCATAATAGCTCCTAACTTTTTATGGATATTAGGTTCGAATATTAATTCAGGTACTAATTTTGGTTATTTTCAAATTGTAATTTATTCTTTATTTGTATTTAATGTTTTTAAATTAAATAAGGTAAATTTTTATGATTGATTTAAGATCCGACACAGTTACTAAACCGAATGAATTATTTTTAAAGGAAGTTCTTAATGCTGAACTTGGTGATGATGAGTATGGTGAAGATCCTACAGTAAATAAGCTTCAAAACAAATGTGCTGAAATTTTTGGTTTTGAAGATGCTTTATTCGTAACTTCTGGCTTGATGGGAAATCAGATTTCATTAATGATTCACAATAAGCCTGGTACTGAAGTTATTACCTCATCAGACTCACATATTAAAAACTACGAGCATGGTGCTGCATCTTTTCTATCAAGGGTACAGTTTAGAGAAGTAAATCATATTGATGGAAATCTAGATTTGAATGAAATAAATACAAAATATGCAAAATCAAAAGTTCATAAACCAATTATAGGTTCAATTGCAATTGAAAATACCCATCTTGCTTCAGGAGGATCAATAATAAATTATGAAGATATTAAAAAGCTTTATGATTATGCTTCCCAAAAAGGGCTTAAGTTACATATAGATGGTGCAAGAATATGGCATGCTATCTTAGAATCAAATTCTTCATGTAATTATGGAAGTGTTTCAGACAGTTTAACTTTTTGTTTTTCTAAAGGCTTGGGCGCGCCAATCGGTTCCATGCTAATGGGAAACAAACAATTCATAAGTGAAGCTAGAAAGTACAGAAAAATACTTGGTGGGGGAATGAGGCAAGTAGGAGTCTTAGCATCAATTGCAAATAAAGCTCTTGATTGTAGAGATGAATTGTTAAATGATCATATAAAAGCAAGAGAGGTTTTCGATAAGATAGAAAAAAAAGACGTTTTTATGGACTTAGTTTATAAGAATACAAATATGATAATTATGAAATTTTTTAGTTCAGAAAAAGCAAATAATTTTATTGCTTCTTTAAAGAAGCATCAAATATTAAGTGGATTAATAGATGATGTAAGTGTAAGGCTTGTGTTTCATAAAGATATTAATACTGAAGAAATAAGCAAAATTTCAGATGCTATAAACTACTCCTCTTCAGAAGTCTGATTCCACTCTGTAATCGATTTTTCAGCAAGATTAGTCAATGTATAGATTCCTAATATTCCAATAGAATTAATCACAGCAGCATACATTAAAATATCACTGATACAGTTTTCTTGATTTTCAACAACACAAAATGTTCTCCCGAGCAATGTGCCAATGTAAGTTGAAGCTATAATAATTGATAAATAAATTGTAGCTTTAATTTTCTTGTTAAATTTCATATATCTATTAACTTTAGCTTATTATGAATTTTCCTAATCCATGGATAACTATATTAAGCTTTGTATATATTTTTATACTAGGTATGGGTTCCTTTTTAATTAGTCGTAAAGCTGTGTATGTTTATTTAGATTTAGTGAAAAACAAAATATTTTTGAAAACTTTAGAACCATTTGTAGGAAGTATATGTTTTATTTCTGCGTTTGGAACTGGGCTTTATATTTTGTATTACTTTATCATTTTAATTACTTAATTTTAGCTACAAAATTCTTTCAAGCTTGTTATCGGAGGAAACATACTGTATCTCACAATGTTCAGGTTTGTTTTTATTAAAATCACTTTGATTTAAAAAATGATAGAAAAATGATCTAATTGTATCTTGATGAGATACAAATAAAACATTTGATTCTCTTTCATATTTTTCTAGTACTCTTTGAAAAACACTATTTAAACTTTCAGATGTGTAGTCTTTATTTTCAGGAAAATTTTTGTAAATTTGATATTCCTTCGTTAATTTAATTTCAGATAAAGTTTTACCTGTCCAACCATATGGACCTTCCCACTCAAGAATATTTTTACTGTATTCAATTTCAACTTTTAAGAAACTGTTTATAATTTTTGTAGTTTCTCTTGCCCTCAAAAGGGGGGAGGAGATTATTTTAGAAATTTTAAAATATTCATTTAAATTTTTACCAACTTTGAGGGCTTGCTCCTTCCCTGATTCACTTAGATTAAATCCTGGCAGATTAGAGTAATGAATATTTTTCTTGTTTTCAACTTCTCCATGTCTCAAAAATAAATTACTCATAATTTTAGACTACCTCATGTAGTCACTAATATTTCTATATGAGTTTAAATGAAAAAGAAGAAGAAATTTTAAAACAAATAGAACAAGGTTTAATCGATGAAGATCCTGATTTAGCCAAAACAGTAAAAGACACAACTCTTTCAAAATTTACTAGGTCAAGAGCTGTAATTTCTTTTTTTATGTTCATAATTGGATTATTTGTCATGTTAGGTACTTATATTATTCAGCCTTTGTTTGCACTTGTTGGCTTTAGCATCATGGCGATTTCAGGCTATGTTTTTGTTGTAAATACAAAAGCACTATTAAATGCTGAAAATATTTCTGAGTGGAATTTTTCACAGGTTTTTAGAATTTTGAAAAACTCAGATAGCTCTAGACAAAAATAACTTGTCTAATTAAATTTAAAGGTACATAACTTTATAGGAGTAGGGTATGAAGAATAATGCTTTTACATCAAAGCAAGCATGTTACTTGTCTGGTTGTACACCTCACCAATTAAGGTACTGGGATAAAGTAAAGCTCGTATCTCCCTCAATTCAGTCATCAAACGGAAAGCCAGGAGTCCCAAAATTTTATTCTTTTAGAGATATAGTTTCTTTAAGAGTCGTAAAAACTTTACTAGATAATGGTATGAGCATACAGAGAGTAAGAAGAGCATGGAGATACCTGACAAGAAATGGTGATTTAACAAAGCACTTGTCTGAAGTTAAGTTGTTATCTGAAAACAATACCATTTATATTGAGGAAGATGACAATTTTTTTGATGCCTTAAAAAGTGGTCAGCTTGTATTTTTCAATACTATCGACTCAATAGCTAAAGATGTTGAAGAAGATATATCAAAGTTTGATTTAGATAAAGAAAAATTTATTAATTTGCTAACTAAAATAGAAGAGGATGTTAAGAGTCAAGAACTTCAAGCTTAAAATTTGTGATTTTCCTTCTCATGTCTTTTAATAATCAAAGGACACTAATCTTAAATGCTAGTTATGAGCCAATTTCAGTCATTTCTTACAAAAGAGCAGTTACGTTATTAATTTCACATAAAGTTAATTCGTTAAAAAACTCAAATTTAATTATAAATTCTGAAAGAAAATCTATTTTCATTCCTAAAGTTGCAATTTTGAATTATTACGCAAAAGTACCTTACGTTAGAAGAGTTGCTTTAAATAGAGAGAATATTTTTATTAGAGATTTAAATACATGCCAATATTGTGGTAGAAATGCAGAATCAATTGATCACATAAAACCAAAATCAAAAGGTGGCAAAAATGAGTGGTCTAACGTAGTTGCATGTTGTAAAAAGTGTAATTTAATTAAAGCTGACAAAGACTTGATTGATACCTCTTTGGCTTTAAAATCAAATCCAGTATTTCCAGGAGGTAATTTTTGGATTAAAACAATAGTCGGAAAAAACCCAGATCCCTCATGGGGAGAGTACTTAATTTCAGCATAAAAATTTTTTTATCAAAAAGTGTTGCATTGTGGTAAAAAGTGTCATATAATGACACAAAGTGGTTCAAGGCACGAAAGGCGGATAAAGTGTTCCTTGGTGAGTTTCAACATACGATGGATTCTAAAGGAAGAGTGGTTATACCATCTAGGTTTAGAGATGAGCTTCAACAGGGCTGTGTAATCACCAAGGGACAAGATAATTGCCTTCAGATTCTAACAAAAAGCAATTGGGAGTTGGAAGCTTCTAAAATGGCTTCTCTTCCTTCAACAGATAAAACCTCTAGACAACTTAAAAGAGCTTTATTTAGTGGTGCTATAGATGTGAATATAGATACGGCTGGGAGAGTTTCTATTCCAGAAAATTTAAGACAATATAGTGGAATTGATTTTAATGATGATGTAACTGTGACAGGTTCTGGACCAGTAGTTGAAGTTTGGTCTACAAGAAGTTGGAAAAAAATTCAAAATGAAGCAGATCATGCTTTTGCAAATATAAATGAGGTGAAAGAATAAGTTCATAGCCAGCTCTCTAGACAACTAAATTGGAATACCCTTACTCCGCCCAACTTTCCAATTGGTGCCAGTCCTAGAGAGCTGGGTATGAATAACAACAGGGTAGAGTATTCAGAGCATATTGGAGTTATGCAAAATGAAGTGAATTCAATTATTAATAAAATACCTGATGGTGTATTTATTGATGCCACTTACGGATATGGATCTCATTTTAAGATTATTAAAAAAAATTTTACAAATTTACAATTAATTGGCTTTGATAGAGATTCAGAATCAATTTTAAATTCAAATGATAATGTCCACAAACTTAATTTTTCTGAAATTCCAAATTATTTAATGTCTCAAAATATAAATAAGATTTCTGGAATTTTTTATGATTTTGGTGTTTCTTCACATCAAATAGATAATCCAGGTAGAGGTTTTTCGTACATGAAAGATGGACCATTGGATATGAGGATGGATAGTTCGTTATTAATTTCTGCAAATGATTTAGTAAATAATTATTCTTACGAAGATTTATTGGATATATTTTACAAATTTTCTGGAGAAAAGAACTCTAATTTAATTGCTAGAAACATTTTCGAGAATAGACCAATCATCTCAACATTAGAATTGAAAGAAGTAATAAAATCTTCTTTAAGGTATAAAAATCCCAACTACTTGATGTCTGCAGTTAAGCGTGTATTTCAAGCTATTAGAATTTATGTAAATAAAGAAATTAGTGAAATAGAAGATTCTTTGTCTGGTATAGCTGACTTTATTATGCCAAATGGAGTTATTATTTGTATTTCTTACCATTCATTAGAAGATAAAGTAGTAAAGTCGTTTTTCAGCAACTTAACTAAAGGATGTACTTGTGATCCCAAATTCGCTATCTGTATATGTAACAATCAAAATAAATTTGAATATGGAGATAATAGAAAGTTTTTACCAACAAAAAGTGAAGTAAATACTAATAAAAGATCTTCTTCAGCAATCTTAAGATATGTGGTTAAAAATGAAAATTAAACTTTTTTTGTATTCTTTTATGTTCTTAATAACCAGTTCTATGCTGACCAACCTTATTATAAATAATTTAATAAACATAGAATATGAAAAGCTTAATCAGTTAAATTCCGAAATTAATCAACTCCAAGATAATAGCATTTTAATTGAGGTTGATTATTTGGAACAATACTCAGTGAATAATTTAACCACACTGGCCAACTCTATAGGTTTTGTAAAATTACCAATTAAAAAAATAGTAAATACCGAGATTAAGCCATATAAATACATACAAGATGAACAAGATATTAATCTTCTTGGATTTGATTGGTGATATGAAGAATTTAAAGCATTATATAGTTCTAATTTTTATAGGACTTTTGATTTTTCAATTTAGTTTTATATTTTTAATGAATGTATATGATATTCAATTCACCAACTCAAAATATTTTAGTAGTCAAGCAATGTCATACAGACTAAAAGAAACACTAATTCCAGCTTCAAGGGGTAATATTTACGATTCTAATTTAAATCCGCTAGTTACAAATACAAGAGGATTTAACCTAGGTGTCGTGCCTTCAAAAGTAAAAAACAAAAATGAAATATCTGAGATTTTATCCGTTTTATTAAATGATGATAAAAATAAAATTATGAATAAATTGGTAAATAAAGAGACATATTTCTACTTAAAAAGAAATTTAGAATTTGATTTAGGTCTAGAAATTCAATCATGGCAAATTGATGGGCTGGTTCTTGAAGAAACTACAAATCGAGTCATACATGAAGAGTCTCTACGTAGAATTATTGGCAAAGTAGATCCAGATGGCAATGGTATAGAAGGAGTTGAGCTTTACTTTAACAGTAGTTTAAAGGGTAAAGATGGAAAAAGGACATATGAGTCTGCCCCTAATGGAAAAATGATCCCCCAAGCAAGTATAAAGACTCAAGAAGTCATTCACGGTAATGATTTAATTTTGACCATTAATTCAGAGTTGCAGTACAAGGCTACTGAACTATGTAAAGAAGCAATTATTCAAACAAATTCAATGAATTGTTCAATTGTATTTGCTGATGCAAAAAACGGAGAAATTCTGATTTTAACTGAAGCGAGAAATGAAAAAATACCTAATATTAGCACCGAACTAATCAACCTTAGAGCTCAATATGAACCCGGTTCATCATTAAAAATTTTCACTATTGGATCTGTTATACAAAAAGATTTGAGTTCAATGACTGAGCTATATACCGTTCCATATTTAATTGAAATTATTGAAGGTTCATGTAGAGAAGGGTTCAAAGAAGGAGGATGTTTTAAAGATTTTAAAAAACATGAGGATTATTTTATAAACTTACCAGAAATAATTGAAAGATCATCAAATGTAGGAACTATTTTAGCTACACAGAACATGACAATAAATGAAATTGAATCATATTTAAAAATGTATGGATTTATGAAAAAAACAGGGATTGAACTAACTGGAGAGTTAGCAGGAGGAATTTCAAGTAATAAAACTTGCTTGACATGCCTACCATCACTTTCAATCGGATATTCAATCGATGTAACACAATTGCAAATGGTAAAAGCTTACAGCATTATTGCAAACGGAGGAGAAAATATAAATCTTACTTTAAACAAGCAAAGAAATTTAGATGTAAATAATTCTTACAATGTTATATCCACTGAACACTCAGAAATATTAAAAGATTTACTTTTTAATGTAGTTAATGGTGAAAATGGAACAGCTAGATCTCTAAAATTACTTCCTTACTTAACAGGTGGTAAAACTGGAACAAGCAGAACACATATTGAAGGAGTAGGTTATTCAAATGACTTATACAACACATCTTTTGTAGGGTTTTCTGAGTTAGAAGAGCAAACAATAGTTGGTTCAGTAATTTTATGGGGTGCATCTATTAATCCATATTCTGAATATGTAACCGGTGGTTCCACAGCTGCACCTATTTATAAGGAAATGATTGAATACATAGCATCGATTGGAAATTAAATCTTATGACTAGTGAATACACAAAAATAATAAAAGATTACCAAAATATTGTTAACTCAACTTTAGATGTTGCAGAAGGAAAAGTTCTTATTATAGACAATGATGATCATAATAAATTGGATCATTTAATTAATTTAGCTTTGGAAAAGAATCCTGATTTTATATTGACTAGTCTCAAATCAAAAATTGAACATAAAAAAGTGTTAAAGGTGGAAGATTATTCACAATTAATTGAAAATGTATTACTTAATTTACATAAAGATTACAAACAACTTAATTATTTTGGAATTACAGGTACAAATGGTAAGACTACTTCAGCATTCTATTTAAGTCAGTTGATTAAAGAGAAAACAATTTTTATTGGTACATTGAATCAAAAAAAATTATTTAAATTTACAAATGAGAAAAACTTAACTACACCAAAATTATTTAATTTAGTAAAATTGCTATCTAATCAAGAAAGAGTAATTGAAAACGTAATTCTAGAGATGTCTTCTCATGCCCTTGAGCAAAATAGAATTGATGGAGTAAAATTTGCTGTTTCAGGATTTACTAATTTGTCACAAGATCATTTGGATTACCACAATACAATGGAAGAGTATTTTTTAGCTAAGTCAAAACTGTTCAACACTGATAAATCAGATAAATTTTTATTTATGGACAATATCTACGGAAATAAAATCAATCAGATGTATAACAATAGTGGATTTTCAGTTGGGATTAGCAATAAAAATGATGTTCAATTATTAAAATCAGATAAAAAAAATATTAAATTTAGAATTGAAAACAAGACTTTCGAAAGTCAATCAAATGTATCTGGTCCAGAAAGTTATAACAATCTACTTTTAAGCCTCGGAATGGCTTATTTTTCTGAGTTGTTCTCATTTGATAAAATTGTCAAAAATATTCCAAATGTCTCTAATCCACCTGGAAGATTTGAAGAAATAAAAACTGAAAAAGGAATAGTAGTTATAGATTATTCTCATTCACCAGATTCAATTCATAAAGTCATTACTTATTCTCAAAAAAAATATAACAAAAAAATAATTGTAGTGTTTGGTGCTGGCGGTGAAAGAGATAAAAGTAAAAGAAAATATATGGGTGAAGCAGCAAACCAAGCAGATAAAATTATTTTGACTAATGATAATCCTAGAAGAGAAGATCCAAACACTATAATAAACGAAATAATTAGTGGAATAAACTTAAATAAAAAAGTAGAGGTAATTACTAATCGTTTTGAAGCTATTAAACAGTCAATAAGTTTATTGGATAAAGAACATGTAGTATTAATACTTGGTAAGGGACATGAAAATATCCAAGAAATAAATGATCAAGAATTAGTATTTAACGACAAAGAAACTGTAATGAAAATAATTGGTGAAATATGATTGGAATAATTGTCTCAGGTGGTTTAAGTTTTATATTTGTAATTATTAGTACTTTTTTTGGTGTTAACTATTTTAAGTCAAAAAATATTGGTCAAAATATTCAAGAAGAAGTTGATTTTCATGATCATAAAAAGGGAACTCCAACAATGGGAGGAATCTTTGTTATTTTAGGAACCTATTTTGGATACCTAATTTCACACATAAATTTCTGGACAATTGGAAGTGGATTTAAAGTATTAATTCGTGAATTCAATCAAGAAGTATTTTTTATTTTATTTTTGTCAACTTTAATGTCTCTCGTTGGTTTGTTTGATGATTTATTAAAAGTAAATAAGAAAAGAAATTTAGGATTAAAAACATTTTCAAAATTAAATTTACAAATTATTGTTTCAATAATTTGTGTTCTTTACTTTGTAAGCTTATCTTTAAATACTAATTTAAATTTTTTTAGTGGGTATGAAATTAATATATCTGCATTTAAATGGGTATTGGTTGTGTTCTTGATTGTCGGGTTGACAAATGCTGTTAATTTTACAGATGGTTTAGATGGATTAGTAGCCGGAACAAGTTCTATCAGTTTTGCAAGCATATTAATAATGACTTTTTGGATGTTCAGGAACAAGACATACTATTCAAACTTTATGCTTGATAATTTTATATCATTAGATACATCCATTTTAATTTCATCTGTTGCAGGATCATGTTTAGGATTTCTTTGGTGGAATACAAATCCGGCTAAGATAATTTTGGGAGATGTTGGTTCACATTTTATTGGATCAATAATTGCTCTTTTGCTAATAGCTATTTCAGCCGAAGGTTTAATTTTATTTATATGCATGGTATTTATACTTGAAGCATTTTCTGTTGTAGTTCAAATTCTGTCATTTAAATTAAGAAAAAAAAGAATTTTTAAAATGGCACCTATTCATCATCATTTTGAAATGATAGGATGGGCCGAAACAACGATAATAGTAAGATTTTGGATCATTAATGGTATCTTTGTTATCTTTGCTTTAGGTTTGTTTTACGCAGATTGGGTTCTTTTTGGTAACTAAATCATGAAATCTTTAATTCTAGGTTATGGACTTTCTGGAAAGGCAATTGAATCTTATCTTGTCAGTAAAAAAAAGGACTATTTAATCTATGACGAGAATCCAGAACACATACCTCCACAGTTTCTTTTTAAAGAAGAGTATTTTAACGATATAGAAATAGCATATGTATCACCTGGTATACCGCCTACAAATAAATTATTTATTAAATTAAAAAAAAATAAAATCAGAGTTTTAACTGATTTAGATATATTCTTTAATGAATTGAACAATAATAATATTTTCTCAATTGGAGTTACTGGAACAAATGGCAAAACAACCTTTGTTACAATACTAAGTAAATTTTTAAATTCATTAAATTTAGAAACTTATGCTATTGGAAATATTGGCAGGTCTCCACTGGAAATTCTTGAAGAGGTAAATCAACAAAATAAGCGAATATATTTGATATTTGAAATATCAAGTTATCAGCTGTATCATTCCGACGCATTATATTTTGATATTGGAGTTTTATTAAACATCTCTAAAGATCATTTAGATTGGCATAAAGATTTTAATGATTATGTTGCATCAAAAAATAAAATAATTACTTTTACTAAAAATTTAAGTGGAATAGTTAAAGAATTAAAAGTAAACGAAGTTGAAAAGTTAAATCCAAACTTAAGTTTATTTATAAAAGAATTAAGGAAAAAAGGGTTTCATATTGATACGCTACTTAGTTTTTTTAAGGTATTGTATTTTCTTGAGCTTCTTGAAAATAATTTAAAGAAAGCCTTTGATTTTTTAATGAATTTAGATCAATTCGATCATAGATTTGAAATTTTAAACTCAAGTTCAAAAAGAATTTATATAAATGATTCAAAAGCCACAAATCTTGATGCAGTAAACTTTGCTATTGAAAAATTAAACAATATAGATGATAAAAAAGATAGAAAAAAAGTATTAATTTTACATGGTGACAACAAAGGTGTTGAGTTTTCAGAATTAAACTTAAATAAGATAGATGTCTTAATAAAGCCAAAAAAGACTATTGTAAATCAAACTAGTGAAGTTGAAATATATAACTATAAAAAATTAAAAAATGAAATAGAATTCATATTAAATCAGGTACCTATTGATTCAGTAATTTTATTTTCTTGTGGTGGCTCAAGCTTTACAGAATTTAACAATTATATGGATAGAGGACAATTTTTTAAAGATGTAGTTAAAAGACTAGAGGTTTAAAAATGATTAAAAATAATTACTTAAATTTAGAAAAAATTAATAGAGTTTTTTTAATTTTGTTAATATTTTTTGGTATTCTTCTTGTCTCATCAGCTTCTGCTTTAGAATCTCAAAGGCTGTACGGAAGTAGTTTTTATATGGTTAGAAATCATATAATTTCGATATTAATTGGAGGATTTTTATATTTTTTTATAAAGTCTTTTATTAAGTTTGAATTTTTATTATCAAACCTTAAATACCTTAGCATTGGCATGGTTGGTATATTATTTATATTGTTTTCATATGGTGAAACTATATTTGGTAGCAACAGATGGTTAGACCTCGGCGTAATAAGATTTCAACCTAGTGAGTTTGCAAAGCCTTTAGTTTTTTTATGGGTTGCAAAAGAAGTTTCAGAATTTGATAAAAATCATCCTTTAGCTAAACAGCTATTAAAGATAGCATTTATACCTGCTTTAATAACACTATTAATCCTTTTTCAGCCAGACTTTGGTACTGCTGCAACAATAGTTTTTGTAGTATTAATGCAACTTTTTGTTTCAAGAATCAAATTAATTGTTCCGATAATATCTTCTGTAATTTCTTTCTTGCTAGGTTACCAAATTTTATTAAGTCAAGGATACAGAAGTAAACGTTTCCAAGTATGGATTGAAGGTGTATGTGATAGAGGAGAGGAGCTTTTAGGTGCATGTTATCAAGTGCATCAAAGTAGAATAGCAATTAGTTCTGGCGGACTTCTTGGATTAGGGCCTGGAACTTCGAGATCAAGATGGGGTTCTTTACCAAGTTCCTATTCCGATTTTATATCTGCAATTATTGGAGAAGAATATGGATTTATTGGTTATATAATTTTTCTAATAATTCTATTAACTTTTATATTTACATTGTATTTAATGGGAGTAAATAAAGATAATGAGGTTAAAAAAGTATTTATTTTTGGTTTAGCTTCATGGATTTTAGTTCAATCTGTTTTAAATTTGGGAGCAACAGTATACCTACTACCTGTTACAGGCATTGTTCTTCCCTTTATATCTTATGGAGGTTCATCTATGGCATCATTGTTTATATCATTAGGAATAATTAAGATGAGGCATGAGTAAATTAGTATTTTTTTGTGTTGGTACAGGAGGTCATGTCTTTCCAGTAAAAAATATAGTATTAGAACTAATTGAAAAAGGTATTAGCAGTGAGAGAATCATAGTCTTTACTGATTCCAGAGGAAAAAGGTACTTAAATGATATAAATGTAAAGATTTTTACTTATGATTTCTTTTACTCAAGTAGTGGAATTCTAAGTTACTTTGGGAAAATAAAAAAAGTACTTATTTCTGTACATTTTGTATATAAAATTCTTAGGCCTTTAAAAATAAGTTTTATTTTTACCTCTGGTGCTTATATTGCACCAATAGCTTCTTTAATTTCAATAATTCTACGAATTAAAATGTATTCTCAAGAACAGAATATTGAAGCAGGATTTGGAAATAAGTTTGCTTCATACTTTTCAAAAAAAGTATTTACTTCATTTCCAGATACTAATAATTTACAGAACAAAAAAATAGAATTTGTTGGCCCTGTCATTAATAAAAAAATTGAATCAACTATGAAAATTGCTGGTAATAGTGATATACGAATCGGCGTTCAGGGTGGAAGCCAAGGATCAAAAGAATTAATTGATTTTGCTATTAAATTATCGAGAGATAAATACCTTAACAAGATTCATATCATATGTATAACAGGTACAACAAAAGATATATATGAAGATAATGAGAGTATAAGTTTTGTAGAGTTTTACAATGATATGTCAAAATATTATTCTGTTATTGATTTGCAGATTTCACGTGCAGGAGGAGGTGCTTTGGAAGCTTCCTACTTAAACATTCCTCAAATTCTAGTTCCGTATAAACATGGTACCTCAAAGAGTCATCAAACTTTGAATGCTAGATATTTAGAAAAAATAGGTTTAGCTAAAGTATTAGAAAGTTATGAAGAAATTTTAAGTTTTATCAACCAATTCAGTAAGGGAAATTTAGATAAAAATAATAACATAAACATTAACAATGGTTTACATCGTATTGTAAAGGAGTTGATTAATGTTGAACATTAACAATTTTAAAAACATTTTCATACTTGGGATTGGAGGTTCTGGAATGAGTTCAATTGCTAAGTATTTAAAGCAAAAAGGATTTAATGTAGAAGGTTACGACCAAAGAACCTCCTACATTGTTGAATTATTATCAGTAGAAAATATTGAAACAATACACTCTTTAGACAGTGTTAGTTATCGGGAAGACTACCTGTATATAGTTTCGTCAGCAATAACAATTGAAAATACATTTTTGGGAAGTTTTAAAAACAAATTAAATGTTCTTACAAGACCAAAATTTTTAGAAATATTATCAAAAGAAGAAAATATCATAGGGGTTACTGGAACACACGGTAAAACATCAACTACCGCTTTGTTGTCACACATTTTTCAATACAATAATCGAGACATTTCATATATATATGGTGGCGTCAATAGTTTTGGTAACATTGGAGGTCATTTTGGTGGAAAAAATGCACCTCTAGTTCTGGAGACTGATGAAGCTTTTAATACATTTAAAAATATTGATATACAAAATCTTTTAGTTACAAACATTGATGACGATCATCTTGACTTTTATGGAAATTATCAAAATTTGTGCGATGCTTTTACACATGTAATTAAAAATACTAAAAATAATGTTGTATTGAACATCGAAGATAGCGAACTAAGAAAATTAGAAAAATATGCAAAACTTACATATTCAAAAAACTTCAATTCATATCTAAAAATTATTTCAAAAAATGAATTTTGTATTGATGATCAAAATTTTACTGTGGATTCAAATTTAATAGGTGAACATTACTTAATGAATATTTCAGGAGCTATTTTAACTGCTACCTTACTGGGTATATCCATAGAAGATGCCTTAAATGCTGTTAAAACTTTTCCAGGTGTAAAGAGAAGGATGGAATTAAAGGGAATTAAAAATAACATTAGAGTATTTGATGATTACGGCCATCATCCTACAGAAATATTGGTTACTATAAATTCACTTAAGGAAATTACAGAAGGTGAATTATATGTTGTATTTCAACCACATAGATTTACAAGGACAAGAGACAATTTCAAAGCAATAAAAGAAAGTTTAGAAGTTTGTAATAATGTGATTGTTACCGATATCTTTTCTGCGGGAGAAGAGCCGATACCAGGTGTTAGAAGTAAAAATTTTCAGTCAAAAAATATTACATATTTAAATTCTCTCACTTTAGTACCTGAGTATTTGAAAAGAAACGTCAAAACAGGAGATTGTATTTTAACTTTAGGAGCGGGTGATGTTACACTGCTTGGACAAAAAATTTTGGAAGCTCTTGATGGATAGTAGAAAAATTAATTTATCTAAATTTACAACTTATAAATTTGGAGGTTTAGCTGAGCAATTTTTTACGATTAAAGATGAATCAGATATAGACTATTTAACTAATTTTGTTAACTTAGAACAATATTTTATTCTAGGTAAAGGATCAAATGTAGTTTTTGCTGATCATAATCATACTTACCCAATAATTAATCCAAATCTCAATAGTTTAAAAACGCTTCAAAAGAGCAACTGCTTAAGAATTGGCTCAGGGGTGTACCTTCCTGAATTAGCAAGGCATTTAAAATCTAACAATTTAACAGGAGGAGAGTATATGTTAGGCATTCCCGGATCGGTTGGTGGTGCTTTTTGTATGAATGCAGGTTGCTATGGGTATGAATTTTTTGATAATTTGGTTTCTGCTAAAATTTTCGACTTTAAATCTAACTCTATTAAAGAAATTCAAAAAAAAGATATTAACTATGGCTATCGCTTTAACTCATTAAGTGATTACTTACTATTAAGTGTAGATATGACATTCAATGTTGACACAAGTGAAAACATAAATAAAAAGTTAAGTAAATACAATAAACTCAGAAGAGACTCGCAACCTCCAGCAATTTATAATGCAGGAAGCGTTTTTAAAAACGGTAAAAATTACTTTGCGGGAGAATTGATAGAAAAAGCTGGGTTGAAAGGGTATAGATTGGAAGATGTTGCTGTGAGCGAGAAGCATGCAAACTTTTTTATAGCCGATAAAGGGGCTAAGGCTATAAATTTATTCAAATTAGTTAATTATGTAAAAAGCAAAGTATACGATAAGTTTGATGTAGTTTTACAAGAAGAGATAATATTTATTGGAGAGTTTTGAATTCAGACTATTTCTACAATCAAACTAGCGCTTTTAAAAGATTTTTATCATTCTCACTAATATTGATCACCTTGCTGCTGTTTTTGTTTGAAATATTTAGCCAAAATAACATCATCAAGAAGGTAGAGATAGACTCACAATCTGAGCTAGTTAAAATAGCCAGTGAAAACTTTGTTGGAAAAACAATTTATCAAATCAATGATAATGAATTATCAAAATTATCAAGTTTAGATCCTTCAATTAATAGTATTGTTATCACTTCTTTTATCGACCATACTCTTAATTTAAAGATTATTTTTTTTGAAAAGATTGCAATTGTTGAAGATTTGAGAAGAAATCCTTTAAGAAAAATGGTTTTATTAAAAAATGGTTCTTATGTAGATTTTGATAACGAAAATTTGCCTACTGTAAAAATTACCAACGGACCAGTCGATGCTGGTTTTGATGGGGAACTGGTTTCATTTTTCTCAACGCTGGGTATTTACGAATTAAATTTAGAGAACTCTGTTTTTGAATATAATGGGTCAGAATTTAAAGGTACACTTTTAGGCTTAGAGTTGAACTTTGGTCCCATGATTGACTTGGGAAGTAAAGCCGCTTCTCTTAAAGACGTGTTTAAAACAGATAACTGTTTAGGGTCAATTATATTTCAAGGAAGTGACTCTTTTATAAGTGATTGCAATATCTAAACCTAAAGTATAGGTTTAGATAAAATATAAATAATTTCTTTGTTTTAATTTGCATCAATGATAATCTTTAAATGTTGATTGGAGATGTAAATGACAACAAGTAAAACTAATACTAAAAATTTAAATTTAAATTCAAGACCGCGTAACTACACAGCTGTAATAAAAGTTGTTGGTGTAGGTGGTGGTGGCACTAATGCAGTTAACAGAATGATAAAAATGGGAATAAAAGGTGTAGATTTTATTGCAGCTAACACAGACGCTCAAAGCTTACTTGGCTCAAAAGCTGATATAAAGCTTGATCTAGGTAGAAATACTACTAGAGGATTAGGTGCTGGTGCAAACCCCCAAGTAGGTAGACAAGCAGCATTAGACTCACAAGATTTAATAAGAGAAGCTTTGAAGGGTTCTGATATGGTTTTCATAACAGCTGGAGAAGGTGGCGGTACCGGAACAGGAGCTTCACCAGTTATTGCAGATATTGCACATGATCTTGGCGCACTAACAGTTGGGGTTGTGACAAGACCTTTTGGATTCGAAGGAAGAAGAAGAAGTATCCAAGCTGAAGAAGGGGTGCAGGAACTGAGGGACGTTTTAGATACACTAATTGTTATCCCTAATGATAGATTATTACAAATAAGTGATAAGGACATTAAGGTAAACGAAGCTTATGTTAAATCAGATGAAATATTATCAAATGGCGTTAAGGGTATATCAGGACTAATAACTCAACCTGGTGTAATCAATGTAGACTTTGCTGATGTAAAAACTATTTTGCAAGATGCAGGCAATGCTGTACTTGGTATAGGAAGGTCAAATGGTGAACAAAGAGCTCCTAACGCAGCTCAAGCAGCTATATCTTCTCCTTTATTGGAAGCAAATATGGATGGTGCAGAAGGTGTACTTATTACCATCACCGGTTCAGATGATTTAAAACTTCAAGAAATTAATGAAGCTGCCAGAGTCATTACTGAAAGAGCCGATGATAATGCAGAAATTATTTTTGGACATATCACTGACGAAAGCATGGGAGATTCAGTTGAAGTAACTGTTGTTGCTGCTGGATTTGGTCCAAGGCCAACTAGAAAAAGTAAAATACAAGAAGAAAATGACACAGCCGAAGGGGATGAACTTCCAGATTTTATCAAAGGATGATAAAAGACTTTATTGATCAAAAAGTAATTTTTACTCAAAAAAATGATATACATTTAAGAGAGATCTTGGATCAATACAAAATTGATTCTCTTTCATCAATGAATCAAACGCATTCAAATACTGTATTATCGGTAGATAGAAGTGGTGAATATCAGTGCGATGCCTTAATTTCAAAAAAATCCGGCTTGGGCTTGTTGGTAAAAACAGCTGACTGTTTGCCTATATTAGTTAAATCTAATCATAAAATATCAGCTATTCATGCAGGATGGCGAGGGCTTCAAAAAAATATTGATGAAATAGCATTCAAAAATTTTAAAAAAAATTCAAAGGTATTTATTGGTCCACATGCCAAGTCTTGTTGCTACGAAGTCAAATACGATGTTGCAAAGTATTTTAAAAATTTTATAGTAAAAAGAGAAGAAAAGATGTTCCTCGATTTAGAAAGCATAGTAGTAAACACTTCAAAAAGATTTGGATTTGATGTAGAAGTTGTCGATATTTGCACAATTTGCAATACACTGTTTAATTCATTTAGAAGAGACCATACAAAAGAAAGACAATTTGGTTTGATATGGTTGTAAATTTGGATCGATTAGTTGCTACTATTGAAAGCTACAATGCGAAACTATTGCCTGTAGTTAAAAATAAACAAAGTCATGAGATTAAATTTCTTTATGATTACGGTTTCAGTGAATTTGCAGAAAATAAAATAAATGATTTTGAAATTCATTCAAAAGATTTTAATGATGTAGCTTATCATTACATAGCACCAGTACAAACCAATAAGATTAGTAAATTAGTCAATGGTTTTAAATACGTTCATACTCTATCAAGAGAAAAAGAAGTCATTAATTTTTCAAAATATAATATAGAAAATTTATCTTTCTTTATCCAAATAAACGTAGATAACGACCCAAATAAAAATGGAGTTTCTAAAGAGTCTGTTCTTAACTTTTATGATTTATGTAATGAAAATAAAATTTCAATATCAGGTTTGATGACTATTCCTAATATAAATTCAGATCCTAAAATTATATATAAATCAATGTATGAAATAAATGAGACTCTTAAAATTAAAGATAGAAATTACCAAGGTAAGTTGTCAATGGGTATGTCAGAAGATTTTCAAATTGCACTTGATTATGGTGCTACTATTGTTCGTATAGGAAGTTTACTGTTTAAATAATGTTTAAGAAATTTTTGATCGCCATTGGACTTAAAGAACCAGAAAATATAGAACTAGAAGAGTCTAACCATAGTAGTGTCAGGCCTTCTAGTGATAATTTATTTAAAGAGGATGTATTAAAACATGATATTAAAATCCATGCACCTTCAGAAGAAGTTGAAATTAAAGCTATAAGAACTTTTAATGAAATGCACGACCTAGGTCTAGTTATAAAAGAAGAATACATAGTATGTATGGATATACGCGATGTTGTTGATCCTAATGAAAGAAGAAGAATTATAGATTTTGTAACCGGAATGGCATTT
>Ga0255761_10001460_pt1 | contig 21923 bp, 16 predicted proteins | sample 071ome_29_FD_179961 | JGI IMG/M metagenome (GOLD analysis project Ga0255761, IMG submission 179961) | Coastal salt marsh microbial communities from the Groves Creek Marsh, Skidaway Island, Georgia - 071407BT metaG (version 2) | ecosystem: Environmental > Aquatic > Marine > Intertidal zone >... | reverse complement strand
CCTACAATACAATGCCCGAGTGGTTTAAAAATTGGGAAGCAACCGGACTATTGCAATTTGACGACAAAAATCAAGACGGTATCATTCAATACAATGCCTCTTCTCAAAACGAATTGCAAGTTGACCGTGACATTATGGTTTTGGCCAATCCCGAAATTGCAGACCTACCCCCATGGGTAGTTGCTTTAGTAGCCGCGGGTGGACTAGCGGCGGCATTATCTACCGCTGCAGGACTATTGCTGGTCATTTCATCGTCCATATCCCATGATTTGATCAAAAAAGTGTTTAGACCCGATATCAGTGAAAAAGGGGAGTTGTGGTCTGCTCGATTAGCGGCTGCCTTGGCGGTTGTAGTAGCTGGATACTTTGGCATCAATCCGCCTGGATTTGTTGCTGCTGTTGTCGCATTGGCCTTTGGTTTGGCAGCAGCCTCTTTTTTCCCAGCCATTATTTTGGGTATTTTTTATAAAAAAATGAATCGCGAAGGAGCGATAAGTGGGATGATCGTAGGGATCAGCCTAATGCTATTTTATATGTTAAAATTTAAATTTGGTCTTTTTGACGGTGGCAAAACAGCCGTTGCTGAACTTCAAGAATCATGGTGGTGGGGCATCTCTCCAGAAGGATTTGGCAGCATTGCTATGGTCGTCAATTTTATTGTAGCACTTACTGTCAACCGGTTCTATCCCCCTCCTCCAAAAGAGGTTCAAGCGCTTGTAGAAGAAATACGAATTCCACGCGGCGCAGGAAGTGCCCATCAGCACTAGAAGAATTAAATTAAAAAAAATTAAAATGAACCCGTACCAAATAGAAAGCCTTGAGCAGTATTTTCAAGTTTACAACGAGTCTGTTCAAAACCCTGAACAATTTTGGGGCCAACTCGCACGAGACAATTTTCAATGGCACAAAACCTGGGACCGTGTTTTGGACTGGGACTTTCACAAGCCTGAAGTCAAATGGTTTGAAGGTGCACAGCTCAACATAACCGAAAATTGTATTGATCGACACCTAAAAAATCGGGCCCACAAAACGGCCATTTTGTTTGAACCCAACAATCCAAAAGAGCCAGCGCAACACATCACCTATAAGCAACTTTCTGAAAAGGTAAATCGCATGGCCAACGTGTTAAAAGAGCAAAATGTTCAAAAGGGAGATCGCGTGTGCATCTACATGCCGATGATCCCTGAACTAGCCGTTGCCGTTTTGGCTTGCGCTCGAATCGGAGCAGTACACTCTGTTGTTTTTGGTGGATTTTCTGCTACAGCACTGGCTACTCGAATCAATGATTGTGATTGTAAAATTGTGCTTACTGCCGATGGTGGATTTAGAGGAAGCAAAACCATTTCTCTAAAAGCTATAGTCGATGAAGCGCTCCATGATTGTCCTGGAGTCCGTAAGGTGTTGGTTTGCAAACGTACCCAAGAACAAGTCGTCATGCAAGCAGGAAGAGACGCCTGGCTTGAGCCGCTCCTTGAAGCAGCAAACAGTGATTGTCCCGCAACAATTATGGAGGCAGAAGACCCCCTATTTATTCTATACACTTCTGGTTCTACCGGCCAACCAAAGGGGATGGTCCATTCTACGGCAGGATATATGGTATACACTGCCTATACGTTTAAAAATATTTTTCAATATAAAGAAGAAGACGTTTATTGGTGTACTGCCGATATTGGCTGGATCACAGGACATTCATATATTGTTTATGGTCCTTTGGCCAATGGCGCAACAACGGTTATGTTTGAGGGGGTCCCATCCTACCCAGACTTTGGTCGTTTTTGGGAAATCGTAGAAAAACACAAAGTCAATCAATTTTATACCGCCCCAACCGCAATTCGAGCTTTGGCAAAAGAAAAACTGGAGTACGTTACCAAATATGATTTATCTTCCTTAAAAGTATTAGGAACTGTCGGCGAACCCATCAATGAAGAAGCTTGGCATTGGTATGATACCCACGTCGGCAAACACAAAAGTCCCATTGTTGATACCTGGTGGCAAACCGAAACGGGGGGTATCATGATCAGTCCGATTCCCTATTGCACACCTACTACACCAACTTTTGCAACACTACCGTTTATTGGAATTCAACCCGCGCTTCGTGATGCTGAAGGCCAAGAAGTTTTTGGCAAAAATGTCCAAGGACGACTATGCATCAAATTTCCATGGCCATCAATAGCACGAACCATATGGGGCAATCATGAGCGCTATAGAGAAACCTATTTTTCTACCTTCCCAGGCAATTATTTTACGGGAGATGGTGCGCTTAGAGATAGTGTTGGTTATTATAGAATTACCGGAAGGGTGGATGATGTGATTATTGTCTCTGGACACAATCTCGGAACTGCACCCATAGAGGATGCAATCAATGAACACCCCAAGGTGGCAGAGTCCGCAATTGTTGGATTTCCACACGACATCAAAGGCAATGCCCTCTATGGATTTATTATCTTAAAAGAACATGCTTCCGCCGAAGAGCAAAAAGCGTTAAAAGCAGAAATCAACCAACAGATTGCACTACAGATTGGACCCATTGCAAAATTGGACAAAATGCAATTTGTAATCGGATTGCCCAAAACCCGCTCTGGAAAAATCATGCGGCGAATTCTTAGAAAAATCACCGTAGGGGCAACCGACGAACTTGGAGATACCTCAACCTTACTCAATCCTGAAGTAGTAGACAGTATAATCGAAGGGGCAGTATAACTCAAAGGTCAATGATGAGGTTTGGACTTATTTTTTTTATTATCTGCGGCGGATTACTTCATGCTCAAGACATCAACTACCAAGCATCGCTTCAAAAACTTGCATTTGGATCGTGTAACAAAACATCCATAGATCCTTTGGTTTGGAAAACCATTGCCGATCAAGATCCCGACGCTTGGCTTTGGCTTGGAGACATTGTTTACGGGTCCGCTAATGAACTAGAAGACCTAGAAGCGCGATATAACAAGCAAAAGGCCAATCCAGATTATCAAATACTCAAACAAAAGGCCCATGTTTTTGGTATTTGGGACGACCATGACTATGGGCCCAATGATGGAGGAAGTGGCTATGCTTATAAAGACGAAAGTAAGGCCCTGTTGCTCCAATTTTTGGAACTTGAGGAACAGCATCCCGTACGGCAAAGAGCAGGGGTATACCAAGCCTATACTTTTGGCCAGGGAACACAAAAAGTACTACTTATTTTACTTGACAACCGCTATTTTAAAGAGCCCTATGTGCCTGACACTACTTCAGAACAACGCTATTTGCCCAATCAAGGATCGCTTCTTGGCCCAGACCAATGGGAGTGGCTCAATGATCTTTTATCAAAAAGCGATGCAGAGGTGCATCTGATCGGCACGGGGATTCAATTTTTATCTGATCAACACCCCTATGAAAAATGGTCCAATTTTCCCCAAGCAAAACAAACCCTGCTAAACCTGCTGGATACCCATCAGGTAAAAAATCCCATTTTCTTAAGTGGCGATCGACATATTGCAGAACTGTCCGCATCCAAAACCCCTGCAGATAAAATAATTTATGATTTTACTTCGAGTGGGATCACCCATTCTTATGACGTTTTGCAAGAAGAATTTAACCCCCATCGCATCAGCCCATTGGTGGTCAAACGCAATTTTGGTATTTTAAGATTTGATTGGCCTCAAAGACAATTGCATCTTGAACTCTTGGGGGCACGTGGAAGTCGTTTATATTCGCATACGATTTACCTAGAATAATTTGTACCTTTCTTTCATGGAAAACCTGCTTCTTATACTCTCGGTACTGGCATTGGCACTATTGGTTTGGATGGCCATGCAACTTCGCAAAAACACCGTCAATCCAAAAGAAGATATAAAAGAAATTTTGCGCTTGGAATTCAACCAACATCGTGAAGAACTCGCCAAAAACTTTAGAGAAAACCGTATCGAATTTACACAGAGTATCGAACGTCTAACAGAATCACTTCTTAAAAAAGCCAAAGAGGATCGTGAAGAACAACGCTTGACGCTAAAAGATTTTCAAGAAGCGTTTTCAAAAAACGTCAAAGAATTTAACGAACTGCAAAAACAAAAGTTTGAAGCCATGAGCCTCAAACAAGACGAGTTGGTCAAAACCACCGAGTTACGTTTAGAAAAAATGCGCGAAACCGTAGATGAAAAACTGCATAAAACCCTAGAAGAACGCCTCGGAAAATCATTTGAAATTGTCACCCAACAATTACTTAAGGTCCAAAAAGGCTTGGGAGAAATGCAACATCTAGCAGCCGGAGTGGGCGACCTCAAAAAGGTATTGAGCAACGTTAAAACACGTGGGGTTTTAGGCGAAATTCAATTGGGAAATATTTTAGAACAAATTCTTGCTCCCGAACAATACGAAAGCAATGTAAAAACCAAACGAGGATCAGAGGCCCATGTCGAATTTGCCATAAAACTACCCGGTAAAAGCAACGCCAACGAGCCCGTGTATTTACCAATCGACGCAAAATTTCCCCAAGAAGACTATATGCGGCTCCAAGCAGCCTACGATAAAGGCGATGCCATTGAAGTCGAGCAATGTGTTAGAGCGTTGCTTCAGAGTGTCAAAAAATTTGCTAGAGACATCGCTCAAAAATACATTGATCCACCCCACACCACAGATTTTGGAATCATGTTTTTACCCATAGAAGGACTTTACGCCGAAATTGTGCGCCATGCAGACCTCATCGCCCAACTCCAGCGCGAATATAAAATTGTCATCACCGGACCTACTACACTGGCAGCCATGCTCAATAGTTTGCAAATGGGCTTTAAAACACTGGCCATACAAAAAAGGAGCAGTGAAGTCTGGGAAGTCCTTGCCGCTGTCAAAAAAGAGTTTAGTGCCTTTGGAACGGTTTTAGAAAAAGCCCAGAAAAAAATCAATGAAGCCGATCAAGAGATTAACAAATTGGTCACCACCCGTACCCGAATGATGCTTGCCAAATTGCGAAAAGTAGAACAAATTGACACTCCAAAACCCCAAGAAAGCACCTCACAAGAACACATTTTGCCCTTTGACGAATCCTAAGTTTCATCAGTCGTATGAGCCATCAGGCCACTTGACTTGCACAAAGACGAAACGCTTCGCTATAAATATTGGGTCCAATAAAGAAAGGACGAGTAAGACTTACGGTATACAAAAGAAAAACCCACCAAATCTTTTAAAAAAGCTAAAGTGGGTTTAGGTTGTGGTACCTCCAGGAATCGAACCAGGGACACAAGGATTTTCAGTCCTTTGCTCTACCAACTGAGCTAAGGTACCTCCGATAGTAGGCGCAAATATAATCGCCTTTTTATTTCCCCACAAATCATTTTCTCTAAAAATGTTTCGCTATTTTTGAAGCACAAACGATTAAATGTGCTTCTTCTCCTCGATTTTGGCAATACCGTTCTAAAATATTTTGTTTTAAATGCGGACCAATTCATTGCTGAAGGACGTATCGACCCTACAGACTTTTGGTCTGAAATACAAAAAATTTTTAATCGATTTCCAAAAATCCATCAGACCGTAGCCTCCGATGTTCGAGGTTTATTGGATGAAAAGGAGTGGGTGCAGTATTTTCAATCTCCGTTATTGCTGATGCATGCACAGTCTTTGCAGTTGCCGTTCAAAACTACTTATACCACCCCAGCCACACTTGGGCAAGATCGAATCGCATTGCTTGCAGCAGGTCAAGAACAGTTTCAAAACAACCCCTTTTTATTGATTGATTTAGGAACTTGCATTACCTACGATTTTATGGACGCCTCACAAGTACACCATGGCGGGGCCATTAGTCCTGGTTTTGCGATGCGTTATCGCGCACTCCATCAGCAAACAGGTAAGCTACCGTTACTTGATTTTGAAGTGTCCAATTCACCCACAGGAACATCTACCAATGAAGCGATCCATGCCGGAGTCTTTTATGGTATTCTCTCCGAAATAGAAGGACAAATTGCTTATTATACTAAAATTGCGCCAACTTTAACAGTAATTTTAAGCGGAGGAGACGCTCAGAAGTTGTCAGAAAAAATAAAAAAAGCCATATTTGCGCAGCCAAATTTCTTAGCTCTAGGGTTATATAAAATTTGGACACTTAATAAAGTGCTATGATCCGACACATTTGGTGTTTCTTTTTGGTCTTATGGAGTACGACTGCAATCGCGCAGACCGGCACAGGTTCACCGTATTCTTTTGGGGGGTTTGGCGAGATAACTTTTAGAGGCAATCATCTCAACCGAGCCATGGGTGGACTTGAGGTCTACAACGACTCCATTCACGTCAATTTGAGCAATCCGGCAGGCTATGGTACCCTAAAGACAACAAATTATCTTGTTGGTGTCAATTATAAAAATACCACACTCAAATCGCCTACCGAAAAAAACCGCATCGCCACCGGAGCCCTCGATTATTTGGCAATCAATATCCCAACCGGAAAATTTGGCTTCGGCTTTGGCTTAAAACCCTACAGCTCACTTGGCTACCGTTTACAAGTCATTGATGAGTCGGTAACTCCTAATGTATTTAATCGTTTTGAAGGCGAGGGAGGCCTCAATCAAGCCTTTTTGTCTATCGGAATGCCTTTGTTTCGCTATTTCTCAATTGGGGCCACTCTCAATTATGGTTTTGGAAATTTGACCTTCCGCAATTCCAAACAAATCGAAGGAATTGAGCGATCTTCTTATTTTGAAAGCAATTCTAGCCTTTCAGGAATTAGCTTCAAGTACGCCGCAAATCTAAAAATACCTGTCAAATCGTATGAGTTTCATGCCTATGCCAGCTACACGCCCAAGGCAACAATCTATTCTCAAAATGCTCAGCTCTTTTATACCCGTTCAAACAACACCCAAGATTTAGGGGATTTTGAAGAAATTGATCTCAAAGCCGATGGCCTCGACGAAACCACGTTAAATTTACCAAAAAACACTACTTTTGGACTGGGCCTTGGAAAGGATAAAAAATGGTTTTTGGGCGGTCAATACACGCAAAGCGCAAGTGCTGGATTCAAAAACGATTTTACATCCGTTTCTAATGTAACCTACACAGATGGAAATACATTCGCTTTAGGCGGTTTCTATTTGCCAGAATATGGATCGTTGACCAGCTATTATAAACGAATCGTTTATAGAGCTGGATTTAGAAGTTCTACTACTGGATTGGTCGTCAATGGAAACACGCTTAAAGAAAGTGGCATATCTTTTGGAGTAGGTTTACCATTACAACAATTTTCAAACGTTAACATCGGTTTAGAATTTGGCCGAAGAGGAACTTTTGAAAATGATCTAATTAAAGAGAATTATTGGGCCATACTGGTCGGATTTTCTCTAAATGATATTTGGTTTATAAAAAGAAAATTCAACTAATAAAAAGCAAATGAAAAGAGCACTACAACTTGTATTAGGATTCATTTTTTTAAGTGGAACACTCGTCAATGCACAATCCAATGAAGAGTGTTTGCAAAACTTGTCCATTTTTGCAGAATACGCAAAAGTCAAAAATTATACAGCAGCCTATGAGCCATGGCAAAAGGTCAGAAAGCAATGTCCTACACTCAACGTAGCCATATATTCTTATGGTGAAAAAATCTTATCAGATCGGTTAGAAAATGCCGCCGATGCTGACAAAGCGGCAATCAAAAGTGATCTTCTTGCATTGTATGACGAATGGGTAACCAATTTCCCAACCCGAAGAAACGTCAATAAAGTGGGGGAGATTCTAAGCAAAAAAGCACAATCGATGTTGGATTATGAAATGGGATCACTCGAAGAAGTCTATCAAAGCTTTGATAAAGCATTCACCGAAGATTCAGAAAGTTTTACCAATCCCAAACATTTGTACAACTACTTCAAAACACTCTATGACATGTACAAAGCTGCCAATGCCAATGTAAGTATGGAACAGCTGTTTAACAAGTACGAAGAGGTTTCTGAAAAATTTGAACTCGAGAGCACAAATTTGTCTAAGCAGCTCGATAAAATCCTTACTAAAGAAGACGCAGGAACCGCACTGACTTCTAGAGAAACACGCAATAAGAAGGTATATGAAATTAACTCTAAAGCGATCGGCACCTACATCTCCAACCTTGATGCCATTATTGCCCAAGAAGCCACTTGCGAAAATTTAGTACCCCTATATCAACGCAACTTTGAAGCAAATAAAACCGATGCAGTATGGCTCAAGAGAGCTGCCAGCAGAATGGATGGTAAAGAATGTTCTGATGACCCCTTATTTGTAACTCTAGTAGAAGCGCTTCACAACCTAGACCCCTCTGCTGACTCTGCATACTACCTTGGTTTATTAAATGACAAGAGCGGCAATAGTGAAGACGCACTAAAGTATTATGAAGAATCAATTGCTTTAGAAACCGACAATTATCGGAAAGCTAAAATCCTTTATAAAATCGCGATCAAATTCAAAAATGCAGGGCGCAAATCTTCTGCACGTAGTTATGCACAAAAGGCATTGAGCTACCAACCCTCTTTTGGAAACTGCTATCTCTTAATTGCCAACCTATATGCCAGCAGCGCGAACGACTGTGGAAATACTCAGTTTGAAAAAAGAGCGGTCTATTGGAAAGCTGCAGAAATGGCCCGCAAAGCAGGAGCTGTAGATGCATCCATTAAAAGTTTGGCGGACAAAACAGCCGAAAGTTATATGGGAAGAGCACCCAGCAAGACCGATATTTTTACCGAAGGCAACGAAGGACAGGTCATTACATTTAGTTGTTGGATTGGAGGTAGTGTTACCGTTCCTAAACTTTAATGACACGGTCATACATACAATTTCTGGGGCTTGTTGTTGCAACAAGCCTCTTTTTTTCTTGTGAAGACGGCACAACGGTGTTCAATGACATCAACCGTTTTAAAAATGAACCGGTCGGTACCGCCGAAAACATCCGGATGGTCTATACCGATTCACTAAAAATCAAGGCCGTACTAACTGCACCCAAACACGTAGATTATACCAATCTGTCATTTCAATACGCCGAATTTCCCGAAGGTCTCAATGTTGTATTTTATGACGAAAACAACAACGAAAACACCTTGACCGCCGATTATGGAATTCTATACACGGCCACTAAAATTATTGATCTACAAGGGCATGTCGTATTAGCATCGCACAACGGGTCGGTATTGACCACCACACAAATGTATTGGGACGCTGCTTCTGAATGGCTTTTTACCGAAAAACCCTTCAAATTTAAAGACACCGACTATGACATTGCTGCTGTCCGGTTGGATACCAACAAAGAATTTACTAATTTTCAGACAGGCAATCTAACAGGCACCATTGCCGTATCTGAACAAGCGTCACCAACTGTAGAATGAAAACATTTATTATCTCTGAAATCTTATACTGGGTAATCGCCCTTATATCCCTTTACAAGACCATTACGTTATGGGGAAATGACTCCGAGCGGGCCTATTTGTTCTTAGGATTTTGTGCCTTATCTATTTTTATGGCCTTATTCAGAAGACATTATCGTAAAAAATTCAATCAACGAAGCGCTAAAGACTAATGCTAAGTACGGACATAGTCATCGTAGCATGTTTGGTATTGTCGGCCTTTTTTTCGGGTATGGAGATCGCCTTTGTATCGTCCAACCGTATTTTTATTGAAATCGAAAAGCAACAAAAGGGCATAACAGCTTTTTTGTTAAAATGGTTTACCAAAGATCCTTCACGATTTATTGCAAGTATGTTGGTGGGCAACAACATCGCATTAGTAATCTATGGGATTTTTATGGGCGACCGAATTTTGCAACTTCTCACGGCCCAATCCTATCTTACAGGAAGTACAGAATTGACCCTATTGCTTTATCAAACACTCCTATCGACTGCAATCATTTTGCTAACTGCTGAGTTTTTGCCCAAGGTCTTTTTTCAACTATACGCCAATACCTTTATGAAGGTTTTGGCACTTCCAACGGCATTTTTCTACCTGATCCTTTCACCAATAAGTCTGTCAATAATTGCCTTGACGGATACTATTTTAAAACGTTTTTTTAGAGTAAATACGGATCAAGTACAACTTTCTTTTTCAAAACTCGAACTGGGCAACTACATCGAAGAACAACTAGAGCGCACGAAGGATAAAGAAAACATAGATGCCGAAATACAAATTTTTCAAAACGCCCTCGAATTTTCAGAAGTAAAAGCCCGAGAAGCCATGGTCCCTCGTGCCGAAGTGATTGCTGTAGATCAACAAACCAGCATCAAAAACCTCCAGCAGCTTTTCATCTCTACGGGACTTTCCAAAATACCCGTATTTAGAGAAACTATAGATGACATCATCGGTTATGTGCATGTTTTTGAAATGTTCAAAAAGCCCAAAAACCTCAAACATGCCCTGCTGCCCGTAGCATTTGTTCCCGAGCCCATGCCCATCAATAAGGTGCTAAAAGTCCTGACCCGACAACGCAAAAGCATTGCCGTTGTCCTTGATGAATACGGAGGAACTGCCGGTATTGTGACCCTCGAAGATATTGTAGAAGAGCTTTTTGGTGAAATCGAAGACGAACACGATCACATCGAACATATCGAAAATGACCTCGGCGATGGCCGTTTCGAATTTTCGGCCCGTCTCGAAGTAGATTACATCAACCAACAGTACAACCTACAACTCCCCATCAACGAATTTTATGAAACCCTAGGTGGATTGATTGTTTATCATACCGAAGAAATCCCCGAAAAAAACACCACCATCAAAGTAGAACAATACCAGTTGACCATCAAGGCCGTTTCGTCTACCAAAATCGAGCGGATCATAATTGAAGATTGTAGCGACAGCAGAGGGTAGCTGAAAAATCCCAATTCGGGATTAACCACTTGATTTATTGCTATTTTCTTTTTTAAATCTTGTAAGTTATCGTAAATTCGCATCCACCAAAAAGTTAAACTTATGGCCATTTTAGGACAGATAAGACAGCGTTCCATTTTTTTGATTTTTGTAATCGGAATGGCGCTTTTCGCCTTTGTAATTTCAGGGGTTTTTGATGGAAATAACAACGGAGGCGCTCCTACAGACCCTATTGGAGTTGTCAATGAACAAGACATCGAAGTAGAATTTTTTAGACAACTGGTAGAACAAACCGAACGGTCTTACAACTTTACCACCCTACAAGCAGTCAATGCTGTTTGGGAACAATCGCTTCGCGGGTTGATTTTGGAACAACAATTTAAAAGTTTGGGGATTGATGCAGGGCGCGACCAAATCGAGCAGATCCTTTCCTCCAATGATGCCTTTATCAATGATCCTCGTTTTCAAAACGAAGCCGGATTTTTCGATTTCGGACGCTTTACTGACTTTATTGCACAGATGAAAGCCGAAAACCCAGTAGCCTACGATCAGTGGAAATATCAAGAAGCCTCAATCATCTCGATGGCAAAAGAAAATATTTATCTAGATCTAATTCGATCCAGCAGCGGATTTACCGAGCAAGAAGGAAAAGCCACCTATCACCTCGAAAATGACAAAGTCAATCTAGAATACGTCAAAATTCCTTTTGATGTGGTGCCAGATAGTCTAATTAAAGTAACAGATCAAGACATCAAAAAATACATAGCCGATCATCAAGAAGATTTCAAAAAAGAGGCGTACCGTCACATCCAATATGTCTATTTTGGAGAAGAAGCTTCACCAGAAGATGAAGCCTACCTCTATGACGAATTGGAAGCTTTGTTAGACACAAAAATCGAGTATAACGACGTTTCTAAACTTACGGACACCTTAGAGGGTTTTAAAACCACCAAAAACCTGTCAGAATTTATCGATCGTTATTCGGACCAGCCGTTTGACTCCCTCTACAAAACCAAAGGCAACTTGCCCGGTGAGTTTGCAGAGGTGATTTTTGCCCTAAACGAAGGGGAAACTTTCGGGCCCTATAAAGACGGCAACACCTATAAAATCTCAAAATTGATTGGGCGCAAAAAAGACGCCTCTATTCGCGCCAGCCACATTTTGATCGCATATCAAGGTGCTGCAAGAGCCAACGCATCGGTTACGCGGACAAAAGCAGAAGCTGAACAATTGGCCAACAGTTTGTATCGTCAAGTACGAAGAAGCCCCGATACTTTTGCTGAAGTTGCCATGGCTAACTCAGACGGTCCAACCCGTTCTTTGGGTGGTGACCTTGGATTTTTTCAAGAAGGAGTGATGGATCAAAAGTTTTTTGATTTTGCCAACAGCAATCGTATTGGAAGAATTGGTGTAGTAGAAACCGATTTTGGGTTTCATGTCATCAAGGTAGAGGACAAACAAGATTTGGTATTATTGGCTGAGGTTGTCAAAGAAATTGTCCCCTCAGACGAGACCTCTAACATCATTTTTAAAGAAGCAACACAATTTGAAATTGACAGTAAAAATGCCAACGATTTTGTGGCAACTGCCGAAAAAAATAATTACAATCTGGTCCCCGTACGCAACCTCAATGTAATGGACGAGTTTTTACCCGGAGGCATCGGCCGTCAAAGAGCCATTGTCCAATGGGCTTTTGATTCTGAAACCGATCTTGGAGACATCCGTAAATTTTCATTATCCTCCGGTGGGTATGCCGTTGTACAGCTTTCAAAAGTAGCACAAGAAGGTATAGAATCTGTAGCTGAGGCGCGCGATGCTGTGACACCGATTATCGAAAAACAGAAAAAAGCTGCGTGGATCAAAAAAGAATATGATGCGTTCAAAACTGTACAAGAACTTTCTGAAAAGATTGATGAAGAAATAGAAACGGCTTCTGCGGTAACCCAAAAGAATGCGACACTCGTTGGCGCAGGTAAAGAACCTTATATTATTGGGGCTGCTTTTGCACTAGAGGTCAACGAGACTTCTTCCCTCCTCGAAGGCAACAATGGCGTATATCTTGTACACCTTACGGCCAAAGAAATTGCAGAAGACCTTCCCAGCTATACGGCCTATGCCAATGCGCTTAGAACAGAAGAGTACAATCGTTTGTCATCTTCAATTTTTGAAGCACTCAAGTCTGCTGCAGAAATCACTGACAACCGCCCGTTATACTACTAGTATCGTTAAATCGAAAATTTAAATGCCCGACACAGTCGGGCATTTTTTTATAGGATAAAGTCAGAATATCTAAACTGTGTTGTATAGCCCAAATTGTTAAAGTAGGCTTCCATAGGCTCTTTTGAAGCGGCTAAAATAAAATCACCTCCCCAAGCGCCTAAACTTTTAACAGCCCCTCCAAAATCTGCAAACAACGTTTCTTTAAGCGTGGGTTGGCCAATATAGGAAGCAATCATTTTTTCGTGAGCAACAAGGACTTCTTGAAAGTCCTCCAACGTAGCAGCTTGTACAAATGCATCGGTCAGTGCTTGGCTTTGATCAAGGAGTTTTTTTGAAGGTTTTTGATCCAAAAGGGGTTTGATGGCTTTTTGGCTGTTTTTCTTTTTGTTGCGATAAACAAAGATCAAATGGTCCTTAAAAGCAGGGTTAAAAGGGGCTTTTTCAATCAGGGGTTGGTCTTGATTACGCGTATATAAAATAGGTCCATCAGCAGCTGCAGCAGCAATGTCGTAGCCGCTACCGCCCAGCGTATCTTCTAAAATACGATAGGGATTGCTTTGCCCCCAAAGGCCTAAAAAATAGACCAAGCTCGACGAGCTACCAAGCCCCCAATGGCGCTCAAATTCTAATTGGCTTACTACCGTTCCTGTGCCCTCCCAATTTTTTTGGCTATACCGTTTTGTTGCAAGAAGCAGCGCTTGAAGTGTAGTGGCAATTTTGATGTCGTTTGCACGAATAATATTAAAGTTTGGTGGCTCAAAAAGGGCATCAAACCAAACGATGTTTTGGGGATCTTTACTTTGCCAGTGCAATAGTTTTTCTTCATGAGGTTTTACATCAAAGGCTTGACCCAATCGAGTTGGCAACGCTAAGGCTTGGGCACCGTGTAAGACCAGATACTCTGAGGCGAGTAAAATTTTACCTCTACCGTATGCGTTCATACCCCCGTATTTTGTTCTAAAAAATTCCTTACAGCTTGGTGACTTACTTTTTCGTGGGTAAAAAAAGTAAGGGCTTTTTCTTTTTGTTTTTCGGAGGCTTTAAATTGATTGAGGATGTTTAGCAAATGCATTTTCATATGCTCTTTTTGAATCCCCGAACTGACCAAAGAGTGCACAGCGGCAAAATTTTGGGCCAATCCTGCTACGGCCACAATTTGCATCAATTCTTCTGCATTGGGGTTTCCCAAAAGTTCCAAAGACCATTTTACCAACGGATGTAAGCTGGTCAAGCCCCCTACTGTACCGAGTGCCAGGGGCAACTCAATTGAAAACACAAAATCGTCTCCTTCATAATATGCATCGCTGAGACTGGTATAGCGGCCATGGCGTGATGCAAAGGCATGCACCCCGGCTTCGACAGCTCTAAAATCGTTTCCGGTGGCCAGCACAACGGCATCGATTCCATTCATAATCCCTTTATTGTGGGTAACGGCACGATAGGGTTCTGCTTTGGCAATGGCGACTGCCCGAATAAATTTGTCAGCAAACTGTTCGGATGTCAGTCCGTCATGGGTCCCCAAATCGGATTTTGGGCAACGCACTTCTGCACGTACCCGACAGTTAGGAACATAATTGGACAAGATGCTCATTATTACCTCTAAGGATTGGCCTGTGGCCTTAAATGGCGCATAATTTTCTGCTTCTGCCAACAGGCTGTTAGCGATTTGTTCCAAACACGAATTGATAAAATTAGCCCCCATTGCATCGGCAGTCCTAAAGGTGAGATGGAGCTGATAATAATTTTCTAAATCGGTCGTTTTGTCGACCAACTCCATATGGAGAATACCGCCCCCTCGTTGTTCCATATTTTTGGTTAAGGGTGCGCAAGCTGCTAACAAAGAAGATTTTATTTGATGATAAAAATCTACAAGGCTTTTGGGATCACCATCAAACGTAAAGTGTACTTGCCCAACCTTTTCTACTCCAATAACTTCGGCACGAAACCCTCCACGATCAACCCAAAATTTTGCAGCTTTGCAAGCAGCAGCAACCACAGAGCTTTCTTCTATGGCCATAGGTAGGACATAGTTGTGGCCGTTGATCAAAAAATTAGGAGCCACCCCCAGCGGGAGATAAAAATTGGTCAGGGTGTTTTCGGTAAACTCATCATGAAGGCGTTGAAGTGCTTCGTCGGTATTCCAATAGGTGGCCAAAAGGGCTTTGGCAGCTTGGGCGTCATGAAAAAATTGTGCTGCTACCCAATCGATTTTTTCTGCTTTCGATTTTTTAGAAAACCCTTGAATTTGCTTATCCATCCCAATAGCTTTCTGACAAAGATACTTTTTTAAGTGTGAAACTTTGGATAAAGATTTCTCCATTAGCATTGATTTGATTATTTTCCATCACACAAAAACCCACACATGGCAGCAATGAAACGCATCTTTATTTTTTTAGTATCGTTTAGTGTCCTAACGGCTCATGCCCAGCAAGCTGAGCTTACGATAAAAAGTATTTTCGAATACCAGTATGAGCCCGAGCGACTTGAAGCGATTCGTTCGTTATCGGACGGACAAAACTATACGGTGCTCGAACTGGATCGTAAAAATCAAACCGCACAAATTCTAAAAAAATCCTATGCAAACCCCAATGCCACGACCATCTTATTAGAAACGGATCCTCAGAAAGGAATTCCTTTCTTTACGGGATATGCCTTTTCAAAAGACGAGTCAAAAGTGGTGCTAACACTCGAAGAGATTCCCATCTACCGGCGTTCCAACTTTGGACATTATGCGCTTTATGATTTTAATACCAAAACGCTAGAAGCGGTTTCAGAAAATTGGATTCAAGAGCCCCAATTGGCCCCCGATGGAAAAAAAATTGCCTTTGTAAAAGAGCGCAATTTGTATTATAAAGATTTGACTTCCGGTCAAGTGACGCAAATTACTTTTGATGGCGATGACCAAACCATCAACGGAATTACGGATTGGGTTTATGAAGAAGAGTTTGGTTTTGTTCGTGCTTTTCAATGGAATACCGCCAGTGATCATATTGCTTTTATGCATTTTGATGAGTCTCAAGTACCTGTTTTTTCTATGGATGTTTATGGCACCGATCTTTATCCTTTTCCTTATACGTTTAGATACCCTAAGGCAGGAGAATCCAATGCCGTTGTTGGTCTAAAGTCTTTTAGTCTCAAAACCCAACAAACCGACGCGATCAAACTGGAGTCGGATCCGATGTATTATTTGCCTCGTTTTTCTTTTGTACCCAACACCAACATTCTTAGTATTCGAACCCTTAACCGCCATCAAAATCACCTGCGGTTGTGGCATGTCGAACTTCCTAGTAAATCGACAAAACTTATTTTGGAAGAAAAAGAAGACACCTATGTTGACGTTCATGATAATTTAAAATACCTCGACGACCAAAGTTTTTTATGGACAAGCGAAAAAGACGGTTATAACCATATCTACCACTACAGTGCTTCTGGCAAATTGATTCGCCAGATCACTCAAGGCAATTGGGAGGTTACTGATCTGTATCAATACAACCCCAAAACCAAAGAGGTGTACTATGCTTCTGTAGAACAAACAACAATTGGGCGCGCTGTGTTTGCGATTAAAATTAACGGCAAAAGAAAGCGGTTGTTGTCTCATTCTAGTGGTTATAATGGCGCAACTTTTAGTGCCGATGGTAGCTACTACATACACAGTTATTCTGATGAGAAAACACCTTCTACTTATTTGCTGAGAAGTACCAAAAATGCAGCCGTGGTAAGAACGTTGTTGAACAACGATGCGTTGAAAGAAAAATTAACCGCTTATAACCTTCCTGAAAAAGAATTTGGCACCTTGGAAGTAAATGGTCAGTCACTCAATATGTACCTGCTTAAGCCTCATGATTTTGACCCAAACAAAAAATATCCATTATTGCTTTTCCAATACTCAGGGCCTGGATCACAACAGGTTACAGACCGCTGGGGAGGTACGCGAGACCTATGGCACAAAATGTTAGTCAATCAAGGGTATATCATTGCTTGTATTGATGGCCGTGGAACGGGATTCAAGGGGGCTGCATTTAAAAAAGTAACCTATAAGAACTTGGTCAAGTACGAGGCAGAAGATCAAATCGAAGCCGCACGTATTTTAGGAACACGTAGCTATATAGATGCCTCTAGAGTTGGAATTTGGGGGTGGAGTTTTGGCGGACACATGGCCCTACAGTGTTTGTTAACCGGGCAGGGCGTATTTTCCATGGCCGTATCGGTGGCTCCAGTAACCAATTGGCGGTTTTATGACACCATATATACCGAGCGTTATATGCAGACTCCACAAGAAAATCCCGAAGGCTATGACCTCAATTCACCGCTTAATTATGCCCATCAGTTAGAAGGCAAGCTCTTGATCGTACACGGATCAGGGGACGACAATGTCCATGTCCAAAACACCATGCGCATGGTCAATGCACTGATCGCTGCAGACAAGCAATTCGAATGGTTGATCTACCCCGATCGAAACCATGGAATTTATGGTGCCAATGCTACGCAGCACCTGTTTACGAAAATCACTAAATTTATAACGGAGAACTTATAACCCAAAAAATGGATTTAAACACCACCCACCCCGATAACGGTTTTTTTGGCCACCCAAAAGGATTATTGTATTTATTTTTTGCCGAATTGTGGGAGCGTTTTAGCTTCTACGGTATGCGCGCCTTATTGACCCTGTACATGGTCAATGAAATTTTTGAAGCCTTGGCAACTAGAGATATAGCAGCAGCAGCTGTTTATGCATCCTATGGATCGTTGGTCTATGCCTCAACGGTGGTAGGAGGTAAAATATCGGATACGTATTTGGGCTTTCGGCAATCCATCTTATTGGGTGGAATTCTGATGGCCTTGGGGCATTTTGTCCTAGCCATTGAAAACAACCTTACCTTTTTTCTTGCTCTGGCTTTTATTGTTGTAGGAAACGGTTTTTTTAAACCGAATATTTCAACCTTCGTAGGGTCATTATACAAAGATGGTGATCGCCGCAAAGACTCCGGTTTTGTCATTTTCTATATGGGAATCAACATCGGAGGTTTTATCGCTCCATTATTGTGTGGCTGGCTGGGTAGAGAATACGGCTGGCACTATGGTTTTGGCTTAGCCGGCATTGGGATGCTAACAGGTTTGGCATTTTTTTGGCAAGGAATGAAGTCCGGCGTTTTTGGTGCTAAAGGATTGCCCCCCAACCCAGAAGCATTGCAAACCAAAATTTTGGGGGTATCCAGAGGAAATCTCATTCGAGTTTTGGCCTTTTTGAGCGCCCCGATCATTGCATTGATGTTGGCTTCTTACCAATCTTTGGGTGGGCCTGGTTCTTTGTTTGAAGGCCAAAATTTGGTCAATGTGATCTTCAAGGTTGTTGGTGTTGTTATTTTGGCCTATATGATCTATATCCTTATACAGGTCACCCCAGAAGATCGAAAAAAGCTAATCGTAGCCATTTTAATCACCCTGTTTATGACCATTTTTTGGGGATTTCATGAACTTTCGGGGAGTGTGATTACGTTATTTGCTGCTCGAAATGTAAACCTGACCTTTATCGATGCTGCGCAAACCAATGCGCTTAATTCGATGTATATTATTTTGTTATCCATACCCATTTCGATGTTGTTTACTTATCTGAAGAAAAAAGGAAAAGACCCAAGAACACCCTACAAATTTGGTTTGGGATTGCTCTTTGCAGGGATCAGTTTTTTCATATTATCAATTAGTGGAAACGCCGCTGATGAAAATGGGATGGTGCCTTTTTCTTACTTGATGATCATGTACTTTTTGATCTCTGTTGGTGAATTGTTTATGTCCCCAGTTGGTCTTTCCAAAATAACAGATTTGTCTCCCAAACGCATCGTAGCCTTTATGATGGGCGTATGGTTTTTGTCCTCTTCTTATGCCTTTCAATTAGTTGGATTTATTGGCAAAAAACTTGCTGTAGAAAGTACGGACAGTGAAATTGGAGGGTTACAGTCATTGGACATTTATTTGGGTGGATTTGATTTGATTGCCAAATATGCATTGGCAGCAGGATTGATTGTACTACTGGCCTCACCATTTATCAAACGCCTTATGGGAGATGTTCACTAATTATGCATTATGAGAAAACTATTCATTTTATCATTTTTTATCCTAACCGCACCCATTTATGGGCAATCCATACAGTGGATGAGTTTGGCCGAGGCTCTAGAAGCTCAAAAAAAGGAACCCAAAAAAATCATCATGGATGTGTTTACTAAGTGGTGTGGTCCATGTAAGCTATTGGACAAAAATACCTTTGGAAATCCCTACGTTGCAGACTATGTAAATACCCATTACTATGCTGTAAAATTTGATGCTGAAGGCCAAGAACAAATCCAGTTCTACGGCAACACCTTTACCAATCCCAACTATAACCCCGAACGAAAAGGACGAAATGCCACCCATCAGTTTACACAATTTTTGGGGGTCAGCGGATACCCCACAATTGTTTTTTTAAGCGAAATGGGCGATCTGATTACACCCGTAGTTGGCTACCAAACCCCCCAACAACTGGAGTTGTATCTCAAGATGATTAAGCAAGGCGACTATCAGACGTTTAGCAAACCCGAAGATTTTGAAAAATACCGCAAAAGCTTTATTCCAAAATTCAAAGGCTGATTTTTAGACTCCCTTCTTTTGCCAAATTGTGATAAGGGATTTTTTGTTTTTTGCAACTGGCCTCCCAAAGGACAAGACGCCATGGGCGGATGTCACCGCCAAAAATCACTTTTTGCGGTTTGATTTTTTCTAACAATCGATCAAAATTTATTTTGGGATTACCGGTGACCAACAAATGGGTGGGATCAAAATCTTCAACACTCATGATCGAAGCATTTTTACAGACCAAAATCCGAAGATGTTCCTTTATGATAAAGTTGGGTAGTGACTGATATGCTAAGGAGTCGGTATAAAAGTATTGGGTGTAAAAAGATGCAATTTTATCAAGATTGACCTCCTGATGGGCAACAAGCATTTTCAGTTTATTATTTTCAGGATATGCGAGGGCCGTTGTTTGATAATGCGAAACCATCCAGAGTGTCTTTTTTGGAATCAAAAAATGTTGCACTAAAACAAAACCTCCTTGCACAATCAGTAAAGCCGATAGTAGATAGACCCAAGGAAATTGAGCTATTTTTCTTCTTCTTTGGAGCAATAAAAAAAGAAAAAAATAGAGCAGCAAAACCGCGCCTAAATTCAGTTTTAAGTCCGTAAAAATTAGATTTTCTTGTGCAGCAATCGCATTTATGCACCGATTAAATGTATGCACGATCCAATCATATATTTCATTCATGCCCCAGATTTTAAGGCTGATCAAGTTGGCGCCAGTGATAATAAAGCTCAACCCAAGAAGACCACCAAAAAAAGGGAGAATCATCCAATTGCTTATTAAAAACAATCCCGGAAACTGTTTAAAATAAAAAACACTCAAAGGGGTCACAGCAATTTGTGCCGCTAGTGTAACGACTGTAAGTTGCCAGAAGAAGCGAATCGGTCTCCACCGTGGTTGCCACAAACGAGATAAAATAGGGTGCCCTGACAGGATGCCCAACACGGCGAGATAGCTCATTTGAAACCCCACAGAAAATAAATAGGGAGGATAACATACCAGTAAAATAAAAGCACTACACAAAACCACATTAAGTGGATCTTGTCTAAAGTTTCCTTGGGTAGCCAATGCCCATAAAGAAAACATACATACAGCACGTATAACCGATGGCTTTAGTCCCGTAAAAAAAGCATAAAACCAAAGCAGCAAAATGACCAAAAATGCCGAAACGTATTTTACCCTGTCCAAGCGGTATAGTGGGCGTAAAATAAATAGTAAGAAAAAAGTAATCAGCCCAATATGTAGTCCAGAAATGGCCAATAAATGGATCACTCCAGCTTTGGCATAAGCTTGCATTTGACCCATTTCTATACCCGATTGTTCTCCAAAGATCAAAGCACCTAACAGCCCTTTGCTGGCCATTGATAGAGAGCTATCCGAGAGTCTTTTTAGACTCTTTTGCCGCCACAATTCGATTTTCATTTTGAGTGAAATAGGGGGTCGGTTTCTACGATTGTATAATCGCCTTCGAACAATTTTAGTTCTCCAAAAATGCGCTGGTTTGCTAAATAGTTTTTATAATCAAATTGCCCAGGATGTTTTGGTGGATCAATCGGACTTGGTATTTTGTTGGTGGCAAAAGCTCGGCCAATTCGAAGATTTTCGATGGGGTTTTTAGACATAAATTGAACCACTATTTTGCCTTCTATAGGTTGATCTCCCTGCTGTAAAAGTTGTGCATAATAACGGTTTCGTGCGTTGGTTGAGCTTAGTTTTTCGATTAATACCCCCGATAGTGGTCCTATGGTGTTTTCTAAGTTTGATTTTGTGAAATGGTTTTTTGGAAGCCAATAATAGGCTGCGCGCAAGCCATAAAAACACAGGATCAAAAAAAGGTACACCCCAAGGGTGTAAAAGCGCCCATATTGTTTTTTGACCCAAACCCCTAGAAGGCCAAAAAGTAAACTACCGCCCAAAAGAACACCTGCCAGTAAAGGATTAAAGCCAATGCCCCAATGAAGCAAATACCCAACAAGCAGGGTCGTCAGTAGATAAACTACAGGGAAATGGGGCCAACGCATGCATCAATTTATAAAAATTTTTGCACGTTTATTTTGAAATAGATGTGAAGATATGTTGTGCTGTCTTGGCACTAGCACCGCCTTTGTCAAGAAGTTTTCTAAGCGACTGATAGCCTAATTGGAGGTCTTTACGGCCTTTTTCGCTCAAAAGAACACGTAGCCACTGGGAAATTTTTTGAGGGGTGCAATCGTTTTGTATCAACTCAGTGATGAGGTGCTTTTTCATAATCAGATTGACCAATGCAATGGCATCAAGTTTGACGACTCGTTTTGCAATTTGGTAACTGATCGTGCTG
>Ga0255761_10001458_pt1 | contig 21932 bp, 19 predicted proteins | sample 071ome_29_FD_179961 | JGI IMG/M metagenome (GOLD analysis project Ga0255761, IMG submission 179961) | Coastal salt marsh microbial communities from the Groves Creek Marsh, Skidaway Island, Georgia - 071407BT metaG (version 2) | ecosystem: Environmental > Aquatic > Marine > Intertidal zone >... | reverse complement strand
TTAAAATAGTTTCTGCGGATGAAAAAGGAGAAAATTCAATTTATGATTACAAATTTGATAGAAAAACATCTATAGTTATGGGATCAGAAGGTAAAGGAATTTCAAAATCAATTTTAAGTTTAAGTGACAATATTCTTATGATTCCTATGAAAGGAAAAGTAGAGTCTCTAAATGTTTCAGTTGCAACAGGTATTTTTATTTCAGAACTAACAAAGGAATTATAATATTTTCATAAGCTCATCCAGCTTGTGGATAATCTTACAATCTGAGTGAATTTTTTCACCATGAGCAATTAAATGAATCGCTTCCAAACCATAATCAAGCGCACCTTTAATATCAGCTTCATAACTGTCACCTATCATGATAGAATCAGTTTTTTTTGATTTTGAATCATTTAAAGAATATTCAAAAATAAAGGGATTTGGCTTCTTTACTCCTACTGTTTCTGAATCATATACTTTTTTAAAATATTTAATAATTCCAGATGAATTAATCTTATTTTTTTGAACATTTTTAAAGCCATTAGTAATAATATATAAATTATACTTATTAACTAAATAATCTAGAGTTTCTAATGCCATTGGCATTAAATGATAATTTTTTGGCAAATATTTAATATAGTCATCTGATATAGAATTAATGATTTCATCAGAGATTTCATATTCTAACTTATCAAATGCAGATTTTAATCTATTATATCTTAAGAATTCTTTAGTGATTTTTTCTTCTCTGTATAATTTCCAATATTTAAAATTCAATGGGATGTAGATCTTTAGGAAACTTTCTAGTGGAATTCTGACTTTATATTTCTTTAATAGCTTTTCAAAAGTCAAAGCAGAGTTTTTTTCGAAATCCCATATTGTATGGTCAAGATCAAAAAAAATATTTTTTAAATTTTTCATCTGTTAATTAATGATAAAAAATCTACAGATGAAAAACTTCCTGAACTCATTAATAGTAATACATAGTTTTCAGAATTAATATCCCTGATAAAATCTGAAAGATCTTTTTTGTTATTTAAAACTATGATTTCATTATCATTAAAAGAATTTTGAATTAATTCTCTACTAATTATTGTTTTTGATCTTTTTTGTAAAACTTCAAGATCATAATAAACAACTTTAATATCAGCGCTATCCATACAACCATTATATTCTTTAATGAATTCTGAGTGAAAACTACTGAATGTATGAAGTTCATATAGAGCAATTATCTGTTTATTAGAAAATTGGTTTTTGACTGCATTCAAAGAAGCAAGGAGTTTACTTGGTGAATGAGCAAAATCCTTAAAGATTGATTTAGAATTATCTCTGTATATTAATTCTAATCTTTTAGAGGCTCCTTTGAACTCTGAAATTGAATTGAAAAAATCATTTTCAAATATTCCTAATAACGAACATATTTTTTGAGCTGCTCCTAAGTTAGAAAGGTTATGTTTACCAAAAATTTTTATTGGAATTTCGCCCTCATCAGACTCTAAATATGTTATTCCATCAATATTAAAGTGATTGCACTTACTGTATGCAATTTTTCTTATTGGCTTAGTGCTCTCTAAAACTAATTTCTTTAATATATCGTCTTCTTCATTATACACTAAAACACCACCATCAACAATTGATTCAATAAATTTCTCAAATTGTAAAATATAGTTTTCAAAATTTGGAAAGACATTAATATGATCCCATGCAATACCAGTTATAACTGCGATGTTGGCTTTATATTTATGAAATTTAGGGGTTAAATCGATTGGTGAACTTAGGTACTCATCTCCTTCAATTAAAATAAAATCACTTGAATCACTAATACTGACCATATTATCAAAGCCCTCAATACTTGCACCCAATAAATAATCAATTGCATTATTGTGTGAGTTCAATACATGCAAAATCATGGATGTAACAGTAGTTTTACCGTGACTACCACCTATTACAACTCGAGTTTTATTTTTTGAAATTTCATAGATAAGTTCAGGATATGAATATATTTTACAACCAATATTTTGAGCCTTTATAAGTTCCAAATTATCTTTTTTTGCATGCATTCCAAGTATAATATAATCTATATCATTAGTTATTTTCTCAGGAAACCAACCCTCTTTTTCGGGAAGCAAATCATTGGCTACAAGTCTATCATGTGATGGATTATAAATTTTATCATCACTCCCAGAAACAATACAACCTGAATTTTTAAGTGCGATTGCAAGATTATGCATTACACTTCCTCCAATTGCAATAAAATGAACCCTTCCAGTTATCATGAATTAAGTTTATTCCAGATCAAATCTTTTAATTCAACAACCCCTTCTAAAGTAACAGCTGAAATAAAATGAGATTCTATTTTTTGCAAGTTAGTTTTAAGTTTATTTTTTATAGCTAGTCTTTCTTTTTGATTAATTAAATCGCTCTTAGAAATAACAACTATCCTTTCTTTGTCTAACAATTCTCTATTGTAATTTTTTAATTCATTTAAAAGAGTTTGATATTCTTTAATTACATTTCTTGATTCACATGAAATCAAGAAAAGTAAAGTAGAATTTCTCTCAATATGCCTTAAAAAATGATGACCCAATCCTTTACCCTCAGAAGCTCCCTCAATAATACCCGGAATATCCGAAACAACAAATGATTTAAAGTCCCTATGCCTAACAATACCTAGGTTAGGCTTTAGAGTTGTGAATTCATAATTTGCAATTTTTGGTTTTGCGTCTGTAATAACACTTAAAAGTGTAGATTTACCTGCATTAGGAAATCCAACTAAGCCAACATCAGCTAAAACTTTTAGCTCTAGTAACAATTGTTTTTCATGTCCTTCTAATCCTGGTTGAGCATATTTAGGAGTTTGATTTGTTGATGATTTAAAATGCCAATTACCCAGTCCACCCTTACCTCCAGGAACGACAACTTTTTCTTCATTATCAGAAATTGGTTCAAATAAAATTTCACCGCTTTCTAAATCCTTAACAACAGTTCCAACAGGGATTTTGATAATTTCATCTTTTCCATTAGCACCTGAACTTCGAGACTTACTTCCGTTGTATCCTTGTTCGGCCTTAAAATGCTTCTTAAATTTGAAATGATATAGTGTCCACAAGTTTTTATCTGAAACAAAAACTATGTTACCTCCTCTACCACCATCACCTCCATCTGGACCTCCTTTAGCAACGTACTTTTCTCTCCTTAGATGAGTTGACCCACTTCCACCTTTACCAGATGATACATGAATTTTAACATAGTCAACAAAGTTATCCTCTGTCATTTAAATAATTATCTAATAGATTGACGATTCTAGCGGTAATAGCATCCATTTCTCCTATACCATTAATTGATTTATACTTATTCTGTTTTGTGTAAAATTCAATCAAAGGTTTTGTTTTCTTATCGTACTCTTGTAATCTTTTGTTAATCTTATCTTCACTCTGATCATCAGCTCTTCCACTACTTTTACCTCTGTTCAGTAATCTTTTAATTAAAGTCTCATTATCTACATCTAAGGCAATAGTTAAATGAATATTGAGAGAATACTTAGTAAGTAATGCATCTAATTTTTCAGCTTGATAACTTGTTCTAGGAAAACCATCAAAAATAAATCCTTCACAGGGTAAATGATACTCAAGTTCTTCTTTAAGCATATTGACTGTAACCTCATCAGGAACAAGTTCCCCTTTTTCCATATATCCTTTTGCTAGCATTCCTAAATCAGTTTTATTAGACATATTTTTTCTAAATACATCACCAGTAGAAATGTGAACTAAATTATATTTATTTTTTATTAAAGAGGCTTGAGTTCCTTTACCAGAACCAGGCTTGCCAAAAAGAATTAGATTTAACATGTTGTTTTTAATTACACAAATATACCAATTGTAAAGCTTTATTAAAATTGACATAATTCAAATTAAATTAACGTATTTTTGTGGCGAATGGAAAGAAGCATTTTTAGTAAAAAAATTGGAATTATTGGTGGAGGACAACTAGGCAAAATGATACTTAATGAAACGAATAAATGGAGTTTAAATATTTCTATTCTTGATTCAAATAAAAATTCACCTTGTAAGAATTTATGTAACGGGTTTTATGTTGGTGATTTATTAGATTATGAAACTGTACTAAACTTTGGAAGGAAATGTGATTTAATAACATATGAAATTGAACACATTAATACACAAGCTTTATTTGATTTAGAAAAAGAAGGTATTACTGTATATCCTAAGCCAGAAACACTTAAAATTATTCAAGATAAAAATAGTCAGAAAGAATTTTACAAAAGAAATGAATTGCCAACTGCAGATTTTTCATTCTACAGTAATGTTAATGATCTTAAAATTGGAATTAAAGAAGGTAAAGTTGAATTTCCTTGTGTTTGGAAAAAAACAAAGTTTGGCTATGATGGATTTGGGGTAAAAATATTAAAGTCAGTTGAAGATTTGAATGATATTCCAGAAAGTGAAATGATCATAGAAAAACTAATTCCATTTCAAAAAGAGATTGCTGTTATAATAGCGAGAAATTCAAAAGGGAAAATAAAGAATTTTGATGTTGTTGAGATGGAATTTAATGAAATTTCTAATCAAGTTGAATTTGTTATAAGCCCATCAAATATCTCAGAAGAAATTAAAAAGAATGCTATAAAAATTGCTATTGAAACAGCTGAACAATTTAACCTAATTGGACTTCTAGCAGTTGAAATGTTTTTAACTGAAGACAATCAAATTTTAATAAACGAAGTTGCACCTAGACCGCATAACAGTGGTCACTTCACTTTAGATGCCTGTAATACAAGCCAATTCGAACAACATATTAGAGCTATTCTTGGTTTAGAACTTGGTGATGTTTCGCAAAAAGGTAACGCAATTATGTTGAATTTAGTTGGTGAAGAAAATTCTTTTGGAGAAGTTATTTACTCTAACCTTGATAATGCCTTAAATGATGATTCATCTTACGTTCATATTTACGGCAAAGAAGAAACTAGACCTAACAGAAAAATGGGACACATAACAATAATTTGTGATAACTTTGAAGATGCTTATAAAAAAGCTAAAAATTTAAAAAACACTATTAAAGTAAAATCAATAAACAATGGCTAAAGTTGGTATTATTATGGGAAGTAAATCTGATTATCCTGTTATGAGGGAAGCTGAAGATATACTTAAAGAATTTGACGTTGATTATGAAATAAATATTGTCTCTGCTCACAGAACACCTGAAAAAATGATGGATTATAGCAAGAATGCACATGAAAGAGGAATAAATGTCATAATAGCTGGTGCAGGTGGAGCTGCTCATCTTCCTGGGATGGTCGCTTCAATCACACCACTTCCTGTGATTGGTGTTCCAGTAAAGTCTAGAAATTCTATTGACGGATGGGATTCAATCTTATCAATTTTACAAATGCCAGGTGGTGTTCCTGTAGCTACAGTTGCTCTCAACGGAGCAAAAAATGCTGGTATTTTAGCGGTAGAAATCCTTGGCTCTTCAAACAGCGAATTGTTAAAAAAAGTGATTCAATACAAAAAAGAACTTGAAAAGAAAGTGAATCAGAGTAAAATTGACGAATAAATTTGTCAATAATTTCGTTAAAAACTTTCAAAAATATTAAGAATTTAAATTAGCAACACTTATTTGTAATCCATACTTTTAAATCGATTATGAAATTTTCTAAAAGACATATTGGCGTAAATGAAAATGATAAAAATTTTATGCTTAGTTACCTTGGAGTTGATTCAATTGAAGAGTTAATCTCTGAAACCATACCTAATAATATTAGACTTAATAAAAATCTTGAATTAGAACCTGCACTCAGTGAAGCACAATTTCTTAATCATATCCATAAATTATCACTTGAAAACAAACAGTTCAAATCTTACATTGGGCTAGGTTATAATCAGTCAGTACTGCCTCCAGTCATTCAAAGAAATATCCTTGAAAATCCTGGCTGGTATACTGCTTACACTCCCTACCAAGCTGAAATTGCTCAAGGAAGACTTGAAGCACTACTAAATTATCAAACTGTTATTTGTGATTTAACTGGAATGGAATTAGCAAATGCATCTCTTCTTGATGAGGGAACCTCTGCTGCTGAAGCTTTAAGTATGCTATATGCTACAAGGTCTAGAGAAAAAATTAAAAATGCTTCTAATAAGTTTTTTATTGATGAATCTACTTATCAGCAAACAATCGATGTTATTGAAACAAGAGCTGAACCACTGGGGATTGAAATTATTATTGGAAAATCAATTGATTATGTTTTTGATGATAGCTTTTTTGGATGCTTTGCTCAGTATGCTTCATCACATGGAAGTATAAATGATATTGAAGCAATTTCAAGAAAACTCGAGAGTTTTGATATAAAATTTGTTATAGGAGCTGATTTAATGTCATTAGCTCTACTCAAAAAACCTTCATTGACAAATTGTGAGGTTGTGATAGGAACATCTCAAAGATTTGGAATTCCACTTGGTTACGGAGGTCCTCATGCTGGTTTTTTTGCAACAAAATCAAAATACAAAAGACATATCCCAGGTCGTATCATAGGCGTATCTAAGGATAGGCTTGGTACAAAAGCTCTTAGGATGGCGCTGCAGACAAGAGAACAACATATCAAAAGAGAGAGAGCAACTTCAAATATTTGTACAGCACAAGTACTGTTAGCTGTTATGGCAGGTATGTATGCAGTGTATCATGGAAAAGATGGAATAAAAAATATTGCTACGAAAATCAATAGCCTAACAAATCTTCTCAAGAATAACCTAGAAAAGATTGATATAAATATAATTAATGAAAGTTATTTTGACACTTTACATATAAAATTTCCAAAAAAGAAAATTGAGAAATTAGCAATTGAAAATCAGATAAATTTTAACTACATCAATGATGAAGAGCTATCAATTTCAATTAATGAATCAACTGAAACTAACGACATTGAAGCTATTTACGACTTATTTAAAATTGCAAGTAAATGCACCATAAAATTTAATAAGAATAATATAGAAAATAAATCATTAAATAATTACAAGAGAGAATCTGAATTTTTAGAAGATCCTATTTTTAATACTCATCAATCTGAAACATCAATGATGAGATATATTAAAAAGCTTGAAAGAAAAGACTTATCATTAAATCATTCTATGATTTCTTTAGGCTCTTGTACAATGAAACTTAATGCTGCTGCTGAAATGCTTCCATTAAGTTGGTCAAATTGGAACAACATACATCCATTTGCCCCGCTAGACCAAGCAATTGGATACTTTAAAGTCTTAAACCTGTTAGAAAAACAACTAAATGAAGTAACTGGCTTTCACTCTACAACACTTCAACCAAATTCAGGAGCTCAAGGAGAATACACTGGATTAATGCTAATAAGAGCATATTTCAAGAGTAAAAATCAAGAGCATAGAAATATATGCTTGATTCCGGCTTCTGCTCACGGAACAAATCCAGCCTCTGCAATTATGGCCGGAATGAAAGTTGTTGTTGTTGGAACTGATAAACACGGTAATATCAATGAAAATGAGTTGATTGAAAAGGCCCAAGAGTATTCTGAAAATCTTGCCGCTCTAATGATAACATATCCATCAACACATGGTGTTTTTGAATCATCGATACAGAGAATAACAGAAGCGATTCATAGTAATGGCGGTCAAGTTTATATGGATGGAGCAAATATGAATGCACAAGTTGGTCTAACAAATCCATTTTTAATTGGTGCAGATGTATGTCATTTAAACCTTCATAAAACATTTGCTATTCCACACGGAGGAGGGGGGCCTGGTGTTGGACCGGTGTGTGTTGCAAAACATCTAGCAGAGTTTCTGCCAAAAAGTGATAGAGAAAAAAATTCAAAATTTAATATTAAGGCTATATCTTCTGCTCCATGGGGTTCAGCTATGGCATGTTTAATTTCATATGGATATATAAAAATGATGGGGCCAGATGGACTTAGGGAGGCAACAGAGATATCAATTTTAAATGCAAATTACATTAAGAAAAGAATAGAGAAAGATTATAAAATATTATATCAAGGCGAAAAAGGAAGATCAGCTCATGAGCTGATTATAGATTGTAGAGAGTTTAAAGAATCACACAATATTGGAGTGATGGATATTGCAAAAAGACTGATAGATTATGGGTTTCACGCTCCCACTGTATCTTTTCCTGTACCAGGCACAATGATGATAGAACCAACAGAAAGTGAAAATCTAGCAGAAATTGATAGATTTTGTGATGCTCTTATTTCAATTAAATCTGAAATTTTAAACTGTAAAAAAGAGGAGTCAAGTAATGTTTTAACAAATTCACCTCATACACTTGAAATGATTACTGCTGATAACTGGGATTATAATTATACTAGAACTCATGCAGCTTATCCACTTAGTTTCGTAAAAGAAAATAAATTTTGGCCAACAGTAACTAGAATTGATGAAGCTTTTGGTGATAGAAATTTAATTTGTACTTGCTCCCCCATAGAAAATTATATAGAAAATTAATTCTTAATTTTAACAACTAAATAAAAATAATGTCAATAAAAATTACAGGAACTGGATCTTGTATTCCAAATAATATTATTGAAAACAAAGAGTTCGTAAAAAACAATTTTTTTGATAAAGATGGAAATCCTTATCCCAATTCCAACCAAGATATAATTGATAAATTTCAAGCAATTACAGGGATTCAAAAAAGAAGATATGCCGATAATGATCAAAAAGCTTCTGACTTAGCTGCTGAAGCGGGATTAAAGGCAATAGAATCTGCAGGAATTAATAAAGAAGAATTGGACTACATAATCGTTTCGCACAATTTTGGTGATGTTGAATACGGTACAAATCAATACATAGCTCTACCTTCAGTCGCAACTATGGTGAAGCATAAAATGAATATTAAAAATGTTAATTGTGTTGCGTATGATCTGATATTTGGATGTCCAGGGTGGCTAGAGGGTGTTATCCAAGCATCAGCATTCATCAAAGCAGGTATGGCAAAAAAGTGTTTAGTGATTGGAACAGATACTCTATCTAGGACTGTAGACAATAACGATAGGGATTCCATGATTTTTGCTGATGGAGCAGGAGCTACTATTGTCGAAGAAAATAATGAAAAAGGTGGAATTCTTTCGCACAAAACCATAACATGCGCTCAAAAAGAGGCGCTTTATCTTTTTTGTGCAGAATCATATGATCCAAAATCTAATTCATTAAATAAGCATATAAAAATGAATGGTAGAAAAGTTTACGAATTTGCTATCTCGACTATTCCTGATGCTCTCAAAGAATGTCTTGAAAGTAGTGGAAAAACCATTCATGATGTAAAAAAAATATTCTTACATCAGGCTAATGAAAAGCTGGACGAAGCAGTTATGAAGTATTTTTACAGATTATTTGAAATGAATGTTCCTGAAAATATACTTCCAATTAGCGTTGATGTTTTAGGGAATTCCTCCGTTGCAACTATTCCAACTCTTTACGATTTAGTAAAAAGAGAAAATTTTAAAGGACATGAAGTCAATAAAGGCGACATCATAATTTTCGCTAGCGTTGGAGCTGGGATGAATGTTAATGCAATAACTTATCAAGTTTAGATGAAATATATAACTGGCATTGGAAAATATTTTTTGATGATCAGAATATCATTTTCAAAGTATTGCAAAAGAAAAATTTTGTATAAACAAATTTTCAAAGAAATTAATGATTTGGTATTAGATTCAATTCCAATAGTTTCAATTTTATCATTTTTCATTGGAGGAGTTGTAGCAATTCAAATGGCTTTAAATTTAGAAAGTCCATTACTTTCAAAAACTTTAATTGGTTTTGCAACTAGACAGTCTATTATTCTTGAATTTGCTCCAACATTTATTTCAATCATCATGGCAGGAAAAGTTGGTTCTTATATTACTTCAAGTATTGGAACTATGAGAGTTACTGAACAGATTGATGCTTTGGAGGTGATGGGTATCAATTCATTGAATTATCTTGTTTTTCCAAAAATAATTGCGATGCTTCTGTACCCATTTGTTATAACAATTTCAATGTTTCTTGGTATAATTGGAGGGTTATTAGCAATGCAACTAACTGGTGTTCCCAGTGAAGCCTACATTGAAGGCATTCAATCCGATTTTGATGGTTATCATGTAACTTACTCTTATGTAAAAACTCTTGTTTTTTCTTTTGTTCTAGCAACAGTTCCAGCCTTTCACGGTTACTACCTAAAAGGTGGTGCGCTTGATGTAGGAAAGGCAAGTACACAATCTTTTTATTGGACTTCAATTATTATTATAATCATAAATTACATAATAACCCAATTACTTTTAGCATGATATGATCGAAGTTATCTCTTTACATAAAAAATTTGATCAAGATTATATTCTTAATGATATTAATATAGTTTTTGAAAAAGGGAAAACTAATCTGATTATAGGCCAAAGTGGATCAGGAAAAACTGTTTTACTTAAATGCTTGCTTGGCTTGTATAATATTAATTCTGGTGAAATTTCATATGATGGTATTCATTCGTCAGAAATGGACTCAAATAATAAATTAGAGCTAAGAAGAGAAATGGGAATGGTATTTCAAGGTAGTGCTCTTTTTGACTCATTAAATGTTCTTGAAAATGTTCGATTTCCTCTAGATATGTTGACTCAACTAGATATTAATGAAAAAAACCAAAGAGCTTTAAAATTTATAGAAAGAGTTAATTTGTCAGATTCATTGAATAAACTTCCTTCTGAATTATCAGGCGGAATGCAAAAGAGAGTTGCAATAGCAAGAGCAGTAGTTATGAATCCTAAGTATTTATTTTGCGATGAACCAAATTCTGGTCTTGATCCAAAGACTGCCATAGTAATCGATAAATTGATAAATGAGATAACCAAGGAATATGGAATTACTACAATTATTAATTCTCATGACATGAACTCAGTTATCGAAATTGGTGAAAATATTATTTTTTTAAAGAATGGAAATAAAATCTGGCAGGGTAATAATAAATCTATTCTGAATTCTGGCAACAGAGAGGTTAATGAATTTGTTTATTCCTCAAAACTAGTTCAAAAATTAAAGGGAAATTAGTTTTCGAGAATAAAGCTTCTATTATCAAATTGAAACTCTAGCCATCTCTTCAAACTTATATTTAATTTATTTTTTTCAAGTGTGTTCAACAAGGTGTCCCATTTTACTCTTACAACTAAATCTTTAGTTGTTGAATTAAAATTTGTACCTAATTTTTCATAAATCTCAAACTCTTTTAAATCAGGATATATCAGATTAGCTTCATTTGAAATCTTTTCAAAAATTAACTTTTCTTTACTTAGATTTTTTAATGCTTCAATTTCAAGACTCAATTTATTTACTTCATCACTTTTGTTAGCTAACTCTATAGAATCTCTTAATCTGAGCTCTTTAATAAATGTATTTGAATTAGTTGAACCCTGGTTAATAATTAGTTTTACATCTTTCAATGCACTATAATCCATTTTTTTATTGTTCAATACATCGAGAAAATCTTCTGAAATAGTTTTTTGACCATAATTATTGATAACTATTTCCGGATCATCTCCCTGATTATAATTATATGATGTTACACTTTTTAAATAATCATAATTTGATAGACCTTTTAATTCTTTTGAAATAAAATCTTTTCCTTGTGCGTTGAATTTACTTTCATTCATCACATTAATGAAAGTTATTATGGCTGGGATCATTATCAAAAGTGAGGTAAATGAAATATATCTGTTTATATTTTTTCTATTTGTGGCATTAGTATAATTTACTAAAGGAAATCTTAAAAATTTAAGTACTAAATATGTTGCAATTATTATGTAGATTGAATTAATGGAAAAAAGATACATTGCCCCGAGAGCATAATCAATATTTTGTATTGCCAAACCAAAACCAGCTGTGCATAACGGCGGCATTAGAGCAGTTGCAATAGCAACACCAAATATTGCAGAGCTTAAATTTTCTTTTTTAGTTTTAGCTATAATTAATGCTAGCCCCCCAAAAAATGCTATTAATACATCTCTAATATCAGGTCTGGTTCTAGCAAGTAGCTCAGATGATTCTTCTCTTAGAGGAAAAATAGAAAAGAAAATAAATGCTGTCACTACACTAATAACAACCATTACTAAAAAGTTTGTTACTGAGCTTTTGAAGGTCTGTAAATCATTTGTGGAGATAGAATATCCTAGTCCTAGTATTGGGCCCATTAAAGGTGAAATTAACATGGCACCAATAACAACTGGAGTTGAGTTAGCATTTAAACCAACAGATGCTATCAATATTGAACAAACTAAAATCCATGCTGTTGTGCCACGCATAGAAATGTCAGATTTAATTGAATTGACAACCATGTTTTTGTCAACTTCATTCTGGAACGAAAAAACTCTTTTTAATGAAATATTAACTGATTTAAATAATCCTGATGCATTCTTTTTTAAGTCATCATTTGAGCCATCATTAAAATCAAACTTAGTTTCCATTATTTTATTTCTTTAAGTCCCGTTAAGTCGGATGAACTTCTAATCTTATCTCCAAGGCCATCAATAATTTTTATATCATATTTTTTACAGACAACTGATTCAGGAATTTCATAGTTTTTTCTATCACCACCATTTGCAAAAATGTCAGGCTTAATTTTTTCCAAAGAGGCACATACGGTTTTATCTTTATCAATAGAAAGAAAAACTTCATCAACATTTTTTAGATTTGAGACAATGGTTACCCTATCCTTCTCATCCATAAAAGGTTTACCTTTTTTAAGTTCACATTGATAATTGTTATTTACAATGACAACCAATTTATCACCTAATTTTTTAGCCATATTTATATATTCAAGATGACCAACATGTATTGGATCAAAATAACCACTAATTGCTACTACTTTCATAATTTAACTCTTGTATTACCTAAGAATAAATATTTTTTATCATTATCAATTCTCAAGCAAATATATCTTTTTCTTCTTTTATTTATTTTTTTGAACTTGCCTAAATTTCTATAATAAAAAATCTCTCCATCATTCAACTGATCTAGATATACAATATCATTTGTATTATCATATAGATCCAATTTTTTTGAAAGATTTATATCATAACAAAAACTAGATTTTGGATTTTTCATATGATCAATTAATTCAGAAAGTAAGTTACTTGGGAAATACTCTTTAGCGAGAATTGGATTTAATAAAGATTGAAATTTTTGTTTCCATAATAAACCATGAGGTTTTGCTAATCTATTTTTTTTAAATACAAAGAAATGAGCTAGCTCATGAATAAGAGTGAGTAAAAACCTGTATTTATTTGAAGTTTTGTTTATTGTTATTGTATATCTATCATTATTGTACCTAAAATCTCCATGTTTTGTAGATCTTTGATTGGTCACTTTAAATTCAATAGTCTCATTTTCAACCAATGATCTTACATATAAAACTAGATTTGATGGAATATAAGTTTCTAATTCTTTAATCATGGATTGGAGATCGAAACAGGAATCACTTTTCCATTAAAAAGTAAAGGATTTGCAGTAGAAAAATTATATATGAATTGAGCCATATCTTTAGGTTTCACTTCAGCGTTATATCCAGGAAAGGCAAGTTCAAGCATGGGAGTTTGAACAGCACCTAAACACAAAGTGTTGAAGTAAGGACCATCTTTAAATTCTGTTGCTAGAACCTCGGTTAAAATATTTAATGCTCCTTTACTGCTTGAATAAGATGCTAGACCAGGGAATTTTGAGCTACCTCCAATACCACCGATACTACTAATATTTACTATATGAGAATCTTTTTTAAAGAATGAAAAAAGTGATTGTACTAACCTGACAATTCCAAAAAAATTTACATCATATGTAGATTTAAAATCAGCTTGAGTCTGATCTAAAAAAGGTTTATTTACTAATTTTCCTGCATTATTGATTAAAAAATCCACTTGTAATGAATTAGAACTTAAAAAATCTACTACTTTTTTAATATCGTCCTCAATGGTTATATCAAAATTAATATGGGTTAAACTTGAAGAAAACTCATGATCTGAAATAATGTTCGATCTAGATAAAGAAATTGTTCTAATACCTTCTTTATCAAATTTCTTTATTAGCTCTAAACCGATACCAGAACTTGTCCCTGTGATTAATGCAGTTTTCATTAAGATTTACACTAATATTGTTACAGGATTTTCAATGTATCCTTTTAGGGTTTGAAGGAATAACGAGCCAGTTACCCCATCGACAGATCTATGATCGCAAGCTAAAGTTAATTTCATTGTGTTGCTTACGACTATTTTATCATTAACTACCACAGGTTTTTTAACTATAGCACCGACAGATAAAATAGCAGAATTGGGTTGATTAATTATAGATGTGAACTCTGTAATGCCAAACATTCCTAAATTAGAAATTGTAAAAGTACTACCCTCAATTTCATCAGGCCTTAATTTTTTTGATTTTGCTCTAACGGCATAGTCTCTTACCTTACTATTGATTGAATGTAAAGATTCTTTATCTGCATTTTTAATGACGGGGACAACTAAACCATCTTCAATTCCTACTGCAACACCAATATGTACGTTGTTGTTTAAGATTATTTTTTCATCATTCCACTGAGAATTAACTTGTGGATGATTTTTCAATGCTACTGCACAAGCTTTTACTACAATATCATTAAAAGATATTTTTGTATCAGGGATAGAATTATACTGTTCTCTAAAGGCTATGGCATTGTCCATATTAAATTCAACAGAAAGGTAGTAATGAGGAGCAGTAAACTTGGATTTACTCAAATTTTTAGCAATTGCCTTCCTCATTGTGGAATTTTGAACAATAGTTGTTTCCTCTTTGATTACATCAACAACTTTCGGCGATTGATTTTCCTCAGTTTGAATCTGCTGCTCTGTAGTTTCTTCTACAGGACTTAGATCACTTAAATCATTTTTAATTATTCTTCCATTTTCCCCAGACCCTATAACTTTAGTTAAATCAATATTTTTTTCTTTGGCAATTTTTTTTGCTAAAGGAGAAGCCTTAATTCTTTCATTTAAATCCGAGCTCGTATTGGTAGTATTAATTTCTTTTTCATCTTCATTCAGTTCAACACTATCATTAGATTCTTCGACAGAAATGTTTGAAGATTCCTTACCATAACTTTCTAAAGCTTTTGAAACATCAATTTCATTTTCAGAAATAATTGCAATTAACTCATCAACTTTTACTGTTTCACCTTCATTAACAGCAATATGACTTAAAATACCATCATAAAAAGATTCAAATTCCATGGTTGCCTTATCTGTTTCTATCTCAGCTAGAATTTCACCTTCCTTGACTTGATCACCTACATTTTTTAACCACGATGAAATAGTTCCCTCTTCCATAGTATCACTCAATCTTGGCATTGTTATGTAGTCAATTGATCCTTCAATTTGATTAGTTTTTTCCGTTATAGATATTTCAACATTTTCAATTTTAGAATTATCTGAATCATCAATTTTTTCTTGCTCATTTATCTGATCAACAAGATCTAATTGATTGCTTGTCGTATTTTCTATTTCATTTTTTTCAGTAGTTTCCAAAGATGAATTATTGATATATTTTGAAATATCTTCACCTTCATCACCTATTATACATAATAGTGAATCTACAGTTGCAGGAACACCCTCTTCAATGGCAATATGTAATAAAGTGCCATCATAAAAAGATTCGAATTCCATAGTTGCTTTATCTGTTTCTATCTCAGCAAGAATTTCACCTTCCTTGACTTGATCACCTACATTTTTTAACCACGTGGCCACTACACCCTCTTCCATGGTATCGCTAAGTCTGGGCATTTTTATGATTTCAGCCATTTATAATTTATGTTTTAAAAAAGGGTAATTTTCTTGCTCATATACAGCATCATACATAACATTAATCTCTGGAAAAGGAGATTCTTCAGCAAATTTTTGACACTCTAATACTCTCTGTTTAACACGATTATCCATATCCAAAATTTCAAGGTCAGAGGCATAATTATTTTGTATAATTATGTCTTTAACCTGAGTTATGGGATCAATTTTTCTGTATTCTTCTACCTCTTCTTTTGTTCTATATTTTTGAGCATCAGACATGGAATGACCTCTGTACCTGTAAGTTTTCATTTCAAGTAAACTAGGACCATTTCCTGATCTTGCCCTAGATATAGACTCATTTAGAGCTTCGGCAACTTTCACAGGACTCATTCCATCTACAGGTCCACAAGGCATTTCATAACCTAATCCTAATTTCCATATATCAGTGTGGTTTGCAGTTCTTTTAACTGAGGTTCCCATTGCATAACCGTTATTTTCAACAATGAATACAACAGGTAAATTCCAAAGCATAGCTAAATTTAAGGTCTCATGAAAAGATCCTTGCCTTACCGCTCCATCACCCATGAAACACAAAGTAACATTATCTCTGCCATGGTATTTATCACCGAAAGCCATTCCTGCACCTAATGGTATTTGTCCACCTACAATTCCATGACCACCATGAAATCTATGTTCTTTCGAAAAAATATGCATGGAGCCTCCTAATCCATTTGATGTACCAGTTCCTTTTCCATAAAGCTCTGCCATAACTTTTTTAGGATCAACTCCCAGACCAATTGGCATAACATGATTTCTGTAAGCAGTGATCATTCTATCTTTATCTGTATCCATTGCATGTAGGGCACCAGCAAGAATTGCTTCTTGTCCGTTATAGAGATGTAAAAAACCTCTTACCTTTTGTTGAATATATACTGCGGCTAGCTTGTCCTCAAATTTTCTCCAGAAAAGCATTTCTTCATACCAATTGAGGTATGTGTCTCTAGTTATTGGTTTCATAAACTTGAGCAAAGATACTTTAAAAAATTATTTTTTTATGAAAATAAATACTTGATTTATCTAATTAAAAATATTGTAAGACAACGAAAATCTAAGAGTGTTTTCAAGAGGACTAACAACATCAGATGTTGAAATTAAATAAGACAAATCAACTTGAAAATTTGATTCTGTTGCAAAACCAGCACCAATTGTAAAAAACTTCCTTGATCCTTTCAGTTCATGTTCACTAAAATATCCAGATCTTAAAAAGAATACATCATTAAAAGAATACTCTAGCCCTAAACTATACGTTAACTCTTTTAATTCTTCACTAAATCCATCTGGAGCATCATTAAAAGATTTGAAGATTCCAGACAGAAAACCAATATTAGGTTGAGAATATGAAATGATAGTTGAACCATCTGGACCATAAACTGGAATATTTGGAGTTGGGACTAACAACTTGTTAATTTCAATTGATAAAGCAAGGCTGTTATTACTATCATAAATAAATTCAATTCCATTTCCAAGTCTTAGGTTTGAAGGGATGAAATTCTCCTCACCTAACTCAGAATACTTCATTTTTGGACCAAGATTAGAAATATTAAAACCTGCACGATAAATTGCATCATTATCACCTAACTGAAAGTTGTTAGATTGAAAAAATCCAGAAACATCGACCGCAAAAGAGGTTGCAACTTCAGTTTCACTATTAAATGATTGAAGTTTTACATCAGAAAGGAGAAATCTTCCAGTTATTCCCATAGAAAAATTATCGCTTAATTTAAGTCCATACCCTGCATCAATCGTGAATTCATTTGGACTTTCCACAACTGGAATGTCTAGAGGGTTTTCTAAAATATCAATCTCTCCTAAACTAAAATATTTCAAACTAAAGCTCCAAACAGATCTTTCTGATCTTCTTTTGAAATATGTTAAATTACCTAAAAAAACATCACTTACTACACTACTTAAATATGGTGTATAACTGAATCCAATACCAGTATTACTTTCAGAGAAAAGATATTTTGATTGATTCCAATGTTGAGAAAAATTATCAGAAGATGTAGATACTCCTTGATCACCCAATCCCGATGCTCTTGCATCAGAAGAAATTAGCAAGAAAGGAACAGCGGTAGTTATAACTCTTCTATCCTCTTGAGAATACTGATTAACAGAAATCAGAAAAACAAGTAAAATTGAAAAAATAAAATTCGATTTAATCATTGGCATTCCAAGATAATAAATAAGGTATAATTATTGCTAATTATTATATTCAATATTAAAATTTAATCCAATAATTAAATCCTTAGTCTAAACTTTATATATTTACATCGATTTATGAGAAATTTTAGCTCCTTAATATTTGTTTTTTCGATACTAGCAATAGTTGGTTGCAACAGAAACAGCTATAAGTCTGGCAAAAATATTTCTCAAGCAACTGGCTGGAAGATTAACTCAGCCGAGGGGAGTTTTAGTTATAATACTAAATATAAAGGTCAACAAAATGCACCAGGAATGATATTCGTTCAAGGTGGGACATTTGTAAAAGGAAACTCAAAAGACAACGTACTTCACGATTGGAATAATACTCCCACCCAACAATATGTTAGATCTTTTTTCTTGGATGAGACTGAAGTAACTAATATCATGTATTTAGAATACATTGATTGGCTAAAGAAAATGTATGGTAATGATGATGAATTAAAAAAAATATATTTAGCAGCACTTCCTGATACTCTTGTTTGGCGTAATCCTCTCGGATTTAACGAGGATATGGTAAACAATTACCTGCGTCATCCAGCATTTCAGAACCACCCTGTAGTTGGTGTTAGCTGGCATCAGGCTAATAATTTTGCAAAATGGAGAACTCATAGAGTAAATGAAAGAATTTTAGCTGAGAAAGGCTATATTAACAAAGACTCTATTACAAATCCTTCCTCAAGGTTAAATTTTAATACAAATACATATTTATTAGATCCTAGAAGCGCTTATGGAGGAAATATCAACAATGTTATTGGACAGAACTCTGTAAGTGAAAACGACACAATTTTCTCCTCTATTGAAGAAGGACTATTGCTCCCTGAATACAGACTCCCAACTGAAACTGAGTGGGAATACGCTGCTTTGGGCTTAGATGAATTAAGATCTGGAAATAATTACAGGGGGAAAAAGAAATTTCCATGGGATGGTGAGTATACAAGATCTCAAAAAAAGAAAACATTAGGAGATCAATTAGCTAATTACAAGCTTGGAAAAGGTGATTATGGCGGGATTGCAGGTTGGTCCGAGACAGGTTCGGGAATCACTAGCTCTGTAAGATCATACCCTCCAAATAGTTTTGGTTTGTATGGGATGGCAGGTAATGTTGCTGAATGGGTAGCTGATGTTTATAGACCTATCATTGATGACGAAGCCAATGATTTTAACTATTACAGAGGTAATCTTTATAGTAAACCATTAATTGATGAAGAAGGCCGAGTTACAACTGTTACAAAAGAAAATTTTTCTGATCAATATGAAGTTTTACCTAATGGAAGACTTCTTATAAAAAATATGCCTGGTGATTTGGTTCAAGTTAGTTTAGATTCATTAGATCTTCTCCGAACTAATTACAATTCGTCAGACAATAGAAATTTTAGAGACGGAGATACAGAGTCATCAAGATTCTTTAATATGGGAAATGATGAAAGTCAAAAAATGTATAATTCACCAAGTGAATCGCAATCTAATTTAAATAAAGCAAGCACTTCCCTAATCAGTAATGAATCTAGGGTTTACAAAGGTGGTTCGTGGCTTGACAGGTCTTATTATTTAGATCCAGCTCAAAGAAGATTTCTTCCAGAGTATATGACTACAAACTTTATTGGATTTAGATGTGCGATGTCATATTTAGGTGAATCTCGAAATTCAACAAAACCCAAGAAAAGGTAATCCAATATTTTTTTTGTTTACTTATATTTAATACATGAAGGTTGAAAACCTGTATGATATACTAGTGAAATGTGATCATAAAGTTTCCACTGACACTAGAGAAATTATTAAAGGATCTATTTTCTTTGCTTTAAAAGGTGAAAATTTTGATGGTAACAATTTTGCTTTAACAGCATTGAAAAATGGTGCTAGTTATTCTATTGTTGACAATAAAAATATTTCAAAATCAGATGATAGGATTATTTTAGTGAAGGATGTTCTAGAGACATTACAAAACTTAAGTAAATATAATAGAACTAAATCTTCTTGTTATGTTATTGGAGTAACTGGAAGTAATGGTAAAACAACAACAAAAGAACTTATCCACCAAATACTAAAAATCAAGTACAAAACAATTAGTACAAAAGGGAATTACAATAACCACATTGGAGTTCCTTTAAGTTTACTACAAATTAAATCTTCAACTGAGTATGCTATAATTGAAATGGGTGCAAATAATTTTGGTGAGATAAAATTCTTAACTGAACTAGTTCAACCAGATATTGGCTACATTACTAATTTTGGATTAGCCCATCTAGAGGGATTTAAGGATTTAAATGGAGTTATACGCGGAAAGACCGAGCTTTATAATTGGTTGATAAAGAACAATAAGCAAATATTAATAAATAATGATGATGATGAACAAAGAAATTTTGTAAATGATAAAGCAGTTTTATTTGGAAAAGATAAAAATAGCCACTATCAATTTGAACAAAATAAATCTAATCGTGTTAGTTTAAAAATTAATGATTTGATTATCGAGACTCAGCTATATGGTAGCTATAACTTTAGTAATGTTTGTGCTGCAATAACATTAGGCTTAGAGAATAAAATTGAACTTAGAAAAATTTCAAAATCATTAAAAAATTACAGCTCTGAAAATAATCGCTCTCAAATAATTTCAAAAAATAATTGTGAAATAATCATGGATGCATATAATGCAAATCCAACGAGTGTTAGAGGTGCTTTAGAGTCTCTCTCTAATTTAACTAATTCTAAACTTGCAATTATCGGAGATATGTATGAGTTAGGAAAAGCAGAAAATATTGAGCATCAAAAAATAGTAAAATTTGCCAAAGGTCTAAATATTGACAAAATAATTTTTATCGGATCTAGATTTAAAAAATGTGAGGTTATTTTTAAAAACTTTCACTTTTTTAACAATAAAACAGAATTACATAAAAGTGATTTAAAACTAAATGAAAAAAATATATTAATTAAAGGTTCCCGCTCAATGAGAATGGAAACAATACTAAATGAATTATAATGAAAATAATTAAATACTTGTTGATTACAATTATCATTTTTTCTTGTGAAGAAAATACCTTAACAAAATGGGTAAATTATGACGAGTCATCAGAACTTATTGAAAGTCAAGAAAATGAAAACAGAAGACTAAGATATCAGAGAATACAAAGTATATCAAAAGATAAAAATCAATTGATTGATGGGTTTGAAAAGGAAATTTCAAAATTTATCAAAAACAAATATGAGTCATACAAAGAATTGATTTTAGAAAGATCTATTCCAGAAATTCAAAAAAATGTTATTGAAGGAAAATTAAGTTACTATGATTTGACTTTATTTTATTTAAGTAGAATTTACCTGATTGAATTTGATGATAAGCTTTATCTAAATTCAATAATCTCAATTAATAAAGATGTATTAGAAGTTGCCAAAGAAAGAGATAAAAACTCAAAAGGTGAAATTAACTCTATCTATGGTATTCCAATACTTTTAAAGGACAATATTGGATTTGATAAACTACCAACAACTGCTGGAGCTTTTAGCTTGAGAGATAACTTAACTGAAAATGCATTTATTGTTAATCGCCTAGAAGATGAAGGTGCAATAATTCTTGGAAAAACTAATTTGAGTGAATGGGCTAATTATTTTTGTTTAGGATGTCCTAACGGATATAGTGCAATGGGTGGTCAAACTTTAAATCCATATGGAAGAAAGATTCTCGATACGGGTGGATCAAGCTCAGGGAGTGGAGTCGCAACTGCCTCTAACCTATCAAGTGTTTCTCTCGGATCAGAAACTTCTGGATCTATTTTGTCGCCATCGTCATCAAATTCGCTAGTTGGAATGAAACCTACAATTGGTCATGTTAGTAGATCGGGTATAGTACCCATTTCATCAACACTTGATACTGCTGGACC
>Ga0255761_10001434_pt1 | contig 22100 bp, 14 predicted proteins | sample 071ome_29_FD_179961 | JGI IMG/M metagenome (GOLD analysis project Ga0255761, IMG submission 179961) | Coastal salt marsh microbial communities from the Groves Creek Marsh, Skidaway Island, Georgia - 071407BT metaG (version 2) | ecosystem: Environmental > Aquatic > Marine > Intertidal zone >... | reverse complement strand
CAGCAAGCAGAATACGGGGAGCAACCACAACCACGATGCCACGATCGCAGGCATCAAGAAAATCAAGAGAGTCCTTGATCATACACATGGTCTTACCACCACCCGTAGGGATGATGACCTGACCCTTTTTGTGTGCCAGCATAGCGGTCAGAGCATCCTGCTGGTGGGGTCGCAACTGCATCAGGTCTCCGTCGTTGATGCACTTATTATAGCACGATGGGGACTCTACCGATGGGCTCTGTGACAGTTTCCTAACTGGTCCCGGTAAGAACTCAGTCTCTCATCTTCAACCGGGACAAAGGTAGTCTACAGGGATTTTATGAGTCTGTCAAGCACTTCTTAGACGAAATTGAAAGAAATAGAAATTCTTTCTTCATTTTCATTCCTGTTTGGTGTAACTTTATGATTTACCCATCCAGGAAAAATGCACAAAACTCCAGATTCTGCACGTTTCATCCATCCGATTGTATTAAATTTATTAAAAGAATCAATTTTTTCTGGTGATAAACTTATCTCCATTGAATTTATTGATGGATGTTCAAAGATAAGATTTCCACAATGTTCGGGAGTATTTACATAATACACACCACTCAAAATACTATCTGCATGAGAGTGTGTCCAATTAAAATCCTTATATCCATTAATATTGATCCACCCATTAGATAATTTAACTGGAAAAATTCCCATAGATTCACAAACTTTTTCAGAAAAGTTTGTAATTGAAGAAAATAGATCTGCTAATTCTTCTGGTATGTCTTGAAATGGATAAGACTGCCATCCACCAGAATTACTTATAAAATTTCCCTGCGGATATTTTTCCCTTTGCAACTTACAATATGATGATATTGATTCATTATCTTGTTCTAATAGAGTGCTGAAAATTGGAATAGAAAACATTTCATCTTTGATCATATCAAAATCCTCAAAATTAAATATCCGTTTCCTGCTTTTTCATTTCTTCTACAACTTTTTCAAATCCTCCATTAATCCATTCATCATCATGTGCGCTCCAAGAACCAATCGGGCAACTTTCTAGTCCAAACTTAACTTTAGGTCCTAGATGACATCCACATTCCTTACATCTGTTTTGGACGGCATCATACCATTCACATTTTTGACATATCTTTATCCTTTCTTCTGCTATTTCATCAGAAACAAATAAAGATTCGTGATTTTGCATTGTGTGCTGAAACAAATCCCACACAAATTTTGCCATGTTCTTTCCCTGTTCGGGAAGAGAAGGATACTCTTTTTCTTCAGACATTTGATGCATTTCAGTTAAAATTATTTATTACGGTAAGTAAGATCCCTTAATTGTTGAGGCATTAATAACACCACTAATTGTATAATCTGATCCAGTAATTGCTGCTCCACCAGATCCACCATTTCCACTGTTGTCTGTATTTCCGCCAGGTTGAGACCAATTACCTCCTTTTCCACCAGTTTCTCCAGTTTCCCCTTTTCCAGGTGTAGTAACAGTCCCATCATAACCATTACAATTCCCTTCGGCACCTTGGAGTCCATCATCACCTAGAGAACCTTCGGATTGATTACTATATCCTTGTCCTAGACCACCATCACCACCATTACCACCTTCTCCACCATCTTTATCACTATTTTCTTTCTTTCTACACTGTGTATTTGCTAATTGTGTTTTTCTACACCAAATAAAGCAATCGCACCCCGTAACTCCCTCACAACCACCTACTTTTTCTCCGTCTCCACAACTTCCACACCATTCACATCCACTACCAACACCATAATAACTCCAGTTATAACATTTTCCGGTACTACCTTTATCACCCTTCAATCCTTTTTCTCCACCTCCACCACCACCATAAATCCTAGATCCATTTCTAACTAGAATTCTTATATTATTTCCACCAGAGGATGACATAGTGAGTGCAGTTCCACCATCTTCTCCAGATATTGCTGGTGCTCCCGTGGTTCCACCCCCTCTTCCAGCACCACCATAAATATACCCATAAACATCCAATGTTAAATTATATGCTGTTGCATTAAATGTTGCTGCTGGTGAAGAGGGTAAAATAGAACCACAAGTTCCATCAATGAACATAATTTTATTGATATTCTTGTCTAGATTTGTGTTCCAATCTTGAGCATCGATATCAAAGTTCTCGTTGGTTCCTGATTGTGTGATATAATAATACTTAATCGAGTTTCTAAATTGGGAAACTTTCCAATTGGATTGTGTAGCAACAATTTCACCATTTTCTGTACAGTCGGGAACTATAGGATTTTGCTCTGCAATGTCAGTTACTCTAATTAATTCTGCTGCACTAATTGCACCTGCATCTAATTCCTCATCAGTCGTTTCACTTCCACCAGAGGTAGTTTTTCTGACTTTAGCACGAAAATTTGTTCTTAAACTACTGAACTTAATTTCACCAGAAGAATAATAAGGACCAGCTTTTGTCGTTGCTACTGTCATTGTTTATACCTCTAATTAGTGTAAATCCACCCAAACAGTTCCCGTATATCCTTGGAATTTCTTGGTAGTGGCATTAAAAATTATTGCTCCTTCAATCTCATAGGCAAGATTGCCCCTTTGTGTTGTAGTGAGGGTTGGTAAGATCATAAATCCTGTAGTTTCTGCCAAACCAACATTTCCAAAATCAATTATACTTCTTGGACTATATGTTCCATATCCAATAGCAGATATTGCAGTATCTTTAACTACTAATGAACCATTAGTGATGGATAAATTGGTATTATGAACCTGGAAATTTCCAGTATTTCCACCACCTGGATCGTTATATAGAGTCGTTGTTCCTATACCTACAGATGAAAATTGTGCAAGTCCTCCTTCAACAACAAGTTTATTACCTAACGATGTTGTAGTCCCAATCCCAATCGATCCAAACAAACCAGTTGCACTTTGAGCATCCAGGGCAGATAGTGGGGAATCTGTTCCCAAACCAAGATTTGCTACATTGATAGTTGCAAATGTAGATATGCCACTATTAACATTGATATTGCTGTCAATTATAGTAGGCAGAGTAATTGTCCCGTTAATATTTCCATCAACATATAAATTATTTCCAACATATAAGTCGCCACCAGTTGTAGTGATACCACCAACAGATGCAAGAGTTGTAACACCAGAAACTGAAAAATTACCATTTGCATCGAGACTCATCACTTCGTTAAAAGTGCTTCCATCCTGCCAAGAGAATTTGCCACTCCCAGCAGAACCATTACCATTTAATAAGAAATTAATATCTCCCTCATTATCATTGTTGATGATATCAAGATCATTTACAGAATTGCCAAATCTAATTACACCTGTGCTCTTACCAGCATCAAGGGAATTGCCAACACTGATTCTTGCCTCTCCACTATCAGAAACAACCTGTAGGAAAGACCCTGATGCCTTTCTAATCTGAAGTTCTGATGTTGGGAGTGCCGTACCAATACCAAGTCTTCCAGTATTCAGAGCTGTTAAGGCATTTCCACCAGTTCCTACATTCAACTCTGTGGTTGCTGCAACAATACCAGTTGCACTTACATTGGATGCCGATACATCAGTAACAGTAATACTAGGACTTCCAGTTAATGCTGATGCAGATGATGATGATCCATTTAATGTTGCTGTGATTGTTCCAGCACTAAAGTTTCCTGATGCATCTCTAGCAACGATTGCAGATGCTGTATTAGCGTTAGTTGCTGTTGTTGCACTATTGGGTATATTAGTTAAAGAAGCACCAGATCCATTAAATGATGTTGCTGTTAAAATGCCGACAACACTAACATTACCATTTACCTTTAATTGCTCATCTGGAATTACATCAGTTCCAATACCAACTCTAGCAGTCGTTGTGAGACCTACAGGATTGGTAGTAACCCATCCAGTATATGCATATCCAACTAAATTATTGACTAAAGAAGTTCCAACTCTTAATTGATTTACAGTAAGAATACCAGCATAAGCATTTAATGCTGTTAAGAATCCAACTGATGCAGTATTACTTGCATATAAATTTCTGCTAGTAACAAATCCACTCGCACTTATATCTCCTCTAACATCTAGGATATGTCCAATGGGAATTGATGTGCCAATTCCCACAGCACCGTTAGAACTTACTACAAAAATATCTTCATCAACCTGCAACCCAGACCTAAAGTTGAATGACTTCCTTAAATTTTTTGCCATCTTATATGGTTTTTAGTTATTTATCAGTATTTTTTTCAAGGGCAGAAACCTTATCAGAAAGCTCTTTAATTGCCTCTACAAGCAGTGGCACAACCTTGTGGTAGTCAACAGCAAGATAACCATTATCTCTCGTTGTGACTGCTTCTGGAAGCACCTTCTCAATCTCTTGTGCAATCAGACCAACATCGTGTCCAGACTTATTGGACTTATCATTCCAATCGAATGTATTACCACTGATTGAAATAACCTTGGCAAGTGGGTCATTAATAGGAGTAATGTTATCTTTCAGTCTTTCATCAGAAGACCAGAAAGCAGTAATGTCATCACTTACACTCAGAATACCAGTGATTGTTGTATTAGTGCAGATAGCAACCAGAGACCCAGTGGTTGGGCATAGATTTAGATTACCAGAAGTTGTAGTAACTTTGTTAGTAGAAGATTGAAGGTGAACTGTACCTACTTTAACGTCTGTTGCAGTAATAGTCTCATTTACACCAAGTCCACCTGCTACTTGAAGTGCTCCAGATGTTGTAGATGTAGAATCTTCTCCAACAATTTTAACTGTATCAGTAAATCTGGTCTCATTAGTAAACTTGACTGGACCATCAAATTGTGATAAGATTGTTCTAGAATTTCCTCCTTCAACAAGAATTCTTTCCTTAATAATTAACTCATCAAAGACTTCACTCAATCTTGATGGGTCTTGACCAGTAATGGTTGGAACTGGAATATCAAAGTTAGTTTCTGTGCCAGTAGCAGAGTTAATCTTCTTATTACCAATGAAGAAGTCACCATCACTATTCATTCCAGTATAAACAACGATACCACAATCTCTTTCCTGCCCTTGTGCAAGATATTCTTCCTGCTCACTCAGAGATGTTACTTGAACTTGTGGAAGACCAGTTGAGTAGTTTCCAGGACCATATCCAAGATACTCAAATGTATGTCCAGAAGCACGGACATATGATGGTCTACGGAACTCGATAGGAAGTGGTTTAATCTTCTTAACCAAAGATCCAGAAACATGATTAACGTTTGTAGTGCCGAATACGCCACGAACTACTGTAATTTCATTATTACCCGATCCAGTAAGAGTGCTGCTGACCACTCTCATAATCTCATCTTCTATTTGAAGATATGATCCAACTTCAAATCTTAATGTGGTTGTAGTAGTTGGTGAAGATATGGTTATTTTTGGATCTTTATCGGTATCTGCTGATAATTCTAAGATTTCATTACCATATAATGTATGTGCTCTTACTGCTAGATTCTCATTGTCTACATCAGATACTCCATTATTAGATGACAATGCATGTTTTAAGATGTATTGTGCTGAGATATTTGTGCCAGTCGAGACCGTAATAGTATTTGTAGTTGAATTAGTGACAAGATAGTCTCCAAGATTTTCATTTGAAGAATTCAAAATTCTAATCTTGTTACCTACCTTTAATCCGTGTGGAGTAGATGTTGTATAGATTGAAATTCCTGAGGAGAAGTTTGTGGTCGAAACCTGAATTTCTGGTGCAACATTAATTACATACTGGTCTGCTGTAATTGCAGGATCTCCTGCACTCAAACCTATAGAAACTTGATTTCTAGAGGGAATAGCAGTAATACGATAGTGTCCACCATCCGTAGTGCCATCACCAGTAACTTGAATTGTATTACCTACAGCATCAGAAATTCCTGATGTTGCTATTGTTATACTCGCAGATACTGCTCCACCAATAGATGCGGTATCAAAGTAAAGTGTCTCACCATTATTATAACCACTACCACCAGACATAATATCGGCACTGGTTACAGAACCAATACCAGTAACTACAACTTTTGCAGTTGCACCATCCCATGTAGAAAGACCTGTGTCATTGAAAAGTTTTACATTATAATAGGTGCCGTTAGTGTGTCCAGAACCACCATTAAGGGTATCATAAGCAACAATACCATTTAGATTATGATTTCTAGTAAATGTAATTGTGCTTTGTCCACCAACTGATGCAGTAGCACCAGAAATTGGAAGACCAATATAGAAGTCCTGAAGAAGTTTATCGGTTGTTTCTCTTGTAACACTCTTCTTAAGATCATTTGTTACTACACTAGCAATAGGTGACCTCTTAGCATATGTTTTTGCTGCTCTAGGGTTATCATCAATATTATCTCTATCTAATTGTGGATAGAGGTCAGTTACATTCTGACTAAACTTAGAATCTGTAAATTCAACATCAATAGCATTGTCAGCATTTAAGACGTAAATATGATAAACTCCATCCTGAGCGTCAGTAATATGAGGAGTGATTAACTCACTTCTATACACATAATAGTTACTCTTCAAATCATTTCTTTCAAATCTTGGGAGATTTGTGTCTCTGACAGAGGTATCATTGGTAAATGTGCCAAATTCAGAGTTATCATGAGTATTACCTAATACATCAGTTGTTGAATACTTAAACTCTTTCTCATTAACAATAGTTGTTACTGCAAATGTGCCATTATATCCAACGTTGAATATTCCCGTAGTATTCCCACTACTTTTTACTCCTCTGATGATTACCTTGTCCTCAACATTTAAGTTGTGAGGTAATTCTGTTCTGACAGTTACTACCTGTGCTGCTTGGGAAGCATCGGCAATAAATCCAGGATTTCTATTATAATCATAATCATCTTCATCGTTGGTGATGGATGATGGTGAGAATAAAACATTAGAAGTAGAAGAGGATGATTGAATTACAAATCCTTCTTCTGGATCTTTTGCATTTTGTGCTTGTTTAGGAATAACAACTCTAAACTTATAGAGTTTTTCATCAATACTTCTAGAATCTTCTCTTCTCTTTACATAAGATGGGTCAGTTCTATCTAAACCTGCTGCCTGAATTGTTGCTAATTGATTCCAGATGTCATTATTTGATGAGGTGTGTATATACCAACCTTCTTCAAGTGGGTCATATTGGATTGGAGATCCAACGTCACCAGGTTCTTTATCAGAAACTCTACTTACAATTTTAAGTTGTTGTCCATCAATAATAGAAACTGCTACGCCATTATCGGCATTAGTTTTTGTTGATGCAAGTTTAACTGTAGTTGATGATGATTTTATTATATAATATGTGCGATGCTCAATAATATTTTCTGGAAGGTCTCCAATGTCACTAATGACTTTAACCTTTTCTCCAGTGATTAAATTATGACTACCAATAGTGAAAGTATTTGTGCTGTTATTAACACTAGATACACTATATTCTTTGAAAGAACTACTAGATCCAGTAGCAATAGTTTGAATTGATGGATCGATTTCATTATCGACCATGTAGATTGGAGCAGAATAAGTCGTGCCATTATAAACAACATAAAGTAAATCATCTATTCTAGCACCAACTCTATATCCTTGAATGATTGCGGGAGGTTTTTCATCTCTACTTTCAAATCCTTTCAGATATAGATGAACGCCATTATTACCAAAATTAATTGTCTTATCAACATCAATCGAGATCCAATCAATATCTTCCTCAGTAGAAGTAATTGCTCTTGGTGGTATTACTGATGTGATATAAGCTTCATTATCTTTTGCAAATGATTCTTTCTTAAATCCACTAGAAGCAAGAGAAAGTTGACCAAAGTTAGAGTTGGAGTTAGTTACACTGTAGTCAGCACCACTTCTTGCATCAAAGTGTCTGGTGAAACCAATAGCAAAGACAGAAACAATCTGAATGAAGGCATCATTACTTGCCTTGATATGACTGGTTTCCCATCCATTTCTATAAACTGCTCTTGGGTCTAAGTGATAAACAGTATCCGAATTTGTTGATGATGAACCAGTAACAAGTGTATCTGCATCATCTGTTTCTGCTACAGTAATTCCACTATAGGTTCTAGATGTATCATACTGATTATATCTAACAAATGCTCTATCGTCCTTTTGAAGAGATACGGCAGTGAATTGTGCAACAACCATCGAACGGAAACCAGATGCTTTTGCACCATCTGCGTGCATACCATTCATACCATAAACTGAACGCAATGAACAGTTAAAGATATAAGGAGATGCACCAGAAACAGTATCAGTTTCAATCGTTACTATTGCATTATTCAGAGATGGATTTGGATTAAGTCCTGCTGGTAAGGAATTGAGTAGATAAGTAAATGTAGTTGATGTTGGAGTTGATTGTACTTTTGTCGATATATTATATGTTGTTGGATTAGCACCTTCAATCTTAATTGGAGTGCCTTCTTTTAATTCATGTGCTGTTTTTGTTGTGACAGTAACAACTCTACCTAAACCTGCTATATTTGTGATGGTGATAGGATCGGCAGCAAACGCACCAACAATTTCATATTCTGGTCTTTGTGCTGTAAATCCATCAGGACTTGCGGGCCAATCCTCTTCAATCTCTCTAATTTCTGTATTAAATGCATTAGACAGTTTTGCATAATACATATTCAGATCAGTGATGTCATATCCGTCAGGAATATTGACACCATCAGCATATTCAAAACACGTCAATTTGTGGTGAGAGAATGTTGGTTTTGCTCTCCTACTCTCACTAAAATTTTGATGGTCAAAGTATACCTTTCCAAACTCATCTCCATCAAAGATAGAGAATTGCCAGAAGTAACAAGCACCAGTAATTCTAAAGATAGCAGAATCGGGTACAGCAGACTTAGTTGGATTAGGTACGTATTTTGGTCTAATCTTTGTTTTTCTCAGGTCGAGACCGACAATAGACGTGCCTCTAGGTACAATGACTCCACCATGTATACTATTAAACTTATAAAGAATATTATCTTCCTGCGTCAGATCGAAGATTGATGTCGATTTTAGTCCAAATTTTGACTGTGCAGTTTCTGTTGCATTGCCTGTGGGGGATACTGCCTTTGCCCCACTATTATCTTTAATACCCCATCCAGGTCTATTATCAACTACGTGCTCTCCAGGAAACAAAAGAATAGTTGTCTTTTCTACTAAGTCGTTATTGTTTCCTTGAACATATGAAAATCTTGCTGCCTCAATCAGTGCCCTCTGAATTGTCTTGAAGGGTGTTGTTAATGAATTACCCTGATTTTCAGCAGCATCAGTAGCATCAAGATCGTTAGGGTTTACATAAAGAATACGACCTTCTGTATTCTTAATAAAGTTTTCCAGCTTATTGAGGGGCATCGGATTATATTGGCCAATATATTTCTATGTTTTATTTATCAGCCCATAAAATCCTCCTCATCATATTGGTATTCTATTTCATCTTGCGGCATATCTTCTGGATTTTCTAGTTCTACTGGAAATAAACAAGGATGTACTTCCTCATCTATAAGGTAAAACGAACTTCTGTACAAATCTTCTGGTTCGAATGAAAGGTTTTTATCTGCAAGTGCTACTAATTCTTTGTCTTCCAAGTGTCCATCAGGAAGTTCATCAAAGGTGAATGGAACCTGATTAATGAAATACATCTTCACTATCATACTGTGGTCCAAATACCAGCAGTATGCAGTGTCAATCTTATAAGACATATCGGATGCTTTTTGTCTTATTTATTTTTACCGCGATACGTGTCTGTCTGTGCGTGGCAGTTGGGACATAAAATACGGAGATTTTCTATTGTGTTGTTATATCTGTTCCCGTCAATGTGATCAAGTTCTATTGGTGCTGGTTGTCCATTCCACTCAGTTATACCACAACACTCGCACTTATGCTGTTTAAGACCTTCTTTAATCAATCTTAGTTTTAACTTATAAGATTGGTATGTAGAATTTTCTACAAGAAGTTCTTCTATAGGTCTTGTATTATTGGTATGTGTTTTACCTTTATTCCACGCTTGACCAGTCATATGGGAAGTGTCTAGTCCCATATCTTTTATGCGGTTTTTCATTACCGCATAATTTCCACCAGCTTGCTTTAAACCAAGTTTAGATAAAACTTGCCTGTAACTCATAGAAGTTTTTACTGCTTCTACAAACTGTTCGTCACTATAAGTTTTTGATTTTCCCATTACGGTAAAGGCACACTTATTATTTATATGTCTTTACCTTTTAAGTGTCACCTGCGGGACTTGAACCCGCAAGGGCGTAACGCCCGACGAATTTTAAGTTCGTTCCGTAGACCAATTCCGGCAAGGTGACTTAGGTGCAGGTTACTGGAGTTGAACCAGTTTGAGCCGATTTATGAGATCGGTGCATTTACCGAATTGCTAAACCTGCGATAGAAGTGGGTGGATTCGAACCACCTCAAAGCCGCTAATCTGGCGGAAAAGGTTTATAAGACCTCTCTGACTACCAAGTCTCACTTCCAAGAAAGATGATGAACTTACTGAGCTTCGTTATTATTCTCAGTGTATATTCGGAAAATTTCATCATCTGCTGGTATCATAACTGCTGCCTTACCATCATCTCCCATAATACCTATGTGCTCTCCATTTTCTACCCTCTCAAGGAGGGAATCAAAGTTGTCTTCCCATTCCTTAACCGTAAATACTTCCATCAATACTCTTCTCCCTGAATAGCAAGATCAGCATACTCAATCTGATCTTCGGATAGGTTAGCAGTTACAACTTCCAGGACATTCATAAACTCTTGGACGGTATCGCAGTTTACCATCTTTTCATTGCCTTCATCGCTGAGCAGAAGGAAGGATCGAGTGCAAACATCAATAACGATGCCGAGAACAGATTCTTGTGCGGTGCCCATGGGGTGTTCCGTTGATTACCTTAGTATTATAAGGCATCTGGGGTCAGGTGTCAAGGGGTTTGTTAATTGATGCTATACCCCAGTAATTACTGCAGAAGTTCTATATCCCATAGACACCTTCTTCCAAGCAGTTTCTAATGAAGATGAAATTTGTAATGGATAATATTGATCAGTGGTTAAATGTGATATCTGTCCTTGATTATTAAGACCTGTTCCCCACAATGCCCCATCAGTTATCATTAAGGCAGATCTTTCTCCACAATCAACATCTTTCCAATGATTTCCCGATCCTATCTGTGTTGGTGTGGTCTTTTCAGTTTTTGTACCATCTCCTAATTGCCCATTATCATTTCTACCCCATCCCCATAATGTTTTATTTGTTTTAATTGCTAATGTAAATCCACCACCAGTGGCAATTTTGTCCCAGTCAGTATCACTTCCAATTTGTTGAGGTGTTGATATAAAACTATTTGTTGTTACTCCATCTCCCAATTGTCCTACACGTTGGTCTCCCCATGTCCATAATGTTCCGTCTGTTTTAATTGCTACGGTAAAAAATCCCCAACTTTTACTTGAACGTATTTTGCCGCAAGAAACTTTTTTGTATCCACTACCAATAAAAGTCGGTGTAGGTTTTTCTGTTGTTGTTCCATCTCCTAATCGACCACGACTACCTCTTCCCCAGGTATACAAATCACCATTAGTTTTTATTGCTGCACTAGATCTATCACCAGCAGAAATAGATGCCCAATCAGTATCACTTCCAATTTGTTGAGGTGTTGCTATGAATGCAGTTGATGATGATCCATTACCTAATTGTCCATTATGTTGGTCACCCCATGCCCATAATGTGCCATTTGTTTTAAGTGCTAAAATATGTCCATTATCACTTGTCGAACTCCCTGCTTTGACAGATGCCCAATCAGTATCATTACCAATTTGAACGGGTGTTGTAGATGAGTCTACTGTATCAGTTCCTAATTGCCCTATATTATTATTTCCCCATGCCCACAGTGTTCCATCTTTCTTAATACCAACCGTAAAATCTATTCCATTAGTAATATCTATCCATTCATCACTTATTTGTGTGAGAGATGACTTGCTTGTTGTTGTGCCATCTCCAAGTTGTCCTTTATTATTCCAACCAAAAGTAAACAATGAGTTTTCAGTATAAAATTCATCAAAATAACCAATAGAAAAACTTCCAATACCAGAAGTTACGTTATAAACCGCATAGTTTGGCACATCATATCTATTGGAAGAGAATTCTATACCTGCATCAAAATTTGCTTTATAAACAGATGGAATTCTAAAAATAACCACTCCATCTCCTCCGGCAGCACCATTATCCGGAGTACCAGCACCTCCACTTCCTGATAGACCTCTTCCTCCTCCTCCACCACCACTTCCATCTAATCCAACTCCCGCATCAGCATTAAATCCACCGTTACCACCTCCGCCAAGTCCACCAGATCCTGAATGAGAACCACCACCACCTGCATAATATGTTGGTGTTCCATTTATATTAGATTGAAGTCCATCACCACCTTTTCCAGTGTTACCAGTATACTCACCAGCACCTCCACCTCCACCTCCACGGTTTCCAGAGGAAGTGCCACCATTTTTTCCCTGATAGGATGTTCCACTTCCACCAGATCCACTAATATCTGCTCCCTTTCCTCCACCAGATCCACCACTACGTCCTGATCCAGGAAAATCATCATTTTTACCTGCTCCTCCACCACCACCTCCAATGGAAGTTATGGTTGCAAAGATACTATCATTTCCACTACTACCTCTTCTTCCTCCTGCACCACCAGTTCCAACTTCTATTCCATATTCTTTTGCTACCTGCAAAGTATATGCATCCCAAGTATTGTCTGGTGCATCATTTGGAGAATCAGCATCTGTAGTTGCACCTGGTTCATCTTGTCCATAAACATTGGTCAAAAATCCACCAGCACCACCTCCACCACCAGCAGGGTCTCCATCGTCATGTCCACCACCACCGCCACCGCCAGCAACTACAAGATATTCTACTGGTACATTTTCTGTACGGTAGAGTGTCCATGCTCCATTTTCTTTTATCCAGGCATTAGTAACATCTTCCCACGATCCATTTTTCTTTATGTCTTGGGGAAGAAGTCTCCATTCTCCGTTGACTTTAATATAAGTACCTGACATAATAATTATTCGTATGAAATATTGAAAGAACCACCAGTGAATGTATCTGTCCCACTAAGATTTATCTTTAATCTATCTACATTTCCACTTATACCATTCAAAGATGCATATGCTTGCGTTCCACCTCCAACACCGCTACTCAATTGTCCGACAAGTACATAAGCACTATCAGAAAATTTATCCAGTTGAAGTCTACCATTCCTAACACCTGAACTACCACCACCATAAATTTCAAATGATGTAGTAGATGATTCTTCGTTAGCACCACCTTCTGATTGTGACAAAGAGTTATATCCACTGGTTATGTAACCACTAGAAGTGCCTAACAGTATCAAATAGTTGTCATCATCACTTCTAGTTAGTCCATTAAACATTATTGTTATTCTTTTTGCCCAAGATGGAATTCCTGTAAATTCAACTTCGGTTCCTGTTGCCGTTTGGGGAGTTGCTAGTACTATATTACTAGAAACATCACCAGCAGTATAATACCAAAGGTCACCATCGCATCCATCAGATGGTAATGGTAAATGGTCTTCTACATATCTAGTTCCATAGGCATTACTTAAGGAACCAATAGTTATAGTGCTTCCATTTGTGGTTATAGGATTTGTGCAATTATAATTATCTTGTTCTACGGCAACATCTCCACCACCAGAACCACCGGAAATAAGAATAGAAGCAATTCCACTATTAGCTACAATAGTAACTCCACTAGACCCATTAAAATCAAGTTCTGTTATACTTCCGGCAAGTCCAACTACACCGCCATTTTCATCCTTTACAGTAATACCAGTAATAAATCCAGCATTAGTAGCTGCAGTTGCTATCGTTCCATTATTATCAGTTAAATTACTTATATCAGTAGGAATCGTTGGTTTATTACTGAGATCATTATAGTCACCAGAGAATGTTGATACTTCAGCAACGGCGGAATCAACATAACCTTCTGTTGCATATCCATCTAAGGAACCAGAAGTAATGAACCCAACATTATTGGTTAAATCACCTATATCAGTAGGAATCGTTCCATCAGTATCAGTTAAATCACTTATATCAGTTGGGGCATCAGTTACATCACCATAAGTAACTGCTATGGATACATTTGCAATACCATTTCCACCATCTGTTGCTGTTATAGAATTGCCGATGAATTTGAGTGCCGTAAAATCTGTTCCTATAGAAGCACTTTCTTCATAAACTTCTAGTCCAGAAAAATCAAATCCACCACCAGATCCACTAATGGTAAATCCACCTTCTGTTACTGGATCAATACTAATACCACTACCAGCAGTGATTGTTACATCATCATTAGTAGATCCATCACTAAGTCTTAGAATTACATTATTTCCACTATCTACTGCAAAGAAGGTATATCCAGCACCAGGTAAAGTAGTTAATTGACTCCATTGTAGAGCATCAGACTCATCATTGTATGTGAGAACATAACCATCACCATCAGGTTCTGTTAGGAATACAGTGCTTCCAGGACCATCTTGATATGGAATACTTCCTGCGGCACCACCTGCAAGGTTATTTGCAGTTTCTGCTATTCCAACAGAAATATTACCCACAGAAATCCAACTTGGAGCACTAGAACTACCATTAGACTTAAGTATTTGACCAGGATTTCCAACAGGTAATACATCAGTAGCATTATTTCCTGATTGATATAGTAATTGATTTGTACCATTAATTTTTACATCAGTAGCTAATCCTGCATTATTTGCATAATTAGCACTTTCAATATAACCGGAAAAAATATTTGCATACACATAGTTCCAGGGATGAGATGCTGATCCTAAATCCCGCATTCCTGATGGAATGATATTGCTACTTACCGAAGCAGCAAAAGAAACTTTATCTGTTGCAACATCACCTAAATTTGTATTGCCACCTACATATAAATTCTTTTCAATACCAACACCACCTTGAACTATAAGTGCTCCAGTATCTTTCGATGCGGAATCCTGCGTACTGTTAATGACAAATTTATTATTAGTGTCAACTTGAACAGTTGCTGTGCTGTCAGCTTTTAATGTGAGATTTCCTTCGGTAGTAGTAACTTCATTGTTGGATATCTCAACATTTCCAAGAGTAGAAACTCCAGTTACTTTTATATTCTCAAATTCACCTATTCCAAAATCAAATTGTGCTATGGTTGCAACACCAGTGATATAAAGATATGGTGCCGATATACCAGCACCAACTGTCAAATTTTTAGCAATACCAACACCACCATCAACTTGTACAGCACCAGTGTTTACATTACCTAATATATTATTTTGAGTGTTGATAAATGTAGAAATTCCAGAGGCTTGGAAATCATCAACTTCTGTATGACCATCAACATCAATATCTTTCTTTACTGTTATCTTTTCCTTGAAGGTAGAAACACCAGAGACATTTAGATTATCGAGTTCTGTGTGTCCATCAACGTCTATATCTTTTTCTACTGTTACTTTTTCCTTAAAAGTAGAGAAACCACTAACAGTTAAGTTATCAATGAAAACACCACCACTGAATGTAGAGATACCAAGAACATCTAATAGTTGTGTGGGTTGAGTGCTTCCAATACCTACTCTTTGATTTCCTTCATCATAATAAAAGTTTGCTGCTCCTTCTACAAGTTGTGTTGAACCATGGAATTGAATCTGCCCATATGTTCCACCAGCACCAGACCGTACTGCATTTGGATTTGTCCACTTAACACCACCAAAAACATCTTCTTCTTTTACTAAAAGGTATCCAACATCTCCAGTATTTCCAAGACGGTCTATAATAGTGCCTGAAAGTTTTAAATCACCCTCAACATGAAGTCTTGATACCGGATTCGTCGTTCCTATACCAACCGAACCAATACCAAGGGTTGTAATAACTGTACCACCAGTACCTACGGTGATTCTATCTCCTGCGGCAAGTAAGTTTTCTGTGGAATCAAAGGTAAATGTAGAGTCTGTTGAGAAATCTCCACTCGTATTGAACAATACCTCACTATCATTTCCGGGAGAAAATACTCTAATATCAACCTTAGGGTTATATTCTGGATTAAAAGTAAAACTAATTCCTGTTTCTGGACTGCTATTTGTTGTAGTTTGACTAATACCTACTGTATTTGTCCCCAAAGATGTTACAGTAGATCCCGCAGAAACAAATTCATTTACAACAATATATCCTAATTCAATATCAGTAGTAGTAATTCCAGTAATTGTATCAGTTCCAATTGCAATATTACCAGTCGTAGTTACTGGAACGCCAACAAATTCTCCAGCTGGTTGTTCGGCAGTAACTGCTACACCTACAATGTTTAATTGCGTTGTTTTGCTTAATCCACCAACAAGAAAATCCTCATCAAATACACTGATAGAACCAGGAATAATTCCACCCTGATTAGGAATCCAGTATCTTTCTCCAGGTTGACCCTGAACACTAACCATTATGTATTGTTGACCAGCAGCAACTGGTTTTGCACCGATAGATGAAGGACCTACAAGAGGATCACCTAAACTAGGCTCTGCCTCCCCAGGACTTAAGTAACGATATCTATCTTCTCTTAATTGAGATAGAGGAACTTTTTTATAACGACCAGAAATATACTTTGGCATATGAATTATGAAGTACTATTTTCCAAAACACTCATAATCAATTCCATTTGTAATGGAGCAACTTGCCCACCACTCACATAAGTGTGTGCGATGCCAGTAACTGTTCCAGAATTTGTAGTAAAGGTGAGTGAAGTTCCTACTGGACCATCTATACTATCAACAACAAATGATCTTTGTGGAGAAGGATATATTGTTGTTGTTGCTGCACCAACATACGATCCACAAGTGAATTCTAATCCACTCATTGTTATTTCATCACCCACATCAAATCCGTGAGGTGTTGCTGTTTCTATAGTTGTAATACCAGTAACATTATCATACTGTGCTGTGCTTACAGCAACTATTCCACTTTGAGTTCCTTGAATTACAACAGAATCTTCAATCAATGCAGTTCTTTCTAAAACCAATCTTCCATCAATAACAACTAAAGAATCACTGGGTGGAATTTCTGCATTTTTTATTACTCTTATATTTCTTGTATTACCACTAGTTGCGTTTGCTTTACTAGTTCTTCGATGCGTAAATGTTACTGTTGGGTATGTATTTCCTATACCAACATTTGATACAGAAGCATAAAGAATAATTGATGACACACCAGTGGGAGCAGTATAAACAGTTTGCTCACCCGGTGCCACTGGAACCGCAATTGTAATAAATTTATTAAGTGGTGCGACTGCCATATTATCTCAACGCAAGTATGAGTGGTGTAACTTCTGCTTGTATTGCCTTACTAAAATCTCTTCCTCGAATTGTAGATGTTGTTTGATCAACCTGAATACCTTCACCAATATCAAAATTACCTTTTTGGTCTGTTGATGTGAATGGGACTTGTGCCCCTTCAAGAGCAACAACTTCATTCTCTTTAATTGGAAGAGCACCCCTAAAGGGTAACGCAGTATTTATACTGGTGCCAGAGCCAACATACTCAAAGGAGTGTGAACTCGTAAGAATTCTACTAATCCTTTGGAATGTCATAGGGTCATTAGCATATAATTGATAATCAATAAACTCATTGAAAGTGATTGTTGTAATTCCTGAAGAGGTTACGACTGTTGCTTCCGAGACTGTATAATAGATTGGTTCAGTTACAACCGTAGCAATTCCAGTATTACCTGCAACGTCAACTTCAAGATCTTGTGTTGGTAGATAATTTCTACCGGAATTGATAAGATTAAATTCTTCAATATTACCATCAAGACCTACCGTTGCTGTAGCCTCTGCAATGATACCTTGAGGACCCTTAGGTTGAATAGATAAGTCACTTCTATCTCTAATAACGACTGGTGGTGGACTTGCAGCAGAAAATCCACTGACATTAGCACCATCTATAATATCAATTCTTGCAACTCTTCTCAATGGTGACGTTAGTCTTCCAGATCCTACTGCGTCTGGATAGTTATCTAAATCAATTTTAAAGTATACTGCTTGACCATCATAAGGTCTTTGAGCCACATTATTTGCATCAGTAACACCATTTCCAACAACAATATCAGAATTATCTCCAGGTATTACATCAGTTAATACTGTTCCAGTATATTCTGTTGCTCCCAATCCTACAGCATATAATCCATAGTTGCCAAAGGATGAGTTTGAGTTTGTTAAGTCGCAAGATCCACCAGTATCACAATAAATTGCAATATCACAATTGATTGTGAAGATAGAAACCAACTGAGCATATGCATTATTTGTGATTGATACGCCAATACCATTCTCATTATATTGAGTAAATGAGTCGCAAACCATTGATTTAAGGTCTGCACCCGCAATTGATGCTGTTGCATCATTTCCATCAATCTTCATACCAATACTCTTGGTCATAAAGTTGGTGCAGTTACGAATATATGGAGATCTCCATCTTGGTGGCAAGTCGGCACCTTCATCTGCTGGACCAGGATCAGTAAAACCACTAGCTGCATTTATATCTGTCTTGGGAAAGGCAACTGCTCCACATCCAGTGTGTTCCACACCAACTGAACTTCCAGAGAAGTTTAAATTTTCAATCAAACATCCCCTTCTTACCCAGAAAACATCTGAATTAACATTACTCGGTTGAATTGCAACCAGTCGTAAATCTTCTCCAGTGACGGAAACATTTTCACGAAGTCCAATGGGATTATTTTCAATATAACGACCAGGACGAATTTTAATTGTATCATATGGTTGTGCTATTGATGCAGCAGCACCAACAGTAGCTTTCGCATCACCCTCTAACAATCCACTATTAGAATCATCACCATCTTTAGTAACCCAAATTGTTTTTTGAGTTTGAACACCAGGTGGTCTCCAAGATACTCCAGTGCCAACTGATGCGAGTCTATAATCTTTACCCGCAACTCCTGTTTGTTGGTTTATATCAATAAGTGTTGAGTCTAACTCAACAGAACCATGAAAGACAGAAGATAAATCAACATCTAATGTATTATTAAGTGTAGTTGCACCATCAACGTCTAATGTATTATTAAGTGTAGTTGCACCATCAACGTCTAATGTATTATTAAGTGTAGTTGCACCATCAACGTCTAATGTATTATTAAGTGTAGTTGCACCATCAACGTCTAATGTATTATTAAGTGTAGTTGCAAGGTCAACGTCTAATGTACTATTAAGTGTAGTTGCACCATCAACGTCTAATGTATTATTAAGTGTAGTTGCACCATCAACGTCTAATGTATTATTAAGTGTAGTTGCAAGGTCAACGTCTAATGTATTATTAAGTGTAGTTGCAAGGTCAACGTCTAATGTACTATTAAGTGTAGTGGCACCATTGACATTTAATGTTCCGTTTACATCTAGTGCAAATGCTGGATTATTTTGATTAATACCAACATTGGTCATTCTGTAAATATCACCAGAGACAGTATATCCCCACAAGTCTTGGGATTGTATGTCTGCAATATACGTAGGATTATCTGGATTTGGTATTGGAATGATAGTATCAGTTCCAAGACCTAAACTGTTAATCTGTTTAAAATTAAAAGTGGTAAATGACTGAGCTAAACCGGGAGATGGAATAAGGACACCTTCATCCTCTACATAAATTCCTTCCGTAAATTCTGGTGTTACTTCTACCCAACGAATGCCATATGCATCACGATGTAAATATGAACCATTAACACCAGGAGCTTCTGCAGAATCATAAATGTTTCTTGAAATTGATACAGATCCATCAATATCAAGTTTTAATTCTCCTTGAGTTGCAGTATTAAGACCAGAAATCCCATCTTCTGGGAGAGTTTTTCCAATTCCAACTCTCCCTTCTTCCGTAATTACAACAGTATTTTGTTCTTCAGAGTTTATTTGTACTCTCTGAAGAGGTATGGTAGTTTTTACACCAACATTGTCAGTTCTTGTATCGACATTTAATGTTGTGCCACCAACACCAACATCAAGTCGAGTTTTTACTGTTAAGAAACTTATCTCTAATTCACCTAAGATGGTTACATCTTTCTTAAAAAGGGCATCCTCTTCAAAAGTTGTTGGTCCTTTGAATAAAGAATTTCCATCAACAGTTAAGTTGCCAGAAACATTTAAATTTAAAAATGTTATATCTTTAAAGAAGTAAACATCATCGTAAAATCTTACGTCTTCATTAAACCAATTTTCTAGACCGTTTACAACTATTTCTGCCATTTGAATTACCTACTTTCTAAACAATCCGAGAGCAGTCATTAATTCATCAACACCAACACCACCAATAGTAATACCCCTAAACACTCTCATAAGAAGTTGTTTTTCTGGTGGTACCAAATTGCCAGATAATCCTTGAATCTCTGCACCAACTTTGGGATTTAAATTTATGTTATTTCCGTTTAAATTAAGGTCACCTTTTGCATCTAAGGTGAGATCACCGTCAGATGACAATATGATATGCTTTCCACTAATTCTGATGGCAGCACCGTCAGAATCAATTTCTACATTACCTTTTCTTGACTGTATAAAAATATCTATTCCATCAGCTTCATTTCTGTCCCCAGCAACTATTTCTATAGACCGGTCACTGTTTATTTTTAATAATCCTGCTTCATCAAGACCAATGGATCCTCTAAAGGATTCTTTATGCGTAATGCCATACATTTTATAAACATCAGGACCACCATAACCCATTGTTGGATTATTAATTTCAATCCTAAAGTTTGGACCATAAGATTCTGCGAATCTTTCATACCAATTTTGTTTTTTTAGAGGTCTTTCTGCCATCAGGTTACACAGTCAATTACTTGCTTAACTTCCCCATCAAATTCCTTTCTTATTCCAAGATTTGCTGCCAATATGGCTCCAGAACCAGTAGCAGTTTTAATACGAATTGTAGGAATATCATCAATATCTCTGCTATTTATTGGAGTGACTTTAATGATAGACCCAAGATAGATATCAGCCTTATACTCATTACCAAGGTCATCTGTTACGATATCATCTTCTTCATATCCATTACCAGGATCTATAACAGAAACACTATCAACAATATAAGGAATTTCCTCACCAACTGGATATCCTTCACCTTCAGAGACCACATAAACGGTATCTATTTGACCATTTTTTACAGTTGCTCTTGCTACACATCCATATCCTCTACCACAAGCATCTACAACCTCAACAAATGGTGGGAATGTATATCCATTTCCTGGATTAGTAACTTGAATATCAATGATACTGCCAGATTTATTATCATCTTCACCAGTTATGAGACCCATAAGTGCTGTTGCTGTAGCACCTTCTCCTCCACCACCGAAGATATTAATTTTCGGTGGACCACAGATAGTTGGAATACCTGCAAAGCAAGAATCTACATCACCAAGAAACTCTGATGCTGGATCCTTGATAGTATCACTGAATACTCCAAATCCACCAACAATATCTTGAACTCCATCTAGTGGGAAACCAGATACATTTGCTGCTGCAGATAATGCCTTTGCTGCATTAGCATTATCTAATATTCCTTTAATATCTGGCAAGTCTTGCTTGACTGGACCAACTCCAAGTCTATACTTACAAGGACCATACTTATCTTTCTTGACTCGTTTAGAGCAACTACGAAGACCGACGAGTCCAAGTAAAGCATCAATTCCATTTCTGAGTAAGTTTTCAAAACTAAAGTCCTCAAAGAATTGAAGAATCTTTGAGACGCCATTGAGTACTGGAAGAATTCCTTCAGTAACGAAGGATATAATACCATTTATCATTGCACCGACAGTTTGGTCAGCAACACAATCAACAAAATTTAAGACATTATCAGCAACAGACTTAAGTATATCTTTGACTGGAGAGAGCAATTTTGCAATAACTTGATTTACAATACAACTCAGAATATCTTGAAGTGCCTTGACTGGTCCAACCATAGCAGTTTGTGCTGCAGTACCTGCTTCATATGCAATAAGAAAATTGCCAGTTGCTGCTAATTTTTTAGCAAACACGGAGTTAAAAAGCATATCTAATCCTTTACTCAGGATTGGTATCAACTTCTCCATAGC
>Ga0255761_10001406_pt1 | contig 22284 bp, 12 predicted proteins | sample 071ome_29_FD_179961 | JGI IMG/M metagenome (GOLD analysis project Ga0255761, IMG submission 179961) | Coastal salt marsh microbial communities from the Groves Creek Marsh, Skidaway Island, Georgia - 071407BT metaG (version 2) | ecosystem: Environmental > Aquatic > Marine > Intertidal zone >... | reverse complement strand
CTTACCACTATATGATTTTTTAGGCATAAATAACAATAAACACTTTAAGGGTATTTATATGGGTCTCAGTAGTCTAATTAAAGAATTCAGAAAAGCCAAATCAGCTATAAACTCTTTCAAAGGTACTCTAGCAAAACTAAAAAGTATCAACTATGAAGGAATTATTAGCAGTGATCTTTTACAAGAACAGTACGACAACGCAAGAAAAAATCTACAAAATAGAAGTAAGAATCTAAAGAATCAGTTATCTGCTTCTGATCCTGCAAAAGCTTACGGAAAAAGAAAACCAAGTACTGAAGATAAACAACTAACTTATCCACTTTCTGAGCCTATCAACAACTCGATTGGTTTTATAATAGAAAACTTTGACACAAAGGGTATAGATAAAGATTTAGGTGAAGATCCTGATAAAACTAAAGGTTTACAAACAAGTACTGTAGGTTACGACATACAATTGTATATACCAGATGATTCTATTGTTTCAGGCGGAACAGTATCTTATACAAAAAAAGGATTTGGACCAGGTGTTAGAGTGACAGATCAACTTTTACGAAATTTAACATCTTTAGATGGTGCAGGTGCTATGAAATCAGCAGAAACAGCTGCTAGTGTTATAAGTGATAAAGTTATTGACATGTTGACTGGTGGATATGCTAATTTCAAATATGGTCGTGCTAGAAATCCAATGGAAGAGATGATACTAGAAGGTATAGAGTTTAGAACTCATAGTTTTACATTTACATTTTTTCCAAAAAATAAAAGAGAATCAGACGAAGTGAGAGAAATTTGTCATGTGTTTAGACAAACTATGTTGCCTTCTACTTATAACTCAATCTTTAGGGGTGGTAAAGATGTAGCTGGTAAACACCTAGAGGAAGATACAGCACAACCTTTCTTTAGATACCCACATCAATTTAAATTAGAATGGCGAGGACCAATAGCTAAAAACATTGAGGGATTTTTGCCATGCTTCTTGACAGGTTGTACTATAAAACATAGTGGTTCCGAATTTGGTTATTACGATGACGGAACACCATTATTCACAACTCTAACTTTAGAGTTTCAAGAAAAAGAATTATTGACATATCAAAGCTACATGAAAAATGTTGCACCTAAAGTAATGAGGGAAAAATCTTATGGCAAGTAAATTTTTTGAAAACTTTTCTGAAATCACATATACATTACCTGACGGTAAAACAATTTTTGTAAAAGATTTCTTTAAGAAAGCAAAGATTGAGAGAGAAGCATTAGATACAATTGTAAATTATACATATGCAGAAATACAAGAAGGTGACAGACCAGATACTTTAGCTACAAGATTGTATGGTGATCCTGATTTATACTGGTTATTCTTTTTAGTCAATGACTTTGACAACCATAATAACTGGTACAAGAGTTCATCTGAATTCTTTACTTTCATCGATGAGAAATATCCAGGCAAATATTATATAGCAGAAAATACAACAGACATATGCAATTCAACAAGTAAGTTTTTGGTTGGTGAGCAGTTGGCTAAAAAATATTCTTTTACTGCTAATGCTAATCAAACATTATTCTCTGGTACAGACGATAATGGGTTCACTCTCAGTTATGATGAGACATTTGTTGTTTACAGAAATGGAGTGAAACAGGTTCAAAACGAAAATTACTCAGTTGGTGGGCTCACAGGTGGAAAATATTCTTCAGTTAATTTTATACCTGGAAATGATGCAGCTGATCAGATGCAAGCAGGTGATGTATTAGATGTTTTAGATATAAGAGAATCATTTATAATTCAAGTAGATCCAACACACAAAAGAATAGCAGTACTTGAAGATGGTTTTTCTTCAGGTGAGTTTATAACTGGATTGAAAAGTCTTCATAGTATGGAAATACAATCTGTTATAGAAATGCGAGATGGTGTTCTTCATTATGTAAATAGCGATGGTATAAAACGAAATACAAACGGTGATGGATTTACTGCTGTGTCATTCTATGAACATGAACTTGAACATAATGAAGAAAAAAGGAGAATCAAAGTTATAGAACCTAGACTCGCTGATAGTGTAGTAAGAGAATTTGAAAAAATAATGTTATCATGAGAAATAAAGTAGCTAGAGGTGGTGAATTTAAGATAAATTCGTTCACCCTTGTAAATCAGTTTGGTGAATCTATAGACCTATCACGAATAGCAGTAGACTTCAAACTCCATGAATCTATACACGAGCACTTCTGCAGTGGAGAAGTCATAATAAATGATGGTATCAATGTTCTAAAAAACTATAGACTTACTGGTCAAGAAAACATTCGTATATCAATAAGTCAACTCGACAATCAAGGTCAAGTTGCAAAAGAAAGTTTCTCTATTGATAAAACATTTAGAGTTTACAGTGTAACAGATGTGACCAGAAACCCCAAAAACATGATCGAACAAAACTATAGAATACAGTTTTGTGAACCAAGAGTTTTTTACACCAAGTCGACCAGATTGAGTCAAGTTTTTAGAGGAACATGGAGTAATATATTACAGAAAGGTCTAATAGACAATGGACCTTTCAAAGTATCAGAATTTGATCATTGGGAACCAACACAGAACGACAGAAATCAATTTATATGTCCTAATCTATCTCTACAAGAGTTTATAAAAGTATGTACTAGAAATGCTGACTTGCAGGTAGAAGAAGGCACCTTTTCAAGAAGTATGTTTTTCTATCAAGTTCTAAATGGTGGTTTTAGATTCAAGTCATTTTACAGAATGACACAAGATGAATTTCCAATATCGTTTAGTTATATACCAAGAGAATATAATGATGTTACACTTATTGGTGCAAATACTCAAGGTGGTGTCAATAGTGTTATAAAATCTTTTACAAGACCTAGGCAGTTTGATACACTTGAAGGATTGGCAACAGGTGCTTATTCATCGAATATACAAGTGTATGACCCATTGCTGAAAAACACCTATGTAAATGTATATGATCTAGGCAAAATGTTCAAAGGCAATGAGGGACATGTATCAGGTTATCCTCTTATTCACTTAGACGATCCTGAAAGTATTTTATCACCAGACGACACAACGGAAAATTCAAAATCACCAACAGTGCGCGCAGCTATTGACCAGGATTTAGCATTGAACAAAAGTTTTTTAGCGAGTACACACAGAGGATTCAATGCTAACCATATTTTTGATAACACTGGTGTAGGTGAACAAGCTAGTTTCAATGGCATTGATGCAAACAACACTGCGATGTTGGAGAGAATGTCATTGATGTCTATATTGAGACAACATGTGACAAAAGTCATTATACCACTTAGAACAGATTTATCGGTAGGTACTATTGTACAACTAAAATTGCCTGTACCAGAATTGCAAAAAGGTAAAGTTATTGAAGATGAAGTGAATGACGATAGATATCTCATCACATCATTGAATGTATTTGGTAATACACAAACTGGAACAGGCGAACTACACTTTGAGTGTGTGAAAGAAAGTTTTGCTAAGAATATTGCTGATACTAATCCTTTATCTAAAGCAACAACTGGAGGGATTTATAGATGATAGAGATATTTTATGGTGTAGTTGAAGACAGAAATGATCCTCAAAAATTAGGAAGAGTCAGAGTTAGAGTACACCAATTGCATACAGCAAGAAAAGATAAAATAGCAACTGCAGATTTGCCATGGTCTCAAGTCATTCTTCCTACAACAACAGCAGCTTTATCTGGTTTTGGTATACAACATGGTCTTGTTGAGGGTTCAACAGTAGCTGTAATTTTTAGAGATGATAACTATCAAGATCCTGTGGTTATTGGATCGACAGCTGGTCATAATTTGCCAAAAGAAATACCTGTAGCTGATACAAATCTTTTTGGTGGTTCAACGACAGGTAATATTGATCTTAGAAGTGTAGACAGAGGTTTCAATGATCCAAGAAGATTGAAGTATGCTGATTATGACGGCACAGTAGACGGCGTGAAGTCTGTAGCACATAGCAGAAGAATGGATGGTCTAATAGCATCAATCGAAGGTTCACCACTAATACCTGAAGCACTGGAAATAAATTATGATGGCAAAGGTTCAAAATACAAAAATCCAGACATTACTGAAGATGATCTTCCTTACTATCCTTTAGCAGGTTACTATAATCAATCTGATATCTCAGTATTTGCTAAGGGTGAAGCGAAATATAAATTTCTAAACGGTAGTCACATACCTGATACAAAGGCAGACCCACAATATCCTTACAATAAATCATTATTGACTGAATCAGGTCACTTGATAGAGTATGATGATACAAGAGACAAAGAAAGAATATTAGAATATCATAGAACAGGAACTTTCAGAGAAATAACACCTGAAGGAAATCGTGTTACTAGAGTTGTAAATGATGATTATGAGGTTGTGTGTGGCAAAAAAGAAGTTACCGTTTGTGGCAATGTAAGAGTCATTGTCAAAGGCAATGCTGATATAGAAGTTTCAGGTAAGACTGATATTGTTTCAGGAAAAGACCTATCTATTATTGCCCCAACAATCAACTTGAACACTGCTCCAACAATCGGCTAAAATGGCACTAACCCTACCAAAAATACCAACTGAAATACCATGTCCTGATGGCGACATATTCAACTTTCCTACGCCAGCTGATCTAACAAATACTCTAACAAAAATTGGTCAATTGCCTTCGAAACTCAGAGCATACATTGCAGAACAGAGAGATGAATTGACTGAGGATGCAATAAAAGAAATAGAGGAAGTAATTACAGAAATAGAAAAATGGAAAGATGAGATAGCAGATATTTTATCACCTTACTGGAACAAAGGGCTTGTTACAGAAGAGATACGAAAGAAAATGGAAGAAAAAATTGAAGAGTTGCAAAACTCTTTTGGAGAAGAAAGGCAAAAAATATTAGACGAAATCAATAAACTCTCCATGGATTTTCAAAGTAGAGATTGGCAAGCAGAGGCGAGAGAGGCAATTACAGAACTCATACAAGAAATGCATCTGTATATTCCGACAAAGGTTGCAGAACTTATTAGCAAGATAACAAGTTTTAGTTTCAAGGTCAATATTCTAGGCATTGAGATAGATGTTCTTAGAGTGCTTACAAAAGAAGAACAAGACAGAATCAAACTTCAGATATGTGAAAAAATCGATTTCTTTTATGATCAGATGCCAGAGGCATACAAAACTTATGATGGTACATTTGGTGTCAATGATCCTAAAAAAAGATGTCAAGCTATTTGGAGTTATATCAAATCAGAAATACATGATTGGATAACAAATGGTATTTTCAAGTTGTTTCAAAAACTGATATCTTTATTTGATGAGATATGGGATTTATTGGGTCTTCCAAATCTAGGTTCATTATTTACCTTTGATGTAGAAGCATGGATCGAAGAAGCAATTGGAAAACTAAAAACAAAAATAAATGAAATACGCGAAGACTTGAAGAAAGATACTCTTAGTGAACAAGCTAGAAAAAAACTTCTAACAGAACTCAATAATTACAGAGAAGAAGTCTGTATGAGCTTAGAGAATCTCAGTCTTCTAGGTTTCAATGTTTTAGATTTATTAGGTGGCAAAATTGACAGTACAGTAAAAAACTGTGATGATGTCATACAAGCATATATCGAAGCATTTAGAGATTTGAAAATAAATTGGAAAAAGAAACTGGTTTTTGATTGGGCTAAAATTGTCAAAAAGTTTTTAGATGCAATAGGACTAGGAGCAATATTTGACTTCCTGACAATTACATTTTGTGATATTCTAAAACTTATTGGTTTTCCGTTTGAAGTACCAGGAAATCTAAGTCTCAAAACAGCAGGTTTAGCAGCTGCTGGGTATGTAACAGTAGATCAAGCAGATTTGTTCTCAGGTGTTTCAGTTCTTAGAACATCAACTGCAGGTTCTATTCAGGAATATCTACAAGTTAGAGACAAGACCACAGGTCAAATCAGAAATCTCAGAGAAGGTGAATTAGACGAAATAAAAGAAAGAGAAAAAAACACCAGTGTTGCGAACTATACTGGTGATGGTGTTACAGATACTTACATCATTCCACCAGGTTCAGGAAAACTAAGAGTCTTTATAAACGGCAAAGAATCAACAGTTGCAGTAGGTGGTATAGAAGTTGGTGCGTACAGGCCTGTCAGTGGTGATAGAATACGATTTATTGAACCACCAGAAGTTGGTGCAAACATAGCGATTATTAAAATATAAAGTTTGAAAGTATTATAAATAGATATATGGTCGACTTAGTAAACAAAGCAAAGAATGTAGCAACTGGAAACATCTACTCAGATATAGACTTGTTTTTCACACTACATCCTATTACTAAAGACATAACTCTAAAAACAGATGCAGAAGCTGTAAAAAGATCGGTACGAAACATAGTGTCAACAAACTTCTATGAAAGGCCGTTCAAACCAAATTTTGGTTCAAATCTCAGAAGTAAACTGTTTGAAACAAATGATTCAAGAGGAAGAAACTCTCTTATTAGAAGAATAGAAGAGAGTATTAGCATTTTAGAACCTAGAGTTAGCAATCTCAAAGTATCAGTTGCTGATGCTGATGAGAATGCTGTAAATTTACTTATCACATATACGATAGTAAATAGTACAAGACCAGCAACAGTAGAATTCAAAGTAACAAGGGCACGATAATGGCAGTAAACAGTTCACTTCTCAATGTATCAGATTCAGATTTTGAAGATATCGTTCAGAATCTAAAAGACTATCTAAAGGGACAAGACAAATTCAAAGATTACGACTTTGAAGGTTCTAACCTTTCTATTTTGATAGACTTACTAGCATATGCTTCACACATATCTGCATTCAACACAAATTTAGTTGCAAGTGAATTGTTTTTAGATTCAGCACAACTCAGAAAGAATGTTGTGTCAAGAGCAAAAGATTTAGGTTTTACACCAGCATCTGAAGCAGCTGCCAAGGCAAAAATTCAATTAACAATAAACAATGTAAGAAATGCTGACGGCACATATCCAACACCAAACGATATGACATTGCTAAGAGGTGCATTATTTCAGACTGTTTACGATGGCAGTACACTAAATTTTGTTGTTACCAGTTCGGTAAAACCAACACAAGAGACTGATAAGTTTTCTTACGATAACATTGATCTTATTCAAGGAACTTATATTACAGATACATTTGTATACGATAATCAAATACAAAACATCAAGTTTGTTTTATCAAATAGAAGAGTGGACAAATCCACATTGAGAGTGACAGTTACATCTAATGGTGTAGCGTCATCTTATGATCTATCAACAGATGTATCAACAATTACCACAACTTCTAAAGTCTACTACACACAAGAAAATGAAGAAGGACATATAGAAGTATATTTTGGTGATGGTGTTTTAGGTAAAGCACTATTAGATGGTGATCAAATAGATATCACATATATTGTAGTAGACGAAGAGCATGGTAATGGTGCTAATGTTTTCTATCAAGTTACAGGTGTGAGTGGTTATACAAGTTCGAATGTTATAACATTGCAAGCTGCAAGTGGTGGTGGTGAAAGAGAGAGTATCGATTCTATCAAGTTCAAAGCTAACAAGTACTATACATCACAAAACAGACTGGTAACACTGAATGACTACAAAGCAAAAGTCAGTGAGTATTATCCGAATGCAGATGCAGTTGCAGTGTGGGGTGGTGAAGATAACGACCCACCTGAATACGGAAAAGTTTTTCTTGCTATCAAACCTACAAATTCAGATTATTTAACAGAAGAAGAGAAAAGAGTTATAATCGTTAATCTCAGAAAATTAAACATGATTACAGTAAGACCAGAGATTGTAGATCCAGAAATTGTAAAAATACTTATATCTACAACTTTCAAATACAATCCATCTCTTACTCAGTTATCAAAAGGAGAAATCGAAACATTGGTTACGAATGCAATTTTAGATTTTGATAGCACAAATCTAAACAACTTTGATGCGATTTTCAGACATTCAAAGATAGTTAGAGCAATAGATGATGCTAATGCTTCAGTATTATCTAACATTACAAACATAAGATTGAGAAAACAATCAAGCATAAAAATTGGTGAGAATAAAGGACTTATTGTAGACTTTGGAAATGGTTTATACAATCCTCATTCTGGTCATAATGCAACTGCTGGTGGTATTCTCACAACAACAGGTTTTACATTAGAAGGAGATGCTAAAACATTCTTCTTCGATGATGACGGAAAAGGAAATGTAAGAAGATTCTATGTTTCTAATTCTGTAAGAATTTATACAGACAACGAGGCGGGTACTATAGAGTACTCAACTGGTAAAATAACAATTGATGCGTTGACTATTGCTTCTACAGCAAATGCTAACAAATCTATTGACTTCACAGTGATACCAAGTAGTTATGATATTGTTGCAACAAGAGGTTCTCTTATAGACATATCATCTGAAAACATAAGTGTCAAAGGTGAAGTAGACACCATCGCAAGTGGTGAGTCTAGTGCAGGTATAGGATATAACTCTACACCAAACACTAGTTACTAATTATGCGTAAAGTGATCGTGAGTCCCACGAGTAATTTCCCATTTATTTGGATTATATTGGAGGATATAAAAAATGGCAGATAAAAAAATAAGTGCATTAACAGCAGTAGCAGATTCAGACATAGGTGCTGATGATCTTCTACACATTGTTGACAATCCTGGTGGCACGCCAGTAAATAAAAAGATGACCATTGGTCAGTTATTCGAAAATATCCCAACTCACCTTGCAGTTGATGATATTACAACTTTGACAGCGACAGCTTCAAATCTTGCTTCTACTTTTGCAACAGCAATTGACGGATCAAGTTTTTCAGGCAATGTCTCTTTCACATTGGACGATGGTACTGATACAGGTCAAATTAAGGTAATCTATGCATCTACAGAGCCTGCATCTTCATATGAAGCACAAATTACAGTGTCTTCATGGGGATACTCTGCTAGTACATCAAATCAGATCGTATTAGACACAAGAGGCGAATCAGTAATTTGCATATGGGATGGAAACAATTGGTTCCCAATCTCAAATGTGGGTGCTACCTTAACATAAGATAATGTCACACGAGAAATACATTACAGATAAATTGAGTCATAGACTACCTAGTCTTCTGCCTGATTTCGTAAAGGAAGAAGCACCAGTCTTTGAACAATTTCTGAAAGCGTATTTTGAGTTCCTAGAGTCTGAAATACTTGTACTCGAAACACAAGAAGACCTAGACGGCATACTTTTCGAGGACGGAGATGGTTCTATGTTATTAGAGCCATCTACGGTCTCTCCCTCTCCAGATAAAGATGACTCTAAAATCATATTAGAAACAACATCTACAAACCCAAATATAAATGCAAGTCCGTTCAAAGTGGGTGAGTACATTTATGGAGAAACAAATTCAAGTGTCGCTAAAATTAGAGTTATAAATGGAAACATTCTCTATATCGACACAATTCTTGGTAATGGTTTTTCAGAACAAGAAGTTGTAGAAGGAAGACTAGGTGGCCAAAAAGGTACTGTAAAATCTTTCAAATATAACACAATTGTTGCTAACAATAAACTATTAGACTTAGGTGATATCGATCACACTACGGAAGATTTTGTCAAATACTTCCAAAAAGATTTTGTACCTTCACTAGACTTGACTGGTGTACCAAACAAAAGAATAGCAATAAAACATATCAGAGAATTATATCAGAAAAAAGGTACAGAAGAATCTATAAAATTCCTAATGAGAATTTTATACGGTCAGGATTCTACAGTTAGATATCCTGATAATGAAACACTATACTTATCAAGATCAGATTACAAACAACAAAGAAGACTTGTTGTGCAGATGGATAAAGACACACTGCCACAAGCAACAGATAAGATTACAAAATACGATTCAGACGGAAGAACCGTATTAGCAGAATCAATTGTAGAAAATGTCTATGTTATAGATTCTGCATCATTTTTATATTCATGTGAAATAAAGAACAACCATTACGGTGAGTTTTCAAATTTAGATGCAGTCACTTTTCTTGACAGAGATGACAAAACATCATATACTGCAGTTATAAAAGGCATCATTTCAGGCGTAAACACCGACAACTCTTCAGTATACTTAGAACATGATGATGACGGCGTAATTCTTTTAGAAGATGGCAGTGGCCTTACATTAGAAACTAGAAGTGATGGTGGAATGTATGATCTAAACGATCAGCTTGTTTTCACTGGTGCTAAAGGAGATTCTGGTACAGGAGAATCAGTAGCAGTTGTAGATGGACTAACATATGGTCCAATCACACACATTTACATAGAAGAAGACGGAATAAATTACGATGCTGGTGACATAGTAGTTTTTGATGACAACCTACAGAAAGGCGGTGCAGAAGCAATTATAGGATCAGTTGGTGATGAATTACTTTTAGAGAATGCTACTCTATGGGGTCAATTTGAAATAACAGCTAATGTTGGTCAGACAGTATTCTCAGGAGTTGACAACAATGGAAACAGAATATTCTTCAACGACAACTTAGTTAGAGTATTTGTTGACGGAATAGAATCTACACCTATAACAGATTTTTCATTCAAAAATGATAGAGTGACCTTTGGAACTCCATTATCAGGTGGAGAACTAGTTGAGATTTACACATCTTTCAATAGAATAACTTACGAAGATGGTGATCTTATAAACCAAGAAACAACTACAGGTAACATTAGATCAGTCAAAATTCTAAGTGGTGGTCATTATAACACAACACCTAATGCATATCCTGGTGGTTATCTATACTTTGATGACATTACAGGATATCAAGTTGGTGAAACAGTAACAGGAACTAACTCTAGTGCTACTGCTTCAATCATTAGACTAGAGCCAACTAAAAACAGAATTGTAGTAAAGAGAGACAGCAGTGATACAGGAGTTTTTCTTACAGGTGAAGAAATCACAGGTGGTGATTCTACCACTGCTAAACTAAACACACTTGCTCAAGTTTCAAGTGGTACTGGTGCTAAAATATTTGCATATGGTGAAAACATTGGTGGTATAGAGTCTCTAAACATACAAGACCAAGGACACAGTTTTGATGAAGATGGTATACCATCTAGCAAGTCATACTTCCCAATGTTGATTACTACACCTACTGCTAGTTTGAGTAGAGACATAGTTCTAACTGGTGATATTTCTGGTGCTACTGCTAAAGTAGTATCTTATGAGATCAATAAACACATTCTAAAAATAACAGATTTAGATGGTTGGTTCCTAGATAACGAAACAGTTTCATTTAATAATGTGGACGAATTCAAAATTCTTAAGTTTGATCCTTTTGTTGGCCGTGGTACTCAATCAGGTGAAGGCATCATGCAGAAACAATTCTTAGGTACAAGATCGTACTTAGATGAAGATGCTTCGAATATACAAGATGGAACATATTATCAAACACATTCATATGTTGTAAGTGTAGGTGAATCAATTAATAAATGGAGAAGTGCTCTCAAAGACTTGATTCATCCATCTGGTCATATTTTCTTTGGTGAAGTAGCAATACGAAACAACATTGATACTGTACCAGAAAATCAATTTAGATTTAGACCAACAATTATTATTGGTCTTGAAGTCGTACCATATGTTGTAAATGCATTCTCTAACTCTATGAGAGAGATAGAGATATACACTAATGCTGATGAAATAAATGATCCACTCATTGTACTAAAAGATGCTGGTGGTGATAGCTCATCAAATTCACCAAACGAGAATGCTCATTTCAATGTAAACATACAACAATTACATTCATTAGCATCTTCACAGGTCGGTTTACTTACAAACAATGGTATACCTACCGTTCTATCATTAGATACTGCAGATAACAACTATCTTGTTAGAAGTACAGAAAGAAGACCAGCTATCGAAGGTAAAATTTATACTTCACAAGATTTAGTTGATGAAAGATTGGTACTTGAAGATGGTTATCTAATCGAATTAGAAGATGATGCATCTATTCTAAGAATGGAACCAAGTCCTACTGCTAATGTAAAAGGTGACTTTGGTGATACATTCATATTTGAATCAGGTGAACAAATACGCCTTGAAGAAGGAACTACAGACGAACCTGTACATTATTTTACAACAGAAAGATCAATAGAACTCAAAGACCAGTACTTCTTATTTGAAGATCATGATAGAATAGTCTTTGAAGATGGAGAGGCAATGGTTGACGAAGATGCTGGTTCACACAGTTATACATCTTTTGTTCCATTTGGACCTACAATTAAAACAATAAATATAATAACAAATCAACAAACATATAAGATATCTTACTATCTAAAAGATGAAGTTGATGAAGATGATATCTTGTTAGAGGATGGTCATGGTGCTTTACTATCAGAAGAATCACACTTAGAGGGTGTTAGATTCTATGATTTAGAAACATATTTACCTAAGACATATGTAGCAGAATATCCTCTACATGAAAGAAAACGAACTAATTTATCATTTAATGCTTATGTGAAGTCGGCATAAGTTATAAATAGTATATAAATAATCTGAGGAGATTAAAAAAATGGCAGCAATTATTACGGAAAAGTTTAGAGTACATAACGCTAAACAATTTAAGGAAGATTTCGGTGAATCCGCTTCTTCAAGTTACCTATTCATAGGTAGACCTAACGCATGGACAGATGAGAATAATCCACCTTCACCAGTAAATGGTATCGGAGAAGAAATCGATTCATGGTCAGATATGATAGCATTGAAGAAGGTATCTTCTTCAGATGTTACACATGGTTTGACAAGATATAACTGGACATCAGGAGTAACATATGATGAATATGCACACGACTATTCATCAAGTAATCAAACTCCTGCAACAGCACAAAATAGTTTATTTGATGGTAGATTCTATGTAATTACAGACGAATACCATGTATACAAATGTATCAGAACAGGTAGAGATGCTTCAGGAGCAGTTGTTGCTTCAACAGTAAAACCTACAGGAACAAGTGCAACAGTATTAGTTGAGACTTCAGATTCAGCAGCTGCCGCTGGTCGAGGTTACATCTGGAAATATATGTACACAATTTCTGCCTCAGAAACAATCAAATTCGTAACTAACGACTTTATTCCAGTAAAAACTATCGGTGCTCAAACCGAAATAGACGGAACAGGAACAAGTGGTGCAATGGGTTCATCTGCAACCGATGACGGTTCTGGTCAATGGGATGTAGAAAACGGTGCAGTAGACGGTGCTATCTATCATGTTAGAGTAGATGCAGGTGGTTCAGGTTACACTGACGGCACATACACATCTGTAGCAATTGACGGAGATGGTTCAGGTGGTGTATGTACAGTTGTTGTAGATTCTGGTGTTGTTTCTTATATCACAGTAACAACAAATGGTTCTGGTTATAAGAGAGCATCTATTGACATTGCAGGCATAACAGGAATTGGTTCAGGCACAAATGCAAGTGTTACACCAATTATTTCACCAATCATTGGTCATGGTGCAGATCCAGTACAAGAGTTGGGCGGAAACTATGTAATCGTAAATTCAAGACTTGAGTTTGCAGAAGGTTCAGGTGACTTCCCAATCGACAACGATTTTAGAAGAATTGGTCTTATCCAAGATCCTTTTACAGTTGGTACAACAACAGTTGCTACTGCAAGTACATTATCATCTTACCACAAAATGACACTATCTTCAGTGTCAGGTCTTTCTGCTGATGACATTATTATGAATGCAGCTGCAGACGGAAGTGGTGTTGCTGTTGCAAGAATACTATCAATATCAGGTACAGTAGTATCTTTCATTCCTTCTGTAAACTCAGAAGGTGGTTATGTTGATTTTGTAGCTGCTGATACAGTTTATAAGAGTGGATCTTCAATTGGTTCAGTATCATCTGTAGATGCTACTTTTCCAGAAGTTGAAAAATACTCTGGTCAAATAATGTATGTAGAGAATAGAGGTGCAGTATCAAGAGCTGCCGATCAGATCGAAGACATCAAACTGATCATTGAAATGTAATTAATGGGGCAATGCCCCACACAAAATTAGGAATAAGATGCCAGAGAAAACTGACTTAAACATATCACCTTACTATGATGACTATAGCGAAGACAAGAAGTTTCATAAAGTCTTGTTTCGTGCTGGTCGTCCACTTCAAGCAAGAGAACTAACTCAGTCACAATCTATTTTACAAAATCAGATCGAAAGATTCGGTGATCATTTCTTCAAAGAAGGCTCAATTGTTCAAGGTGCTCAATCAGACATTAATATGGACACATATTTTGTCAAATGTTTATCAGCAAATCCAAACAGTTTAGGTGATGCTAATGCAGAGACATATAGATCAACATCACATGGAAAATTTCTACAAGGTCAAACTTCAGGTGTTGTAGCACAAGTTATAACATCATCAGCAGAAACTACAGACGATAAACTAACACTTTTTGTAAAATACTTATCACAAGGTACAGATACAGATCATTCATTTACATTCTTAGCAGACGAAGAACTAACAGAAGTCGTTGTTAGTGAGAGTGGTGCTGTCACATCTGCGTCAAGCAACAATGAATTCCAAGTTGCATCAGCAACAGACACACCAAATGGTCGTGCTTCTATAGCAAACATATCAGAAGGTATTGTATTCATTAGAGGATTTTTCTGCAAAGTAGATGCACAAGAACTCATTTTAGAAAAATACTCAGGTAAACCATCATATAGAGTTGGTTTAGAAATAGCAGAATCACTTATCTCATCAGCTAATGATAATTCACTTTTAGATAATGCTACAGGTTCTTCAAACGAAAACGCTGCTGGTGCTGATAGACTAAAAGTTGGTCTAACATTAGCTAAATACGCACTAACAAATACAGATGACATAAATTTCATCGAGTTAGTAAGAGTGAACAATGGTGTTATCGAATTACAGATTACAAGACCGATTTACAATCAAATTGAAAACACATTAGCAAGAAGAACATTTGATGCAAATGGTGACTTTGTTATTAGACAATTTACACATTCATTCAGAGAACATTTAGACGATACGACAAACAGAGGTTACTACACATCAGCATATGGCGGTGATGAAAATCAGTTTGTCATGCAAGTATCACCAGGCAAAGCATATGTAAAAGGATATGAAATAGAAAAGGTTGGTACAACACCTCTCTCATTTGAAAAGGCAAGATCAACTGTATCTTTGGATAATGCAAACACACCTGTAAGATTAGGAAACTTCCTAAGAGTAAAAAATGCTCATTCATTACCAGAGTTTGGTAATGAAGCAGGTTCAGATTCACAGGATCCTTTCAATCCTGTAAAATTATTTCCAAGTGCTGTAAGTTCAGCTGGTACTGAAAACTCAGAAGATCACATTGGTTTTGCTAGAGTTAGAGATATAACACTACACGAAGGAACAGATACAAGTGATGTATACGATGATACATCTATTTGGAATCTTTCAATGTTTGATATCAAAATGTTTACCAAACTTACAGGTACAATCACTGGTTCTCTTTCAGTTGGTGACAAAGTTGTTGGTTCGAGTTCAGGTGCAACAGGTATTGTAGCCTATACTGTATCAACTACACATTTATATGTACATGATGTAGTAGGTCAATTCACAACATCTGATTCACTAACATCTATAGGAACAGGTGGTGGTTCAGTAGGCACTTTGAGTGCTACACCTAGATCATATAACATAGATAGAGTTAGATCAATCACACAAATACCAAACAACACAGGTAGAGAGACCTTTACAGCAGACATCTACCTAGATTCAGATAAAATCCTTACTGGTTCAGTTTCAATATCAGGAACAGCAGTTACAGGTTTTGGTACCTCTTTCAACAGTGAGTTGAAAGAAGGAGATATTATCATAGATGGTGGTGGTAACGAAAGAATAATACAAAGTGTCACAAATGACACAAGTGCAACTATCACAACCAGTGGTACTGCAATATCTAATGCGAATGTAACTAGAAGAAGAGCTAGACTGTTCAACCAAGAACAAACAGCTTCAATATTTGCATGGCCTAGAAATTGGGTAGCAACACATACACCTGAGTCAGTAACAGTTCGAAGACAACAAGTGGTCACAGTTTCGAGTGGTGCTTTCTCATTAGATACAGGTTCAAATGGAACTTTTGGTACCAGAAATACTGATAACTTCACATTATCAGTTGTTGAAGAAGCTTCAGGAACTCCTGATTACAGTGCTGGTGATCTAATAAACATAGAAGATTTATCTAGTTCTACTACATCATCAGGATCAGGTCAACAATTGAATGTTTCTGGTCTATCTAACGATGATGGTGCTGTTATCAAAGCAACATTTACAGTCACAATTACAGATCCAGTCAACAGAGATAAGACACTTAGAAAAGCAAGATGTCTAAAAGTCGGTAGTGCTAGAAGTGCAAATGGTTTTTATGGAACTGCATACGATGATAAAGAAATAACATTAGGTGTACCAGATGCTTTCAAAATTAGAGGCATTTATGAAGGTGTTGACGGAACACCAATCACACCAAATGCTGTCATGGGAAGTATTACAGGTTCTTTCACTGTTTTTGAAACAATCGTTGGTCAAACTTCAGATGCAAGAGCTGTTCTTATAGACTACAACGGTACAGGTAATACATCGTATTGGTATTACACAAACAACAATCAATTTGTAGAAGGAGAAACAGTTGTAGGTCAAGAATCATCTGCAATTGCAACTATTACTACTGTATCACAAGGTTCACCAAATATAACAAACAGATTCTTCTTTGACAACGGTCAAAGAGATGGTTACTATGACTTAGCAAAGATTACAAGAAAGGTTGGCGAACCATCACCAAACAATCCAATATTGATTGTTTTCGATTTCTTCACATCTTCAGGTGGTGGAGATTTCTATGATGTAAATTCATATTCATCAATTGATTACAAAGATATTCCTGTTTACTCTCCAAGTAGAGTAGACTTAGGTGGACTAGAACCAGATGGCACATTTGAACTTTCAGATTGTGTTGACTTTAGGCCCTCTGTAGGACAAATTCTAAAATTATCAACATTTTCATCAGCAAATCCTGATCTTACAAGTATATTAGATTTATCTGATTACAATGGTGGTTCAGGTGATGGTGCAATGTACTCACCATTCTCTTATGAAAATGGTAGATCATTCTTGTCAAGCAGAACAAATATCACAGCATCTGGTGCAAACGCAGTAGATACACCAGTTGATCAAACTAGTGTTGTCGGTGACATAAGTTTCTATGTAGGAAGAATAGATAAAGTATTCTTACATAAATCAGGTGAAATACAAATAGCATCTGGTGTTCCTGCTTTATCACCAACAAGACCAAAAGCTGTAGATGAATGTATCGAATTGTTTGAATTACATATTCCAGCTTACACACTAAATCTAAAAGACATTAGAGTAAAATCAAAAGACCATAGACGATTCACTATGGCAGATATTGGCAAAATAAACAATAGAGTTACAAATTTAGAAAGAATTACATCTCTATCTCTTTTAGAAAAAGACATACAATCAAAACAAATTTTAGATGCTGATGGATTTGATAGATTCAAATCAGGTTTCTTGGTAGATAACTTCAGAGGACACAAAGCAGGTGATGTAAATCATCCTGACTATAATTGTTCTATTGATTCAAGGCTTGGAGTTTTGAGACCAAAATCATTCTCACAATTCTTTGACATTTCACTAAACTCAAGTTCATCACAGAATTATCAAAAAACAGGTGACTTGATTACATTACCTTATTCACAAATATCATTTGTAAATCAAAACAAAGCTTCTAGATCACTAAATGTAAACCCATATAATGTATTTGCATTTATAGGTCAAATGAAACTTACGCCATCTACTGATATTTGGCAAGATACATCAACTTTACCTGAAGTTAGAATCAACAGAGAAGGAAACTTTGATGCTGTATTAGCAGGTAATGATATAGGTACAGTTTGGAATAACTGGCAACAATCATGGGTAGGAGAACCTGTACGAGTAGCTGCTGAAGTTGAGGCATTTGCTGAAGGATTTTGGGAAGGAGATCCAGCACAAGGTGGTCAATGGGTACCAGGTCAAGCAATCTTCAGAGAGATTACAGAAACACCTGAAACACAAACGAGATCAGGTATTACAACTTCAGTTGTTGAAGACTTTGTAGAAACAAGAAATGATAGAATTGTTTCTGTCAATATTATACCTTTCATGAGGTCAAGAACAATTGAGATTGATGTAACAAATCTAAAACCGAATACAAATCATTTCTTATTCTTCGATGGTCTACCTATTACAAAATATGTAAGACCATATAGTGCATCATTCTCACAAGATGGTGGTGTGACAGTTACATCTGGTGTAAAAACAAATGGTAATGGTAGACTCAGAGCATACTTCGAGTTACCAAATAATGCAACACAAAAATTTGCAAGTGGTGCCAGAAAAATAGAAGTTACATCAAGTTCGTTCCGTTTATCTAATCCTGCTTCTTCTGCTAGTGCAATATATCAAGCACAAGGATTATTACAAACCAACCAAACAGAAATCGTCGCTACAAGAAATGGTAGAGTCGTAGTTGAACATGTTTCAGGCGAAAGAGTTATTACAAGAAGAGGTGAAGAACTAAACAGTACTATAACAGATGAGATTCCACCAGCAATCGATAGAGTAGATCCACCTGTTACACCTCCTGCAGATCCACCTATTTCAGATATCATACCACCTGTTGTAGAAAATCCTCCGCCTGAAGTTCCTCCTGTTCTTCCTTTTGAACCTGCTGTGGTTCGAAGAGCTAGACCAGATAGAGAAATACCTAGAAGATTTAGAGAAATAGATGGTGGTTGGAGAGATCCACTTGCTCAGTCATTTATGGTTGAAGCAGATGGTGGTATGTTTGCTACATCTATAGACTTATACTTCAGAACAAAATCAGGAAACTTACCTGTTTCTATAGAAATAAGAAATATGGTAAACGGATATCCTGGTCAAATAGTATTACCATTCTCAGAAGTTACAAAGAATCCTGGTGATGTAAATATATCAGCTGATGGTTCAGTTGCAACTACATTTACATTTGATTCACCAGTATACTTAGAAGAAAGTGTAGAGTACTGTTTTGTAGTATTATCAAATTCAGACGATTATGAGTGCTTTATATCCAGAATGGGTGAAAATGATCTTATTACTGGTCAAACGATTTCAGGACAACCATATGCTGGTTCATTATTCTTATCACAAAATGCATCAACATGGACTGCAGAACAGACAGACGATCTCAAATTCAATTTCAAAATTGCTAAATTCGATACAACAAAAACATCCGTCTTAGAGTTTGAAAACGCTGCTCTGCCTGTTTACTCTTTACAAGACAATCCAATTGAAACTGTATCAGGTCAAAACTATGTAAAAGTTTATAATTATTCACATGGTATGTACGATACTTCATCTAATGTTACAATTGCTGGAGTGACAGGAGATAAAACTGGTTCAGTAATTACAATAAGCAATCCAACAGTTTCGTCTGGTACATTGGCTAGTGGTTCTGCAGGATCATATCTAGCAGAGGCAGATACAAGTGGAACAGGACAAGATTGTACTATAGATGTAACAATTACAGGAACAGCAGGTAATGAAGTTATCAGTTCAGTTGTAATATCAAATCCTGGTCAAGGTTATGCATCTTCAGATACAATCACATTGAGTGATGTGACAGGAAATTCAGAAACAATTTCAATAGACATTGATACAGTTGGTGATACAATAGGTGGTATACCTGTTAGTGCAATCAATGCTACTTATACTTCTGTAGGTGATGTAAAAATAGATTCATTTACAGTAACTCCTGATCTTTCAGGTACAGACTTGAAATCAGCTTATGTTGCATTAGCGTCAACAGTGAGTGGTGGTAATTCAGTAACATCAACTAGAAACTACTATTACGATGCTATTCATACATTAATACCAAACTTATTATTCAAAGGTACAAGAATACATGCTTCAATATTAGGTACATTTATGAAGTCACCTGAAGGTGTTTCTGGTGGCACTTCATATAACAAACAAACATCTAGTGATTTTATTACACTAAACGATAATGTTTTCCTAAGTACACCTAGAATTGTTGCTTCTGCAATCAATGAAACAAATGAAATGTCTTCAGAGAAATCATTCGATTGTAAACTACAGTTGCAATCTTTCAACAGTAATGTATCACCTGTAATTGATGTTTCAACAGTTGGTGCTATTGCTATTATGAATAGACTGAACAATTCAACAGATGTTTCATCTACTGAACCAGATGGTGATAGTCACTCAATGGTATATTGCACAAGAAAGGTCAATCTAAAAACACCTGCTACTGCTATCAGAGTTTTGGCAGATTTATTCAGACCATCTACAACAGATGTCAAGTTTATGTATAAAGTGTTGAAAGCAGATGATCAGAGACCATGGGATGATATTGAATGGACATATTTCAATACAGATGGTTCACCAGATGTGACAATTATTGAGGATGCTGGCAACTTCAAAGAATACGAATATACTGTAGAGAACATAGCAGAGTTTAGTTCTTTTGCTATCAAGATTGTAGGATCAGGAACAAATACTTCAGTAGTTCCTCTAGTATCAAGTTTGAGGTGTTTAGCACTAGCAACATAATATGGATAATTATGTGAAAGTGGATGGTCATTCGTCTTTAGTAAGAGATGAAGAAACTACTGCTATAGTAAATACAGACATAGAAGCTTATTACTTAGCAAAGAAAAGAAAGGAGATGTTTATATCTCAGAGGAAAGAAATAAATACATTAAAAGAAGATGTAACAGAAATAAAAAGTCTTCTTGTAAAGATAATAGAGAAAATAGATGGCTAAAACAGTAGACAATTTCAGTACTATAGAAGAATTTAGAGTTCGATACAATGAATTGGCAACAGACATTGGTGAAATATCAGGTCTTAGAGATTCTATCAAAACTTCAAACGGAAATACTTTAGTAGATGCTGTCAATGCGATTGAAGATAAAGTTTTCTTCTTCCAAGAATATGTGTATACTGCAACAGGTGGTCAAACACTTTTCGAAAATCAAGATGACTCTGGTAAATCTCTCCAATTCAAACAAAACAGAATACAAGTTTTTCAAAACGGCAATCACTTAATAGAAGATATTGATTTCACTGTAGGAGGTCCTTCAGGTGCCTTTTATACTACTATAACGCTTACAAGTGGTGCTACACTAAACGATAAGATTATAATATACTCATTCACAGGTTCATTTGAAGGCACAGCAACAGCACAAGGTTCAGTTGGTTATTTTGTAGAGTCAGCACAAAATACAATATATAACACAAACACAAATGGTGTTATCATAAATGGTGATAACTCAACACCGACAACTGCATTGCAATCAGGTTTTACAATTCAACTTGCAGGTAAAACATATGCAGAAGAAGATATAGAAGTTGCGAGTGGTAAAAAGTTTGTTGGTGATCTAACAGGTGATATTACAGGAACAGTTACAAGTATTTCTAACCATGACTTAGGTGCTTTAGGTAATGTTTCTTCAAGTACAGCTTCTAACGGACAGTTGTTGATTTATAATTCTTCAACAAGTCAGTGGGAACCAGATGATCAACCTGCAAACTACACAGATGAGCAGGCACAAGATGCAGCTGCATCTATGATTACAGGCGGAACACATACAAACATAACAGTATCATATGATGATTTCAGTAATACTCTTTCTTTAACAGGTTCTAATTCTGTTACAGGTGGTGATGGTTTAACTTTAACAGGAACAACAATGAGTGTGAATACTTCGAACGGTGTGAAAATAGATGGTGATGATGTAGAATTAGATTACGAAACAGTTTCTTCTGCACCATCAGGTGTTGGTTCAACTTCGACAGGACACTTATGGTTCGTAATCTAATGAACAATGTCTGAAGAAATATACATAAACACAGGTAATACCTTTCAGCAGACTTACACTGCTAGAGTACCAGCAAATGCTCAAACACCTGTAAGTGCCAGACAACCTGCTCGACAACCTGCTCAAGGTCGTACACCTTTTACATATCAGAACAGATCACCATTCACATATAGAAATCCAGTATCAGGTCAGCAACCCTATATTGCAAATGCTCAAGCACCTTATCCATATATTGCTAATTCTCAAACGCCATATATTGCAAATGCTCAACAGCCTTATCCTTATATTGCGAATGGTCAACAGCCGTATATAGCAAATGCTCAGTCACCGTTCACTTATAATGCGAGATCACC
>Ga0255761_10001404_pt1 | contig 22301 bp, 15 predicted proteins | sample 071ome_29_FD_179961 | JGI IMG/M metagenome (GOLD analysis project Ga0255761, IMG submission 179961) | Coastal salt marsh microbial communities from the Groves Creek Marsh, Skidaway Island, Georgia - 071407BT metaG (version 2) | ecosystem: Environmental > Aquatic > Marine > Intertidal zone >... | reverse complement strand
TTCTTGCAGTAACAAATCCTGCAACTGGACAACTAGCATTTAACTTAGATACATCAGACATGTATATATTTGGTGGTACAAACTGGCAAAAAGTTTATGATGAAGATGATGTTCCGCCACCGGTTGTTTGGTACGGTGATCGTGGAGTAGTAGGAAGTCTTGGTTGGGATTATTGGAGTATTTCAACACAAGGAACTGCCGCACAAAGTACAGGACAACTTCAAGTTGACGGAGTAAGAATCCAAAACGGATGTGCAAGTGATGGAACGTATGGATACGTAGCTGGAGGTTATATGAATGATTCTCCTCAAGTTACTGCAACTATTGAATATATAAATTTTGCTAATACATCTTCAAACGCACAAGACTTTGGAGATATGACCACTGCCAAAAGATTTTGTACATCATGCGGAGATGATACAAGAGGTATTATAGCTGGAGGAACAGCTGGCAGTACATATTATAATGAAACAGAGTACATTACTTATGCTTCACCTGGTAATGCAAGTGCATTTGGCACGTTAAACACGACTAATGCATTGATGGGTGCGGCTGTGAATGATAGTACATATGCACTGTTTCAAGGAGATACTAGTACTGCTAATGTTCAAATTGATTATGTTACAATACAAACTACTGGTAACGCAAGCGACTTTGGTGATGGATCAGAAGGAAGATATACATCAGACGGAGCAGGAGATGCAACTTATGCACTAATAGCTGGTGGTGGTCCGACACCAACCGACTCTATAGATTATTTTACATTTGTTACACCTGGTAACGCTACTGATTTTGGTAATCTGTCTAATCCGAGAAACAGACACTCGGCGGCAGAAGACGGAACATATGCAACATTTGCTAGAGGCACAGGCAATAGTCCAGACCAATTTAATGATGTAGATTATGTAACTGTACAAACTCCAGGAAATGCATCTTCGAGTGTTACACTAGTAACTAGTGCATCAGGTAACAGACATTGGAGTGCATCAGGAGCGGCGGCATAATGGCAATAGGATTTCCAGGCAGTCCTTTTAATAAAAAACAATTTAGTGTTGATTCTAAACTTTACGAATACAACAGTACATTAGGTGCTTGGTCAAAAAGTGTTAGAGCGCCAGTAAGTCCTGGTACAGCAACAATTACAGATATAAGCAATTTAGTAGACGGATCAAACTTACTAAACAACCCAGGTTCAACTATTCCTTCATATGCAACAGAAGTTGAAATACTTTCACAAAGTGTTGGAGTACAAGACGGACAAATGGCTTATGCAGAAGATACCGACAAGTTATATGTATTCTCTGGATACAGTTGGTATAAAACATCAACTGCTATTGAATATGTTCCGCCGCCTCCGGGCAGTTGGTATGGTACAAGAGGTATATACGCAGGCGATACAACCACAATCCCAAACCCAGGTATAGAATATTTAGATATTTCAACTTTAGGATCGTCTGCAACATTTGGTTCATTTAGTGATCAGGTTTATGCAACTGCCGCACTAACAAATGGAAATAGAGCAGTGTTTGCAGGTGGAGATAATAATATTGTTGACATAAAATATGTACAGTTTGCAACACCAGGCAATGCACAAGCATTTGGGAATATGGTCACAACAAGTACACAAGGTCCCGGAGATTGTGGTATGTGTGATGGCACATATGGTGTTTACTCTATCGGACGACAGTCTTCGTCCGATACAGAATATGTAACAATAGACACTACTGCTAATGCACAAACATTCGGAGCATTAGTTAACAACGGTCGTCGACGAGGCGGAACTAGTGATGGTACTACAGGCGTTATAGGCGGCGGACAAGATAATATTGTACAAGACGGAATGGCACATATTGATTACATAACTATAGCTACACCTGGCAACGGATCTGACTTTGGTGATTTGAACCAGGTTGGGATGAATGTTTGTGCAGTCGGTGATGGAACTTATGCAATTTTTGCAGGCGGTCTATTTGCATCACAGCCGTATGGATTCTTTAATAGATTAGAATACGTAACAGTAGCTACTCCTGGAAACGCTAGTAATTTTGGCACATTAAGTACAGGTCGTAGTGATGCGGCTGGTACACATGATGCAACAACGGGTGTAATTATAGGTGGTACAACAAGTAGTTGGACTAGTCTTAATAGCATAGAATCTTTTACAATGGCAACACTAGGTAATGCAAGTGCATTTAGTACAACTGTTTCTGCAACTGTTTCATATGCATCTGGATGTTCAGGGAGTGCATCATAATGAGTAAAATAGGTTTTTCAGGTAATCCAAGTAACGGTGCATCACACACGTGGCGCAGTAGAAGAAGATTTAATTACAGTAGTTCTAAAGGTGGCTGGCAAGCAAAAGGTGCAACACCTCCAACACCAACTGCACCAACACTTAATGCAAGCACAGATTTACAAGACATGAATGATGCAACAGGACTAGCCGCAAGAATGCGTGGCATGGCAATTATGTATAATTCATACAGTGACTTTCCTACTGAAGCATATAAGGGTACATTTGCTTATACACGTGATACAAATGAACTTTATGTATGGACTGGCGATGAACCAGTATCAGCACCTGTTTTTGTTGGAGATGTAGCAGTATTTGCAGGAGGCACACAAGGAGCAAGCTGGGGAACAGTTCAGAATACTGTAGACTATACGTCTATTTCTACACCTGCAAATGCTACAGATTTGGGCGATCTAAGTAGAGCTGCATATTTAAATACTTCGATGGGAGACGGTTCGAGAGGATTAACAACTGGTTATAACTATCTTTCAAATTCGTCAACTGAAATAAATTATTGGTCATACTCTACTCCTGGAAACGCTGTAGGTTATTTTGGTGCACAAGTTTCTAAATTATATGCTGTAGGTGGATTCGGTGATGGCACATATGCTATTTGGGGAGGCGGCGCAGTTAGTGGAAATCCGGCAAACAATATTCAATATGTTACTGTCCAAACTATTGCATCTGCAACACAAATAGGAGGCTTATCAGTAACATTAACTTATCTAACAGGATGTTGCGATGGTATCTGGGGACTATTTGCTGGAGGTACTAGACCTGGAGTTGACAATGCTATCAGAACTAATATAGAATATATGACAACAGCAACACTATCAGGTACGTCTACTTGGGGCGATTTGTCTGTTGGAAGAACAAGTGCTGAAGCAATATGCGACGGTGTACGTGGTATTTTTGCCGGCGGCGGTACTGACGGACAAGGTACCCAAACAGATTTAATAGATTATGTAACAGTACAAACACAAGGAACAGCACAATCTTTTGGTAATTTAACTATCGCATCATCTGGATATATGGGAACAACAGACGGTACAACTGGTGTATTTGCTAATGAAGATGTAGCAGGAGCAACTAGTTTCATCGATCAAATTAGTACAACAACAGGCGGCACAGCAACAGATTATGGTTATGGTTTATCTGTGCACAGAAGAGCAGGTGCTGCATCGTCAGGCGCATAAAAAGGATAAAATACAATGTCATGGGTAGAAGTACCACTAACAGAAATCACAGTTGCATCGGGCGGTGTATTATTTACAACTACTGGTACGCATAGTTGGACTGTACCTCCTGGGGTATCTAAAATCAGTGTTGTTGCAGTTGGAGCCGGTGGAGGCGGCGACGGAGCGACCTACAGTAACGACGGCGGCGGCGGTGGAGGCGGTGGCCTTGGTTGGAAAAATGATATTGCTGTAACATCGGGTGATACTATAACAGTTTCTGTTGGCGCTGGTGGAATTGGACAAGGTGCAGCTGGAGGCAATAGTTATGTTATTGACACAAGTACAGTCTGTGGATTTGGCGGCGGCAGTGGCAGTGGATCAACTGGCGGCGCAGGTGGTACATACGTCGGAGATGGAGGCGGCAACGGTGGCAACGGCGGCACTGGAGTAAGTTTCGGCAATGGTGGTGGTGGCGCTGGCGGATATTCAGGCAACGGCGGCAACGGAGGTATTGGTTTAGATACATATGGCCGACAAGGTTTTGCTGGTAACGGCGGCGGCGGTGCTGGTGGTAATAACGGACACGGCGGTGGTGGTGGAGGCGGCGTTGGCCTCTATGGAGAAGGTACTAGTGGTGTGGTAGCAAGTGGCAACAACAAAGGCGGTGGCGGTGGATCTGGTGGCACTAACGGTGCTGACGGGTTTGATTCTTCCGGTAATTATGAAGGTGGAACAGGAGGCAATTACGGCGGTGGTGCTGGCGGTGGTGCTGAAGGTGCACGACCAAACTCAACTGGTGCAAACGGCGCTGTAAGAATTATTTGGGGTACCGGTCGAGCATTTCCTACTACTAGTGTTAGTGCAATTTCTTCTACAGATGGTGAAACAACAGTATAAATATACTAAACAGGATGTATTACTATGAGTTTCGGTTTTCCAGCAAACCCTTCAAATAAAAAACAATATATTTCAAATGGTAAAACATTTGAATATGATGGTGTACGTGAATCGTGGATTGTTAGTACTCGTTCTCCTGTGACAGCTAATACTACTACTGTTACTGACGTAAGTCAATTAGCTGACCCAAATAATTTATTAAGTAATGCAAGTTCAACACTTCCAGTATATGCTACAGAAGAAAGTTTATATGCTAGTACAGCAGACTTAGATGTTGGTCAAATGGCATACGTTAGCGAAAATGGTAAAATAGCAATTTGGAATGGTAACAGCTGGCTTGGTGCAACTACTGTTGAACATGTTCCTTTTGTAGCAGGAACATATTATGGTGATAGAGCAATAGTAGCCAGTGGCAGTACGATGGGTCAACATAATGAGATCGATTATTTTGATTTAACGACACCTGGAAGCGCAATTGATTTTGGTGATTTAACTATAGCAAGATCATACACTCGTGGAGCATCTGACGGTACGTATGCTGTATTTTCGGGAGGACAAGGTAACTCTGGAAGTGATACTCTATTAGAGTATGTAACCATAGCAACAGCAAATGATGCTACTACTTTTGGAACTTTAACTAGAGAATATAGTCTTCATGGGTCAATCGGTGATGGCACATATGGATATGCAATGGGTGGGTATAGGATCACAGCCAATTTAGACATTGACAGATGGACTATGGCAACTCCTGGAAATTCATCAGATGTTGGTAATTTAACTAACACTGTTTCGCAGTTTGGTGTATGGGGTAACGGAGATCGTACATTATTAACAGGCGGCAGTGGCGGAGGAGTAGACAGAGAAATAGAGTATATTTCATTACAAAATCTTAGTAGTGGCGCATCTGACTTTGGTAATTTAACTGTACAAAGAAAATACTGTTATTCAACAGGTGATTCAACTAGAGCAGTAATGGCCGGTGGTAGAAATGCAAGTGATAATGATTATTCGGATGTAATAGATTATGTAACAATTGACACACCTGGTAATGCAACTAGTTTTGGCACCCTCGGTCAAACAATAATAGAACATACAGCAACATCAAATCTTACGTACGGTGCATGGACTGGCGGTAGTGTAGGCGGCGGACCGGGAGGCGGCGGCACATATAATGCACAAATAAATTATTTAACTATACAGACCACCGGAACATCAACTGATCACGGAGACTTAACTGTAGCACGTAATAATCCAGGTAGTACATCAGGGAGTCCTTCATAATGAGTAAAATAGGTTTTCCAAGTAATCCAAACAATGGCAGATCATATACTTGGCGTAGTAGAAGAAGATTTAATTTTGATAGCGCAAGAGGAGGCTGGACAGCATCCGGTGGCAACTTTGAAGGTGATGTACCTGCGCTAAATTCAAATACATCTATTGCTGACTTTAATGATAGCACCGGACTTGCAAATAAATTAACTGGTAAGGCACAAGTATGTAACACATATGCAGACTTGCCGACTGAAGCATACAAAGGTACATTTGCTTACACATCAGATACAAATAAACTTTATATATGGACTGGAGATAATCCTGCTCCTCCTACTGCTTTATATGGCGATAGAGGAATGTTTATGGGAGGCGGCGGCCAATCCACGATTACTACCAAAACTATAGAATGGATGAGTTTAGTTACAGGGGGAAACGCAAATAGTTTTGCTGCTCAATTTAATGTTGCTAATGCGGCATGTTCGACAACTAATGGCCAACGGGCTGTTACAACAGGATTCTTTTTTGGTGATGGTGCGGTGAGGTATATATCAATACCTAACCCATCTGTTGAAACTTATTCAGGCTCCTGGCTCCTACAAAAAGAAAAAGCATACAGTTCAGCTACAAGTGATACAGTATATGGTGTATTTTTTACAATTAGTGGAGATGATACTGTTTCTGCTACGGACGCTATAGAATATATAACAATTGATACTACTGGATCTTCAACTATTTTTGGCGACTTAACTGAAGCCACTAGTAGAAGTGGAGACTCGGCTGCATCGGATGGTTCTCGAGGAATTCATGCAGGTGGCACACTAACTGTTCCATTTACTGAAAATGGATATGTAGATACAATCGTTTATATCACTATAGCAACACCAAGCAATGCATCTGATTTTGGTAACTTAACAGAAAAAAGAGCATACTTAGCTGCCTGTCACGATGACACAAGAGCAGTATTTACAGGAGGTGCCAACTACATCTACGGCGGCCAGGGAGTAGATACTACAGAGTATGTTACTATCGCTACTACCGCAAACGCAACCGACTTTGGAACGTTAGATACAGGATTATACGAACACGGATCAACTTCAAACGGAACATATGGTTATACAGTCGGTGGCTGGAAATCTGGTGCGTCTTCTCCTACCAATGAAGTAAAACAGTTTACAATACAAACAAATGCAACATCGACTGATTTTGCAGACTTGACACAAGCTAAAACTGCTGCCGGAACAACATCTGGGTTTGCATCATGAAAAGGGATAAAACACAATGACATGGGTTAAAATTCCACTAGAACAAGCAATAGCAATACCAAGTGGTGTATTGTTTAACACAGTTGGTACATATACTTGGACTGTACCTCCGGGTGTATTAAGTATATCTGTAGTTGCTGTCGGCGGCGGAGGCGGCGGTTTTGGATACTGGAACGTTGATGCTACTGAATTAAGAATTGGCACTGGCGGCAATGGCGGTCATTTAGCATACACAAACAATATTTCAGTTTCGCCTGGGGAGGATCTCACTATAACAGTTGGATCAGGCGGAACAAAAGGTAATCAAAATGGCGGAGCATATGGTACTGTTAATTATAGTGCACAACCAGGTGGGACAAGTAGTATTCAACGAGGCGCTACTGTTTTAATACAAGCTAAAGGCGGAGATGCACCTGGTAATTCAAATTCAGACTCTAATGTTGCGTTTGTATCAAATGCAGGCGGCGCAGGCGGCCCACACGGTAGTATTGTTACTGGCGGCGGAGGCGGAGGCGGCGCAGGCGGCTATTCAGGAACAGGCGGCTCCGGCGGTACTAATACATTTAATCCATGGTCTCCTACGGGACCTGGCGGAGATGGAACAGGCGGCGGTGGCTCTGGTGGTCGAGGTGCAGGTGGCCAAAGTTCAACTGGCAGTAATGGCGGCGGCGTTGGAGTTTATGGTGAAGGCCCAAGTGGTACTGGAGGAAATGGTGCCCCTGGATCCGGCGGTACAGGTAACTTATACGGCGGCGGTGGTGGTGCTGGTAAAGTATCTAATAATGGTGCGCAAGGTGCTATCAGAATTATTTGGGGTGATGGCAGAGAATGGCCATCAACAAATGTAGATGCTTTATCTTCAACTGATCCAGAAACAACTGTATAAACTATTTTAGAATAAATATAGTAAAATAGAGAGAACAAGAATGGCAGTTGATTTTCCAAGCAATCCATCCAACGGCGATGAGTTTGTAAGTGGTATCAGAACATATATTTACGATGCAACTAAAAGTAAATGGAACGTAAAAGTACCGGGCAGTACCTATGCGTTTAACAGTTTAGGTGCATTAAGTGATCACATTATTCCAAGTGCTGATATTACGTATGACTTAGGTAGTGCAAATTATCGTTTTAGAGATTTATATCTAAGTGGAAACAGTATTCAACTTGGTAATAGAATTATTAGTGAAGATAACATTCCTGAAGTTGATTTAACTATTGTTCCTGAAACATTACAAATAGCAGTAGATTCTCCTACAGCAGGACACAGTGGCGATTGGCTATGGACTTGGAAGTCCGGTGCACTTCCTTATGCAAGATTAACAATTACAAATCAAGCACAAGGAAATGTTCCATTGTATGCTAGTGGTGTTTATACACTTTTTAATTTCGCTGCACATGAAATTCACGGAACAATGACGCAAACACATAAAATCCATTTAAAATGGATTGATGGTGCAGGAACTGACAATAATATTCCATGGGCAGTAGAAACACTAAATGTACAAGGAATTTCAGTTACTGGTGTAAACGGAGGAGCAGAAACAGAAGTACAACGTATAAACATTACTGTTCCTGAAACAATCACAGCACCTACACTAGTTGCTCCTAATGTAACATATGACGTAAGTTTTACACAAGCAGGTGCATATACATTTATGGGATCAGCACACGGACAAAATCCAACTCTAGGTCCTTTATATCGAGGTGGCACGTATACATTTGCATTAGATTCAAGTCTTAGCGGACATCCCTTTTACTTGACAACAGACGATGGAACATTCTGGGGTCAAGGACAGTATTACGGTGAATACACAGACGGTGTAACTGGATCTAGAAATGAAAGTGGTACACTAGTATTTACAGTACCAGCAAATGCACCTAATACATTATATTATCAATGCGGCAATCATAATTCAATGCGTGGCGAATTGGTAATTAAAGATTTAGAAGTCGAAGTAAATGACGCAGGAAATTTTGTTGTTTACTTTCAACATGATCAAGAAGAACATAAAACGCCAGTTGAACTTAGACCAAAGCCTGGACTAGTACAACAAATATGTTTAGTATACGATGCAACAAGCGAAAAGTTTATTCCCCAAGATATGGGAGACTATATTACTAAAACTTCTGTAATACAAGAAAGAATACAAGAACTTGCTGAAACTAAAATTGCTGAAAAAATACAAGACAATACAATTGCAAGCGTAGATACAGTAAAAGAAAATACTACATTTGTTACAAATTTATCACAACAAGGCGAATTACAAATCTTTACCGGAACAGCAAGATGGTATGCTCCGTTTGATTCTGCAGTAACAGGAATAAACATGAAACTAAATGTTGCTGCAGATGGGTTTGTTGCTATTGCTGTAAAGAAAAACGGAGTAACTGTAAAGTCTGGCAGCATATCGCCAGGAGATACTTCAGCGACTGTAGCAAATCCAGATTTTACTATGACAGAAGGCGATTATTTAACTGTAGATGTTACATCTATAGGAACAACTGCACCCGGAGAAGATTTAGTTGTTCAAATTAAATATAAAGAAACAACTTAATCGGTATAAATACATTATAGAAAACATCTACTAGTAGGAGAAAATCTATGGATTTTACAATTGATCGAGACTCAGTCGACGAAAATGGCGACCCAATTACTGTTACTGAAAATTATTCAGCATCATTAGAAGGTGGTGTTGCAACAGTTAATCATGTAGTCGAGGGCGATGCGCATCCAGCTGTAACACAGCCTTGGAATCCATTACCAGACGGATCACGTGCTGATTGGAATGATATAGAAGAAGTAGTAAATTGGTATAAAGCAAATTTTTAAGGAGCGCATAAATGGCAGAGATCAAAACCCCTAGTAAAGCAAATGTATGTAGTGTATTTGAGGACATGAATCCAAACACAAACACTATCTACTTAGAAGGCGAAGCATATAATAAATCGACTCTTGCTCCTATTTTTAACGCAGCAATGTATATGTATACTGGCGAAGGTCAAACATATACTCAAGGATCAAACATTTATCGTCCAACAGATGTAAACACATATAACCAACGTAGTGGTGACGGTCCTGGTACAATGGCTCTTGCCAAAGAAACTGCATTTAGTATGCAAGGTGAAAACACTGGTAATAACCGTAATACTAACGTTCCTTTTATTAACTTTTTAAGTATGGCTGAAGAATTGCGCAGTACTGGATTACAAAGAATTACAGCCGATGACGGTACAGACTTGTACATTTGGCAATTACGTCCAATGTTTTATAACTATTATCGTCAAATTAGTTGGACAAATCCAGCTAAAGAATTATACCAACAAAGTCCAACTGTCAGTTGGGGATATAACGGGCAAAGCGGTTCAAGTGAAATTCATGTTCCAGTAATGGCAACAATTGAAGAAAATGGAACTAAGTGGGTATCAAATATTACTCAACAAATTAGATATGACGGTTATGTTGCTAGACCACATATGGGCCTAGGTAGAAATTCCATGCAGGACTATAGTGATACAAATGATAATTGGAACACTACAATGCGGAATCCATACACTGTACAATATATCGGAAAAAGTACAGTTGACAATAAACCAATTTATTTGTATAATAGTCACGATAATGACCATTCACATTATGTTACAAAGCACAATGTAAGCTCGAATACTACAACTGATTTACACACATTTACGGCTGCACCAGTAGCCGCTGGAACAAACTACGGTGGTACACGTGCTACAACTTCAATGGGTAAACATTGTAAGTGGGGAAGTAAAGTATTTGACGATCCTACAAGTGCAGGAAATAAATGTTTCTATGTACCGTACTTTGATGCTAACTTAAACTATCATCCATTCTTATATCAGTGGGATAAATCAGACGATACATTTGTACGCAACGAAGATATTACAATTAGTGGTGATTTAAGTACTGTACACTTTAACAACCACACAGGTGGACAAGGCGATAGCAGCGATTTTGCAAGTAATTTCTGGAATGAAACATTTGAAAGCAGTGGCAATCGTTACTTAACACTATTTCCTGTTCATGGCTCATATCAAGTACACGATAACACTCCGCAAGCTAGAACGTTTGTAAGTTATCAAGTTGATCCAGCTGATCCTAAAAGCCTAACACACCACAGTGCAACAATTGTTCCAGTAACTATTCGTAATGTTGTTATGCTTAATGATGCACGTACAATGTTAGGTGTAATTGGCGAAGGCGCAATTTACATTTATAACTGGAACAACGTTGACGGATGGGTGCTAACAACAACTTATGCAGGTAAATTTACTGGTTTGGGTCGTGACGGTACAGATCGTATTTGGGCAACTGAAGTTGGTGCAAATGGAAGTTATGCAAGCATTCATATTATTACACCAAGCATTCCAGTTAAAATTAGTATTGTACCAGCATCAACAAGTTATAATTACACAGGAAGTGATATCAGTACAAGTGTTGCAGTAAGTGCATATAATTCCAGTGGTGATAGAATTGCAGTTGATGTTTCGTTAACAATAGACGGGTCTACAATGAACTTTGGTGGAGGATCAACATCGACGGTTGTTACTACAAGTATATCAGCCGATGTAACACAAGCAGTTACTATTACAGGTTCTGGGTTAAGCGATATCGTTGCTAGTGTTCAAATTTAAGGATTTGCAATGGGTGCAATTAGTATTAGATCAGAAGGTGGTAATACTCTAAGTATACCTAAAGCATTATCCACTTTATCTTTAACAGTAAATGATGGCACACAATATTATCAAAAAATTCCAACAGCAGTTAGCAGTGGTTATAACGAATATCAAAGCATTACTAGTATTCGTAGTGATGGGCGCATCTCTCCTATTGTAGTAGAAATTGACAGAATTTCTGTTAATATTGAGACTGACTCGGCTCCTTTTACTACACCCAATACAACACAATTTAATTTAGGTTCCTTTACACTAAATTCCACTGGAGGATCTTCACAACGAACTGCTGGTGGCACTCTCAGTGTAGAAAACAGTGGAATTACATTAGGTGCTGGATGGTATCAACCACTTGCAATAGCAGTAAACGGACTACAGTTAAAAATACCAACAAACAACTGGACTACGTACAACAATCTACAAAATACACAAACAAATATCGGTGTTGATTTACAAGGACTCATAACTACTACTGAAATCAATAGTAGTGACAGTATTCCTATTACATTTGCTTATTCGACAACTGTCTACATGGTAAGACAAACTAGTTGGAATGGCGTTGATACTACAGGATGGTCAAGTTTAGGCAATGCTGGAAATATTATTCAAGATAGTGGAACTGATGAAGCAGTATATGGGAGAACATTTGCTGCTGGTACATATAACTTTGACAACAACAGTGCAATGTACTTCTTTGATCCGGATCGTACTACAACTATACCGCCAGAAGGGTTATTAAACGAAACGTATAGCGAAACTATTATATATGATACAAACCCAACTAATAGTATAACACCTTATGTAGAATATTCTAATTTAGAAGTAAGCAATGGAATATTTCCAGTAACTACCCCTACTGAAAGAATCTCAGTAAAAACATCAAATGAAGTTAAAACTTTTACATATTTTACAGAAAAAAATATTTTTGTTAGAAAATCACTAACTAGTAATTTGCCTGATGATGGATTTTTTGATAGTAAAACAACACTATCGATATTTGTTCCTACTGGAAATACACCGTTTGATATATATCAATTAAGCAAAGATCAGTATGGTCAAGGTTTTTCTCAATATATCAAAGCAAGAGTAATAGATAGTACAGGAAACAGCGGTGGTACTGGTAGCGGCGGCGGAACAACAACTGGACCGATACAATCTTGGAGTTCGTAATAAATAGTAATAATAAAAAAGGTGTAAAGTAAGATGGCAATTGCATTTCCAGCCAATCCAGTTGACGGCGACGAATATACAGAAAATAATATTAGCTATAGATACAATGGTTCTAAAGGTGTCTGGAAAGGCATCGGTAGTGTTCCTGTTAGTGCAACTATTCCTAACAGCATCGGCGACTTGGGAGATATTTCACTTACTGTTGTACCTGAATCACTTGAAATACAAGTTGCTAGTCCATTTGCAGGACATGGTGGCGACTGGCTTTGGACATGGGAACAAACATCACTGCCTTTTGCACGTTTAAGTATTACAAACGAAGCACAGTTAAGTGTACCTCTTTATCAAGAAGGTAGTTATATAATTAATAACTATGCAAATACACAGTATGGGCCTATGACACAAGCACACAGTTTTAAACTAAAATGGATCGAAGGCGCAGGCGATGATAATTTAATTGACTGGGTTACTTATTCAACTGTAACAGACAGTCACCCTGACATCAATGGAGGTGCTGATACCTCCGTCCAAAGACTTACAATTAGTGTACCAGCAACAGTTACCGCACCAACACTAACACAACCATCTGGTATTTCTTATAATATTGTTAATAATGGCGCCGGTGCTTATACATTCTCAGGTACAGCCGCAGGTGATAACGTAACATTAGGTCCACTATATAGAGGATCAACTTATACATTTAATGTTTCTGCAAGTGGACATCCTTTTTATTTTACAACAGACAACGGAACTGCTTTCCAAGCAGGACAATATGTAGGTGAATGGACATTAGGTGTAACAGGATCTAGAACTGAAAGTGGAACAGTTACATTCCAAGTACCAGAAAGTGCACCAGACACATTATACTATCAATGTGGGAACCACAGTTCAATGCGTGGCATTATTCGTATACAAGACTTAGAAGTAGAAACAAACGATAACGGTAACTTTATTATATACGGACAACATGGTCAAGAAATGCACTCTCAAAAAATAGAAATACGCCCACTGCCTTCGTTAAGTTCACAAATGTGTATTGTTTATGACGAACTATCAGGACAGTGGCAGCCACAAGATTTGGCTACATATGTTGAAAATACTCCAGCATTTGAAAATAAAATTAAAGAAGTAGCAGGTACTGCAACATTAGTTGCACCTGACGGCACATCACTAGTTGCTAGTGTTGAAATTTATGACGATGCAAGTTATTTGCCTCTAGTCGGAAATACTACAGGCGATATTGCATATGCAACTGATACAGGCAAACTATATGTTTGGAACGGAAGTTCTTGGAATGATAGTGCTGATAAAACAAAATATGTTACACTAAGACAAAGCGGAGACTTAACAGTTACTACTGGTACTAAACGTTGGTATGCACCAAAAACTATTACCATTAAAGATATTACTGCTAGAGTAGACACTGCTCCTGTCGGTGCAGCGATAAATATAAGCATAAACAAAAACGGTATACAAGCATCAACAATATCTATTGCAGCAGGCGCAACAAAAACAAGTTCAACAGTATCGATTGCAATGTCAGCTGATGATTACATTACAGTAGATGTAAATCAAATTGGTAGTTCTACACCAGGATCAGAGCTTAGTATAACGTTCACATATGAATAAGAGAGAAATAAAATGGCTTTTACAGACGAAGAAATTGTAGAAATTAAAAAACGACACTCGTTACCTGAAGAAGTAACAGCAAGTGACATACGTGTGCTATATGCTGATGCTAGTATTTCCGACGAACAAAAACAAACTATTTTTGTAACTGATAGTCCAAAAGTTCGTAGTACTAAACATGGTGGTAAATTTGAAGTAGTTATACATGATCCTGAAGCAACGATTAACGATGCTGCAAATGCTGTTTATACAGAATATACAGGAGGAGGCGAATAATGTATATTAAAATAGTACCGCAAAATACCTCATCAAGTTCAGGTGCCTGGGAGTTAATGGAAGCACTCAGCAATGTGATAGTTGGAGGTCAAAATATTACAAGTCAAAATTCTACATATATTAACACTGCATTGTCGTTTCAAACTGGAACCGCACCGACAGCTAGCCAATATACTGTTGGAACAAACACTACAATTAGTGGAATGACATACCAAGGTAACTCTACTAACAATTATACTACTACTACATCAAATGCTAACAGAGGTAGATTTGCGTTTAGGAAAAAACACTATGCTCATGGACAAGCAACAGGATTTGAAGCGGAACGAATGGTTGACGTAATATATGGTGAAATGAAATACAATAATACTAGTAGTTCAAGTTATCCTGCTTATGATTGGGGATTGAGATGTAACATGAGAGCAAAGTCGTTTGCAGGTTTAAATGCACCACGTGATGATTATGATCATACATGGGGAAATGAAACTAATAGTAGTAGCACAAGTTTTAGTGTGAATGCAGTTGTTGGTGGCGATGGGTTGAATGATTTGGGAGAAATTCATATTATACTAAACGATACTACATTTGCAATGTTTGCAAGAAGTGCGGGTAGTGATACATCACGTGATCATGGTATGTTTGTTGTAAATGACTTAGAATTTAATTCAAGTTACGATACATATACATATACCGGAGATAATGATATATGTCCAACACATTGTGTATGGGCATTTACTCAAAATACATTAGACGATCCTTTGATGGCCTTATCGCCACATAGTAGATTTGGTGTTGCAGGAAATTATATGACTAAAGATGGTACTAAAGCCACTCACGCAAATAGTGACGCCGCATATCAATACCATTATGGTGGAAGAACCGATCATCCAGGCGATTTCGCTAGTATACAACCACAAGGACGAGAAACAATTGATCCACTTTATGGACCAAACGGTGAAAACATTCATCAACTAGTACCAGTAATGTATATGGGGCACTCAGATCCTACGGATAGACTAGGCGATCCACGTCGTGGAAGAATGATGAATTTTTATAGAACATCTGATAATGATTTCCAAGACGGCGATGTGTTGATTGACGGAACAACTAGATACCGTGTATTCAGAGGACATAAGTGTGGAACACAGGATTATAGCACTGGTCAACAGGTCGCATGTTATGCTTTCCCTGAAGATAACGTACCATACTAATAGAGGTGTATAATGACAGAATATACTAATGCAATAGATGTTGGAATGTCGTTCGATACAGGTACTGTTTTAAGTACAACTGTTAATAGAATAACAAAAAATAATACTACAGCACCTGTTGTTTCTACTCTTGCTTATCGTATTGGCAATATGTCTAGTACACTTTACAGTGTTCAAGCAGATCCAGTAACTGGAGAGTATGCTCCGGCTGTTATAATTGAACAAGGCTCTAGTGCACCTACTGGTGCAGACGCACAAAGTTGGTCAGATAGCATTTGACAAAACCAATAAATATAGTTATTATATGATAAAGGTTTTGTTAAATGCCCGTGACTTTTCCAAGCAATCCGAGTGATGGAGATACGTATACACTAGGTTTACGTACATATACTTATTCATCTGCTAATAGTTTTTGGGTATTAACTAATGATGGTAGCGGATTAAACTTAACTAACTTATCAACTAACATACTTCCAAGTACAGATGCAACATATAATATTGGTTCTGCAACAGATCAATGGAATAATATACACATTGCAGGATCTTTAAATATTGGTACTGCAACAATTACAGCAAATGCTGATGGTAGTTTAAACTTTCCGGCAGGTAGTGCAGTAGAAGCTGACATTCCAGAAACATTATTAGACTTAAATATTGTAGACGGCACAGTAGGACAAGCACTACTAACTACAGGTGTTGGTACTTTTGTATTTGGTGATGTATTACAGTACACAGATCTAAGTGTAACTACAGCAACAGCAGGTACATCTGGATTAACATATAACAATAGTACAGGTGAATTTACTTTTACTCCGCCCGACTTGTCAAATTACTTTGCGTTTAGCGGAGACTATACAGAACTAACAAATAGACCGACTATACCTACTAGAATAGAAGATTTAAGTTTTATTGACATTACAGGTGTTACTAACGGACAAGTATTAAAGTATAATGCAACAACAGGTAATTGGGAAAATGAAACAGAAGCAGGTGGCATTGACTTAACAAACTTTTCAGTTGCTACAAATAGTGCTAGCAGTTCTAGTACATTATCTTATAACAATACAACCGGAACATTTACATTTACTCCGCCTGATATTGCAGACTTTATTGCACTAACGGACATAAGTGTTGGCGCAGCAGGCGCTGCATCTGGCAGTGGCAGTCTTACATATAACAGCACAAGCGGTGTGTTTACATATACACCTCCTGATTTATCTAATTTTGTTACAAGTTCTAGTCTTAATTTTGCACTAGACGATTTAACCGATGTAGCAGCAAGTAGTCCTAGTAATAATCATGTATTGAGATATGATAGTAATGCGCAACAATGGGAATCATCTCCAGAAAACACAGGTGTTAACTTAACTGATTTAAGTGCAAGTGTAAATCCAGCAGCAAGTGGCAGTGGTAACCTTCAATATAACAGTGCAAGTGGTGTATTTACATTTACAAAACCTGATTTATCACCATATGCAACCAGTTCAAGTTTATCAACAGTAGCAACAACCGGTAGTTATAATGATCTTAGCAATACTCCAACTATACCTAGTGCATTAACAGACTTAGGTATCGCAGATGGTACTAGTGGACAAATTCTTTCTACAGATGGAAGTGGCAATTTTACATTTACCGACAGTGGTGTTGACTTAACAGCATTTAGTGTAGGTGCCGAAGGTACTGCTAGCGGTAATGGTAGCGTTGATTATGACAATACAACAGGTGTATTTACATATACACCGCCTGTTATTCCTGCCGACTTGAGTGACTTAACAGACAATGATGGATTATTAGAACCTCCTTATATTGTAAGTGTTAGTCCTACTACTTTTGGAGGCGATAATGCTTCTACTTTTACAGTAAGAGGCGGACATTTTAAATCAAACGGTAGTATTAGTTTTAAAGATCAAAATGGAGACTACTGGACTGCAGGTACATATACATTTACTTCTTCGTCAGAAGTAGAAGTTACTACTCCAAAAGCATTTACAGTGTCAGACGGTCCACTAGGTGTACGTTATACTGATACTGGCGGCACAAATCCAGTTGAACTAACTAATTTAATCGGCACAGGTGGTGCTCCAAGTTGGGTTACAGCAAGTGGATCTCTTGCTACACTTACTGTTGGTGACCCTACTAATGTTACAGTTCAAGCAAATGAACCAGACGGACAAACAATTATATATAGTGTAACTGTTGGACAGTTACCTCCTAATGTTACACTAGGAACATTCACAGGTGTAATAAGCGGCTCAGGTCCTGCAAGTCTTGGTGCTCCTACGACATATGCATTTACCATACAAGCACAAGATACAGCAGGCAATTCTACTCCTCAAAACTTTAGTATTACTTACAACCCATAAATTAAAAATGGATAAATATTGTTAAGTAAATTACGTTAGGTGAGTGACTAAATGAGCATTAATAGAAAACTTTCTAAATTAGCAAACATCATTGATGATGCAACACAGAATCAATACTTAGTTGCAGATGGAAGCGGCGAACTTGTATTCGGCGATTTAACAGTTAGTTTGATTGATGGTACTAATACTACTATTACTAAATCAACTGATCCAGTAACAACTTTAAGATTTGATACAGACAGTGGATTTGATTTAGATGACTTAGGTGGTGGTGCTGTTAAAATTAAAATGAACAGTACATTTAAGACTTGGGAAGTACCTGGTCAGCAAGATTTGGTTGCCAGCGGACTTGACACTATTAAAATTATTCCAGGAAGCGGACTTGCTATTACTACAAACCCAAGTGCAAGCCCACAGGAAATTACATTTTCAAGCACACTAACTGACACAGATGGACTACTTGAAGGCAGTACAAATCTTTACTATACAGATTCTCGTGTTCAAAGTTTATTAGGCAGCGGTAATGTATTAGACATTGTTGTTAGAGACATCGATGCAAGAGATGTTGACATTAGTGGTAACTTAACTGTACAAGGTACAACAACTACTGTTAATCAAACAACACTAACAGTTAATGATAGTAAAATATTCTTAGCAGATGGTAACAATGGTGATGTAATTGATGCAGGTGTTATTTTAAATTATAACGATGGTGCTAACAAAACAGCAGGTATGTTTAGAGATGCAACAGATGGCGCATTTAACTTTTATCACGAATATACACCAAACGTTGGCACAACATTAGATACAGCGCACACAAGTTACAGTCTTGCTAAAATTAAAGCAGATGAATTTGTTGGTAGTTTAGACTGGGATAACATTTATAATAAAGATGATGTTACATTTACAAGTGTAGAAGTTGTTGACTTATTAGTTACTGGTACACAAACAATTAACAACACAACTAATGTAAGTACTATAAATCCGTTTATTTTACTTAATGACAATCCAAGTACAAATGTTGACACTGGTGTTGTTGGTAAGTATGACATTGGCGGAACTGACTACGTCGGCGGTTACTTTAGAGACGTAAGTGATGGCGGCAAGTTTAAATTCTTTGAAGGCAGTACACAAACATTTACAGATAGTAGTACAGTTGATGTTAATGCAACTGGATTTACACTTGCAACAGTCGTAGCAGATACATTCGAAGGTAGTTTAGATTGGTCAAATATAACAAATGCACCAAGTATACCTTCATTTTTAAATGATTTAAGCGATGTTGATACAACATCGAATGCACCATTGGATGGACAAACTATTATCTGGGATGCAGCGAACAGTATCTTTGTTCCAGGAGACAGTTTCAACCAAACAGATTTTGACGCAGCAATTGCTCTCAAATCAATTGATGTACTTGCAGATGTAGATACTACAAGCAATGCAGCAAATAATGGCGATGCACTTGTATGGGACGGATCTAATTGGGTTCCTGGTAATGCAACAGCAAATGTTACTATATCTACTACTGCTCCTAGCAATCCGGAACTAGGCGATGTTTGGCTAGATGAAGCAACACTTGATATGTTTGTGTATTACCCAGACACAAATGGCAACATTTGGGTACAAGTTAACAACTTAGATACACCAACAGAATTAAACGATTTAACTGATGTAGATTTAGTTACCAATGCACCTAATAATGGCGAAGCGTTAGTATGGGATGCAGCAAACAGTGTATTTGTTCCACAAGCACCATTTAGTCAGACTGACTTTGATACTGCATTTGCAGCAAAAGATACAGATGATTTAAGTGAAGGAACAACTAACCTTTACTATACAGATGCACGTGTTAATACATTTTTAGCAAGTGGTAATGCAGGTAACATTGTAACAACTGGTTACATTGCAGGTCCTGCAAATATGACAATTGACCCTGCTGCAGTTGGCGATGATACAGGTACACTTATAATTGCAGGCAACCTAACTGTACAAGGTACAACTACAACTGTCAACAGTAATGTTGTAGAAATTGGCGACAGCATTATTACACTTAACAGTGACGAAACAGGTACACCAAGTCAAAATGGCGGCATTGAAATTGAGCGTGGCACTAGTACAAATGTGCAATTACGTTTTAATGAAACAAGTGACAAGTGGGAATTTACAAATGACGGTACCACTTACACTGAATTAGGTACTGCAGGAACTTTCACAGGTACAACAGATGATGTTACTGAAGGAAGTACAAACTTATACTTTACAGATGCTAGAGCAGATGCTAGAGCAGACATTCGCATTGCTGCAGCAAGTATCGATGCACTTGCAGATGTAGATACAACAAGTAGTGCAGCATCAAACGGAGACGCACTTGTTTGGGACGGAGTTAATTGGGTTCCACAAGCACCGTTTAGTCAAAGTGATTTCGATACTGCATTTGCACTTAAAAGTGTAGATGATTTAAGTGACGTAGATACTACAAGTGTTGCCCCTACAACAGGCGATGCACTTGTTTGGGATGGATCAAACTTTGTACCAGGTAATGCAGTTGCTAATGTTTCAATCAGCACTACTGCTCCTAGCAATCCAGAAATAGGAGATGTTTGGTTAGATGAAGCTACTTTGGATATGTACATTTACTATCCTGACACCAATGGAAATATCTGGGTACAAGTTAACAACTTAGATACACCAACAGAACTAAATGACTTAACTGATGTAGACTTAGTAACAACAGCACCTAATAACGGAGAAGCACTTGTTTGGGATGCAGCAAATAGTGTATTTGTTCCAGGTGTAACATTTAGTCAAACAGATTTCGATAATGCAATTGCACTTAAATCAATTGATGTACTTGCCGATGTAGACACTACAAGTAATGCAGCAAGTAATGGCGATGCACTTGTTTGGGATGGATCAAACTGGGTTCCGCAAGCACCATTTAGTCAAAATGATTTTGATACAGCGTTTGGTAATAAATCAATCGACGCACTTTCAGATGTAGATACAACTAGTGCAGCACCTAGTGTTGGCGAAGTACTACAATGGGACGGTAGTAATTTTGTTCCTGCTAATGTTAATGCACTCGAAACACTTACATCATTAAGTATAGGTTCTAATATACTTTCGTATGTAGATGAAGCAGGCACTACAACAAACATTGATTTATCTCTTTACTTAGATGACACAAACTTAGCAAGACTAACAAGTGGTAGTTTAAACTCAAGTACAGGTATTGCAACATTTACACGTGATGATGCTAGTGTGTTTACTGTAGACTTTAGTTCACTTATTAACTTAAACGTTGATTCAATTGTAACAGTAAGCGGCGGTGTATTTTATATTGACGGAAATGCACAAGAAACTATTAGTTTAGAGCCTGGCAGAACATACAAGTTTAATCAAGATGACAGTTCAAACAGTACACATCCACTCCGTTTTAGTACTACCGAAGACGGGACGCATGGTGGTGGTGTTGAATATACAACAGGCGTAACAGCAATTGGAACTCCGGGTAGTTCAGTTTCTTACACAGAAATTACAGTTACACAAAGTACTCCAACACTGTATTACTATTGTGCTAACCACAGTGGTATGGGTGGTAAAGTTGCAGTAGGCAATGCATTTAATACAGACGAACTAGTAGAAGGTTCAACTAACCTTTACTATACAGATGCACGTGCAGATGCAAGAATTGCTGCAGCAAGTGTAGGTGATTTGAGTGACGTAGATATTACTACTACAACTCCTTCAGACAACAGTGTACTTGTGTGGGATAGTGCATTAAACAAGTTTGTATCTGGATTTAGTTCTAGTGTTAATTTATCAAGTGCTGTTCCAAGTAACCCGAGTGAAGGCGACTTGTGGTTAAACAACAACACTATGAATTTATATGTATGGTATACAGATTCTGATAGTTCACAGTGGGTACATATTAACCCTTATTCAGAAGCAGTTAGAGCAAACATTGGTGCAACTCCTCCTGCAAATCCAGACAACGGCGACTTATGGGTAGATGAATCTAATTTAGATTTTTACATCTACAATGGCAC